>Ga0129312_1001687_pt1 | contig 12303 bp, 9 predicted proteins | sample O827metagenome_FD_94434 | JGI IMG/M metagenome (GOLD analysis project Ga0129312, IMG submission 94434) | Orangutan group fecal microbial communities from Wisconsin, USA - O827 metagenome | ecosystem: Host-associated > Mammals > Digestive system > Large intestine > Fecal | place: USA: Wisconsin... | reverse complement strand
TTAAGACATGTAGCCGGCTGCATGACGGAGTGTCTGAACGATAGCCAGAGAGTATATCATCTGGTGTCAGGCCAGTTTGTGATCGTAGATCTGGAGAGCCGTTCCATGGATGATGCCGCACAGCTTCGGCAGCGGATCTGTGGAAAGATTGATGAGTTTATCGTTGCTGAGAAGTATGAGGCTGTATTTTCTATCTCCGTAGGAGTTGTAGAGGCAGCAACCGTGGCAGACGGATATGAAGAATGCCGCAAGAAGTTCGAATTTGCGTTGGATAAAGCAAAGTGCATGGGAAAGAACAGTATCTATTTTTTCGATCAGAAAGATTATGAACAGTTTCTGCACAGGGGAAAGATTCACAGTGCCCTTAGGAATGCTGTGATGAATCAGTTTGAGGGCTTTGATGTGTATTATCAGCCGATCATCGACTGTAGCTCCGGGCGTATAGCGGGAGCGGAAGCGCTGATGCGTTTTACAATGATGACCGAAGCAGGAGAGCAGTTTGTATCCCCGATGGAATTCATCCCCATTCTGGAGGAGACCGGGCTGATCATTCCTGCCGGCAGGTTTGTGTTAGGAAAAGCAGTGAACATGTGCCGTGAGCTGCAGCAGTATGTGCCGGATTTCAAGATGAACGTCAATGTCTCATATGTGCAGATTGAGCGGGACGAGCTTGCAGATGAGATACTGGCATTGCTCAGGGAAAATGATCTGAATCCGGCATGTCTTTGTGTGGAAATGACAGAGAGCAGATTCGCAGATATGACACCGCCGTTTTGCAGATTCCGGAAGAAACTGGAAGAACATGGGATTTTGTTTGTCATTGATGATTTTGGAACCGGATATTCCAACCTGCATTGCATCAGTGATATGAATTCCTGTTATATTAAGCTGGACAGGGATTTTACCGCAAAGGCGATGCGTGATGCGAAGGATTATGAGCTTTTCAAAAAAATCATTGAGATGGTACACAATATAGGTATCAGGATCTGCGCGGAGGGCATTGAAACAGAAGAATGGCATCTGGAAATGAAAGAGCTGATGAGTGATTATTTGCAAGGATACCTGTTTGGCAGACCTTGTGGAAAGGATGAGTTTGTGCAACAATTTATTCTTACTGGAGCATCTGGGAAAGGCGCTGAATGCTGAGCAAACCTATATTTTCGAAAAGAATGCACAGGGCTGTGATGATAACACCTATGAGTGGACGGCACCTGGTATCATACCTCAGAAAGAGTATTTTCAGAATCTGTCGCCGGAGGTCTGTGCAAACTGGTATCAGATTTTTTCGGAGGACGAATTTGTTTTAATTTCGGATCCGGAGGAGATCAGGGAGAGCGATCCGCTGCAGTATGAGAATCTGAAACGGCAAGGCATTCATTCGCTCGTAGTACTGCCGTTGTATCATAGGGGAGATATCATAGCATTTTATGGCGCAGATAACCCGCCGCGCGATTCGCTGAAATATACGTTGAACATGCTGCAGGTCATGGGATATTTTCTCGTATCCTGCATCAAGCGGAGAAATCTGATGCGAGAGCTCATGGATATGAGCTACAAGGATCCGATGACCGGACTGGGAAACCGTTTTGCACTGAGTGTCTTTGTAGATGAGATGGATAAGGAGGCGAGTTTGGGTGTCATATATGCTGATATCACCAGTTTGAAATGTGTGAATGACTGCAAGGGACATATGGCAGGAGACCACCTGATCCTGCGTGCATGTGGCTGTCTGATAGAGGTGTTTGATGGGTATGACATCTTCCGCATGGGAGGTGATGAGCTGCTGGTGCTCTGTTCTGGTATTGCAGCGGATGATTTAGAGGAGCGGATTGCAAAGCTGCATACGTTGATGAAGGAACGTTCCGTCAATATGGCGATTGGATCATTGTGGAGTGCAAATAGTGCGACAGATTTGGAGGCGCTCGTGCGGGAAGCTGAGAAACAAATGTATGAGAACAAGGCTGAGTATTATAGAAAACATGGAATTGACAGGAGACGGAGATAAGATACGATCCTGAAATAAAAAGAATTTCGCGAGTGGGCGGGATTCTTTTTTTTGTTCATAGCTGCAGGCAGGATGCTTTGTTACTTGATTTTTCACTGGTATTTGATTAAAATACAGATAGATTGTCATGGAAGGTCGTGATCTGACGTTTGGGAGCATGACAAATTATCACAGAGTAAGGAAGTAGAAAAAATGGCTGCATCAAATAAATGGAACCGGGTCGGCGAGGACATCATGAATTCTGTCCTTGATGCTGTGGAATCCGGTGATTTCACGGGACTGAGCCAGTGTGTCGGTGATGTGATCAATCGGGCGGCAGATGGCCTGGGACGTGGGATGAACCGGGTTGGTAGAGAAGTCGAACGTCAGACCAGGGAATACACGCAGACCGCCAGACAACAGATCTATGAGCAGCAGGCGAGGATGCGCCGGGAATATTATGCAAATGCAGAAAATCAGGATCGCAATGGGAATGGAAGTACCGTTTATACCGCGGCCGCACAGCCTCCCGCGCGATATCGCAGATACCTGCCCGGGCAGGCCGCCGGACCGGTGTGTCTGTTACTGGGTATTGTTGGAACGAGTATATTTGGAAGTTTGACGATAGTTTTGGGATTGAAGGGGTTGTTTGGAGGTAGTTCAGCATGGTCAATAGTATCAGCCATATGTGCGGCTGTCGCCATTCCATGCATTGCCCTGATCACAAAGGGAGCCGGGCTGACCGGGCGCAACAGCCGTTTCCGGCGTTATGTCCGTGAGATCGGCAATCGCGGATACTGCAGGATCGAGGATCTCGCGCATGCAGTCGGGAAACGGACCTCTTTTGTACAGAAGGATTTGCAAAAGATGCTGCAGAAGGGATATTTCCTGCAGGGGCATATGGATGCTGCACAGACGACACTGATCGTGGATCAGGAGACATATAAACAGTATGAGCAGGCAGAGGAGTCACGCAGACTGCGCGAACAGCAGGAGGCTGCCAGTGCACAGGTGCAGGCACAGTGCCCGGAGGAAGTGCGTAAGATACTTGCAGAGGGAGAAGCATATATTGATCATATCCATGAATGTAACGATGCGATCCCCGGAGAGGTCATGAGTGCAAAGCTGGCCAAGCTGGAGGACATCATGCGCCGTATCTTCGCGCAGGTGGAGAAACAGCCTGACAGCGCACAGGATCTGCACAAGATGATGACCTACTATCTGCCGACGACGACCAAGCTGATCGATGCGTACCGGGATCTTGATGGGCAGCCGGAGTACGGAGCGAACGTTGCCAATACGAAAAAAGAGATCGAGGACACGCTCGATACGATCAATGAGGCATTTGAGAATCTGTTCGACAGTCTGTTTGAAGACACCGCATGGGACATCTCATCCGATATTTCAACGATGAAGGTGATGCTCCAGCAGGAGGGGCTGACGAAAAACACGGATTTTACAACTGATACACGCAGTTAATATGTAAAAAGGAGGAACTCAAAGATGACAGATTTTGAGACCATGACAGCGGAAGCACCGACTCTTGACTTTGGTGCATTTGAGGAACCAAAGGATAAGGAACTGCCCGCAGAGGCAGCAACGGCAGATGTGATACCGGCACCGCAGGGCGAGATGGATGACTCCATGCTCTCTGAGGAGCAGAAGCAGATGGTAAGTGAATTTGCAGAGAAGATCGATCTGCGCAATTCCAATGCTATTTTGCAGTACGGCGCGGGCACACAGAAGAAGATGGCAGATTTTTCGGAGAAAGCGCTGGAGAACGTCAAGACAAAGGATATGGGAGAGATCGGTGATATGCTCACGGATCTTGTCGGAGAACTGAAGAATTTTGATGTAGAGGAAGAGGAAAAAGGTCTCAGTGCATTTTTTAAAAAGCGTGCGAACAAGCTGACTGAGCTGAAAGCAAAATATGACAAGGCAGAGGTCAATGTCAATAAGATCACGACAGCACTGGAATCACATCAGATCCAGCTGATCAAGGATGCACAGATGTTAGACCGGATGTATGAGATGAACCTGAATTATTTCAAGGAGTTATCGATGTATATCCTTGCCGGCAAGAAAAAGCTGCAGACCGCCCGTGATACAGAACTGGTACAGCTGCGTGATAAGGCTGCGGCGAGCGGACTGTCCGAGGATGCACAGGCGGCAAAGGATTATGAGGGGCTGATCGACCGCTTTGAGAAGAAGCTGCATGATCTGGAACTGACACGTACGATCGCATTGCAGACGGCTCCGCAGATCCGTCTTGTACAGGGCAGCGATACCGTGATGGCAGAGAAGATCCAGTCCACGATCGTCAATACGATTCCGCTGTGGAAGAGCCAGATGGTCATCGCACTCGGTGTCGAGCACAGCACACAGGCGGCAGAGGCTCAGCGTGCGGTATCGGATATGACCAATGAATTATTAAAGAAAAACGCAGACCGTCTCAAGACAGCGACGATCGAGGCAGCGAAGGAATCAGAGCGTGGTATCGTGGATATCGAGACGCTCAAACATACCAATGAATCCCTGATCTCCACGCTGGATGAAGTGATGAAGATCCAGACAGAGGGCCGTGCAAAGCGTGCGGCAGCAGAGGGTGAACTGCAGAATATGGAAAATGAACTAAAGGCAAAATTATTGGAGATCAGATCGTGAGTAAAGCAGTATTTTTTGATATCGATGGAACGTTGTGGGATTTTCATAATGTGATCCCGGAGAGTACGGTGCGTGCAATCCGGGCATTGCGTGCAAATGGACACTATGCATTTATCTGCAGCGGACGTGCGCGGGCATATATCCAGCATCCGGATCTGTTCGCGATCGGTTTTGACGGATTGGTCGCAGGATGTGGGACGCATGTTGAGCTGGACGGAGAGCGGATCTATGAGAAACTGATCGACCGGGAACTCGCGATCCATACGGTAGAGACCGTGCGAAAATACGGTTTCCGTCCGATCCTCGAGGGACCGGAGTATCTGTATATGGATAAGGCAGATTTTGAGCATGAACCATACGGACAAAAGCTCCTGCGGGAGCTGGATGAACGGCTGGTCGGTATCACAGACCATTATGGAGAATGGGAGATCAATAAGCTCTCCTGTGCGACTGATCACGCGGACCGAGAGGGCTGTTTTGCGGCATTGGATGAATATTATACCTATCTGATCCACAATTCCGCGGTGGCAGAGATGGTGCCGAAGGGACACACCAAGGCGACCGGTATGCAGAAAATGTGTGAGGCGCTCGGCATTGCGCGTGAGGATACATTTGCGATTGGGGATAGTGTGAATGATCTGGCGATGCTGGAATATGCGGGACACGGGATCGCGATGGGCAATGGCACGCCGGAGGCAAAAGAGGTTGCTGATTATATTACATCAGATCTGACGGATGATGGAATATACCGTGCACTGGTTCATTTTGACCTGATTGGATCAATGGGCAGATGAGATCAGGATTGACGGCATTGTAAAATAGTTCACAGCTTTTAACGAGAGGAGGTTTTTATGGATCAGTTTCAGCTACAAAACGAACAGATGAATCATGGGCTCCTGCATCAGCAACAGCAGCAGATGCAGGAGCAGGAGCAGCAGATGCATCAGGAACCGGTCGGACAGCAGCAACAGATGCAGGCACAGGCGCAGGCACAGCAGCACCGGATGCCTACCGTGTATGAGCGCTTTTTCCAGAACTTAAAACCGCTTCCGCATATACCGGTCGCACAGGGACCAGCTCCGGTGGAGGCGCCGGCACAGACGAAAGCGCAGCGACGGGAGCAGACGCGTCTGGAAAAGCGGCGTGCGAATGAAGCGAAATCGGATTATGCAGACTACGTAAAGCAGATGAAAGAGACACCGCGTCTGATGGACGAGGGTGAGCTGCACCGATTAAAGGTCTTTCAGAGTGCGGCCACAAGAGAAGCGTGGGCGAAGGAAAAGCTGCCGCATTCTGCACTCACGCGGGAGGATACATTAAAGCAGATCTTAAATGACGGTGACTACTCCAATTTTGAGAATCTGGATCAGGTCATGCGCAATGTCGTGGCGACAAGGGCGCTCAAACAGTTTTTGCATGATTATGATATACAAAATGGCCATGCAGATCCGGCGCAGATCTGCCAGCAGATCAGGGCAAGCGGGGCAGGAGTCAGCGCACTGCTGAATCCGGGACTGCGGCTTGCATTGTCGCTAGTGCAGAATATGGATGAATTTTCAGATGAATTCAAGAGTTTCTGCCGCAGGCTGGATGATGAGATGTCCACAGAGGTGATGGTGGCGACATTGACGGCGCAGGCTGACGGCGCAAGGGTGGTGGCTTATTATTCGGGAGTAGGAAACACGCAGAATATGCACGCGGTGGAGGATGCCAACCGTGCGATTGAGGCGAATAAGGCGCAGCAGATACAGATTGCCAAACGGCTTTTGCTCATGCAGCTGTCAGACTTTTCAAAGATCACAACGGACACGGATGGGAATGAGCGCGTGGATGAGTGGGACCGGTCTATGGCAGTCGCTCTCAGCCATTGTTCACGGGTCGTGCTGACGATGCCAAAGATTGGGGAATATGCCGGCAATGCTGATGAACAACAGGCAATGTGGCGCTCGATCATGACGATCAACGGCGAAAATACGGCGCAGGACAACAGACGAGCCAGCTCGACGCATTCCATCGAGCGGCGGCGTGTCGTACCCGGAGAGGGAGCAACGCTCAGAAAAAGCAAAGAAAAAAAGGTGTTGTTCAATTTTATTGGACAGCGCGGCATGAACTGTGCGATCGGAGGGCTTGGCAATCCCGGTGTCGGTGGCAAAACGATCTTAAACAACGGAAGCTGCGGACATTTTTATTCGATGTACAAGGAGGGCGACGAGGAGCATTACGGTGCGATGCTGATGGGCATGGAGTCGGATGCCCATGGCGTGATGAATCAGATGGGACACACCCATGACATCCATGCGACACCGGAAAAGGCATCCAGCTTCGGAGGACAGCGCACGGATGAGGTCGGAAACAAATACGGCGGACGTCAGTGTGACCTGTCCAAAAAGTCGGCGCGGGAGATTACCCGGTGGATGACAGCGCTCGAGAGGAAAATGCAGGAGTGGCAGTCACAGCCGGATGGCATGTCAGGTGCAGAGGCAGAGGAGGCAATGCGTCTGCTCGCAGGCGAGTCATTACATGTATGGAACTGGACGCGCATGAGTGAGCTGCTTGGCATGGATGCATAGATGACTGGAAATACCGTTTATCGTCAGATGTGATGATGGTGGGATAGGAGAACGGAAACAGAAATGGAAATGGAGAAGAAACCGTTACCGGAAGTAGAATTGTATAGTATCGGACCGGATGAGGCAGATTATGCGGCTCCGCTGCTGACGGGTGAGGCAGTGGAGGAGATCAAGGCAGGAATAGCATTTGGAATGGCGCTGGCAGAAGAGGGAGAAGTCAGGGCTGCGGTCTGTGCGAGGCTGCTCCCGGAGAATGAGACCCATCTGGAGCTGGTCAGTCTGTATGTCGCGCCGGGATATCGGCGCAGAGGACTGGGCGCTACGCTGCTGATGGAATTATTGGAGGAGGTGGAGTCTGCTACGGATGGGATGCTGACATACGTCACGGCGGCATTTTCGCCACAGATGGATGGCCTGGAGCAGCTATTTACGCGTGTGGGCTTTGTCATTGAGGAAGAATCCGCGGTTACTTCGTGGCAGATTCCCCTGAAACAGCTGATGGGCAGCCCGTTGTTCGCACGGCGTGTGCCGGTGCCGGGCAGGTGTATGCTGCGCACGCTGGAACACGCACAGGATCTGGATCTGAGACGGCTCGTGGAGAAGCTGGCACAAAATGGTGTGGCAGATCTGACTGTGTCACAGATGCGCCAGTCACTGACCGGTGTGAGCTATATTTTGTGGGAGGAAAACGCTGAGCCGGTCGCATGTGCGATCGTATCAAAGCAGGATGATACACATGTGTACCTGTCGCAGTTTTTTACGGCAAACGGAAATAAAGCGGCGGGGGTATGTGTGTTACAGGCAGCGGCAGATGCGCTGATCAGACAGCTGCCGGAGGATGTGGTACTGGAGATCCCGACGATCACGGAATCATCAGCAAAACTGGTACAGCATCTGCTGCCGGATTGTCAGGCCATTTGCGTACAGAGAGCGGTACTTGACCTGACAAAGCAGAATGGATAACAATAAGAATCTTACCGGCAGTGTCCGGATAAGCGAAAATCTGATGGGATTTTCAAAAATATTCAAACATAAAGGAGAAGAGAATGAAGAAATTTATGAAACAGCTGATGGCATCAGCATTTGTCTGTGCAATGGTCATTGCGTTACTGCCTGCAACGGTACAGGCAAAGACAACCAAAAAGAGTATCACCCTTTACAAAGGCGAGGCAATCTATTATACCGATTATACTACGGTAAAAAGTGTCAAATCTTCCAATGCCAAGGTTGCCAAAGCCTCCAAGGACAAATCAGCCGATTACAAAACAAATATTGTTGCAAAGAAAGCAGGAAAAACAAATGTGACCATTCGCACAAAGGGTGGAACTGCTGTCGTTACAGTCACTGTAAAAAACGCAAAATTTACTTCAAAGATTGAGTCCGTGAATGAGAGTGGTTATGTTCTGATATCTGTAAAGAACAATTCAAAAGATGTTTTTGATAGTATCGAGATGACTTACACAATTAAGGATTCTAATGGTGGCGTGATCGCACAAAAGAGCGAGACGATGAACTCTATATTGCCGAACAAGACTGCCTACACCAATGTATATATCGGATCAGATAATATGGAAAATCTGAGCCTGTCACAGTCTCTCGCGAAGGTAACCGGGTATTCAAGGAGCTGGCTTGGTTATACTTACAAGGATGTTTCTTCAAAGATCACATGCACACCGCAGGTGACAGAAGAAACTGATAGCGGTATCTCGTACAATATGAAACTGAAAAACAGCTATAATGATTCTGTAAGCGGAAAAGTCTATACTATGGTATATGATGCAGATAACAATCTGCTTGGCGTAGAAAGCAACAGTATTAACTTGGATAAAAAAGAAACAAAAACAGTTACTTACGGATATGTTTCAAAGCGGGCATATCCGAATTATGACCATATGAAGCTCGTTGTCCAGGCATATGCAATCGAGCGTGCGAAAAACTTTTAAACGAATGAAAACAGTGCAATGAAAGCCTGGGATAGACGAAAAAGGGAGGACAGATATGATGAAACATTTGACAAACAAAATGAAGCGTCTGCTGACTGCAGGTCTGGCATTCGTGATGATACTCACGGTACTGCCGGCGGTGCCGGCACAGGCAGCGGCCACAAACGTGACCATGTATGTCGGCGAGACAACATACTACCGCGCCCATGGGATTGTATCCAATGTCACTTCGACAAAAAGTGGGGTTGTAGAGGCTGGTAAGAGTAAGCAGCACAGCTCATCCTCAGAAGTCGAGATGGTTGCAGAAAAAACCGGAAAATCTACAGTTACGGTTAAGACGAATAACGGCACAGAGAAAGTCAATGTTACTGTAAAGAAGCTGGATATGCCGGTAAAGGTAAAGCAGCTGTCTCCGTCAAAGATCACATTTGTGGTCGAGAATCATGCCAACAAGGTGTTTGAAAAGGTCGAGATCAGTTATACCTTAAAGGATGCAGATGGCAATGTACTTGAGGAAGATAAAAAGGAACTCAAATCCTTTGACATGTGTGCAAAAAAAACGTCCTACGCCAGTATTTATGTTGGAAAATACAGAAAACAGATCGATGCAGCTTCCTGTACTGCCAAAGTGACCGATCTGGAAAGCTATCCGGTGACCGTGTATAAGGATGTATCGAAAAAAGTAAAGGCAACGATCAGTGATGAGAAGGAACAAGATGGCACCATACACTATAATGTGAATCTGAAAAACGAATACAACGATGGCGTGAAGGGTGTCTGTTATATCATGCTCTACGATAAGGACGACAAGCTGATCGGTGTGGAGTATCAGATGATCGTTCTTGGGAAAAAAGGCACGAAAGGTGCTGCAATGAAACGCCAATCGCTGTTTCTGCGGGCGACCTATCCGACATACGATCATATGGAGACCGTTGTAAATGCCAATGCCACTTCAAGGCAGAAAATGTAAAAAATATTGCATCACATAAAAAGAATCCTGCTCGCAGGATTCTTTTTATGTGATTGGAAATTATAAAAAATATCTAAAAAATAAAAAAGTGAGAAAACAAGAGAAAGTAAGAGTATAAGAGAGTAAAAGTGAAAATATATGTAAAAAACGGAAACTTCATTCGGTTGCACATCAATGACGAAAAACATATCATATGAATTAGCGATTAGCACTCGGTACAAATGAGTGCTAACAAGCAAAAGAGAGAAAAATAGATGACTATATGAAGGAGGCATTTTCACATGAAGTTAGTACCGTTATTAGACAGAGTTGTCATCAAACAGCTCGAAGCAGAAGAAAAGACAAAATCAGGCATTATCTTAGCCAGCTCCGCACAGGAGAAGCCTCAGGAAGCAGAGATCGTAGCAGTCGGCCCCGGCGGTGTGGTAGACGGCAAGGAAGTGACCATGCAGGTAAAGGAAGGACAGAAAGTTATCTATTCCAAGTATGCAGGTACAGAAGTAAAACTCGACGGACAGGAATACATCATCGTTCGCCAGAGCGACATTCTCGCAATCGTAGAATAATCAGGATCAGACAGAATGAAATAATTGTCTGCAGCACAGTATAGTAAAAAAGGAGAGTAACCATTATGGCAAAAGAGATTAAATATGGCGCAGAAGCGCGTGCAGCCTTAGAAGCAGGTGTAGATAAATTAGCAAATACCGTCCGTGTAACGATCGGACCGAAGGGACGCAACGTTGTACTGGATAAGTCTTACGGTGCTCCGCTCATCACCAACGACGGTGTGACGATCGCAAAAGAGATCGAGTTAGAGGATGCATTCGAGAATATGGGTGCACAGCTCGTCAGAGAAGTCGCTACCAAGACGAACGATGTAGCCGGTGACGGTACGACCACAGCGACTGTATTAGCACAGGCAATGATCAAGGAAGGTATGAAGAACTTAGCAGCAGGAGCCAACCCGATCATCCTTAGAAAAGGTATGAAGAAGGCTACTGAGAAGGCTGTTGAGGCACTTGCCGGAATGAGCAAGGCAGTAGACGGCAAGGATCAGATCGCAAAGGTAGCAGCAATCTCAGCCGGAGATGCAGAAGTCGGCAATCTCGTTGCAGATGCAATGGAGAAGGTATCCAAGGATGGTGTTATCACGATCGAGGAGAGCAAGACTATGCAGACCGAGCTGGATCTGGTAGAAGGTATGCAGTTTGACCGTGGATACATTTCCGCATATATGGCAACTGATATGGATAAGATGGAAGCAGTACTGGATGATCCCTACATCCTGATCACAGATAAAAAGATCAGCAATATTCAGGATCTGTTACCGATCTTAGAGCAGATCGTACAGTCAGGTGCAAGACTGCTCATCATCGCTGAGGACGTAGAGGGCGAGGCACTCACCACCCTGATCTTAAACAAGCTGCGTGGTACATTCAATGTAGTAGCTGTCAAGGCTCCGGGATATGGTGACAGAAGAAAGGCAATGCTTGAGGATATTGCGATCCTGACCGGCGGACAGGTGATCTCATCTGAGCTTGGAATGGAGCTCAAAGAGGCTACTATGGATATGCTCGGACGTGCAAAATCCGTAAAGGTACAGAAAGAGAATACCGTGATCGTAGATGGCTACGGCGAAAAGGATGCCATCAGCTCACGTGTTGCCCAGATCCGTGCACAGATCGAGGAGACAACATCTGAGTTTGATAAAGAAAAATTACAGGAGCGTCTGGCAAAACTCGCCGGTGGTGTCGCAGTCATCCGTGTTGGTGCAGCTACCGAGACAGAGATGAAGGAGAGCAAGCTGCGTATGGAGGATGCATTAAATGCTACCCGTGCAGCAGTTGAGGAAGGTATCATCTCAGGCGGCGGTTCTGCATATATCCACGCGTCCAAGAAGGTTGCAGAGTTCGCATCAGAGTTAGAGGGAGATGAGAAGACCGGTGCAAACGTGATCTTAAAGGCACTGGAGGCTCCGTTATACTTCATTGCAGACAATGCAGGTCTCGAGGGTTCAGTCATTATTAATAAGGTACGTGAGTCAGAGGTCGGCGTCGGATACGATGCAGCCGCTGAGGAGTATGTAGATATGGTCAAGAGCGGTATCCTTGATCCTGTTAAGGTAACAAGAAGCGCTCTGCAGAACGCTACGAGCGTAGCATCTACACTGCT
>Ga0129312_1001683_pt1 | contig 12331 bp, 9 predicted proteins | sample O827metagenome_FD_94434 | JGI IMG/M metagenome (GOLD analysis project Ga0129312, IMG submission 94434) | Orangutan group fecal microbial communities from Wisconsin, USA - O827 metagenome | ecosystem: Host-associated > Mammals > Digestive system > Large intestine > Fecal | place: USA: Wisconsin... | reverse complement strand
TTCTCCGTTTGTGTGTTGGATTCTTCCGCACTAATTGCTTTATTTTCTTCTTTTTCCAAATTTGTACTTTCATCTATCTGCACACTGCTTTCTTGCTGTCTTGTATGAGATGCATCAGTAGTGACAACTTCATCTCCTTTTTCTCGTCCGCAAGCAACAACATTTAATGCTGCTAGAAAAACACATACCAATACTCCCATCTTTTTACATCTGCTCATGTACATACCCTCCGATAACTTCCGATTTGTATTTGTCTTTAGTATAGCAACCTCGCCAGCAAAAGGCAACTGGCGTTTACCCATACCCCATCAGCTTTTGGGAGTTATTTCTTACCCTGAAAACTACAGAAAGTAGAATTAATATGCATGCCAAGTAAATGGACAAGTAATGCCAAGTAATACAAAAAATGAGGGCTTATCACATCAAGTCACTTCGATGTGATAGCCCTCAAAAGCCCGTTTTTATAGGATTTTATATATTTTGATTAGAAACGACCAGCCTTTGCAGCTTCCTCAACAGCAACTGCTACGGATACAGTCATACCAACCATCGGGTTGTTTCCGGCACCGATCAGACCCATCATCTCTACGTGAGCGGGAACTGATGAAGAACCAGCGAACTGTGCATCTGAATGCATACGTCCTAATGTATCGGTCATACCGTAAGAAGCAGGACCTGCAGCCATGTTATCGGGATGCAGTGTACGTCCTGTACCACCGCCGGATGCTACTGAGAAGTACTTCTTGCCCTGCTCGATGCACTCCTTCTTGTAGGTACCAGCTACCGGATGCTGGAAACGTGTCGGGTTGGTTGAGTTACCGGTGATAGATACACCGACGTTCTCATGATGCATAATCGCAACACCTTCCTGAACATCATCAGCGCCGTAGCACTTAACGGTTGCACGAAGACCTTCTGAATAAGCCTTCTCATATACGATATTTAACTTTGCTTCCTTGTAGTCATACTTTGTCTCAACATAGGTAAATCCGTTGATACGTGAGATGATCTGTGCAGCGTCTTTTCCTAAACCGTTCAGGATTACGCGCAGCGGCTTCTGACGAACCTTGTTAGCCTTCTCAGCGATACCGATCGCACCCTCAGCAGCAGCGAATGACTCGTGTCCTGCTAAGAAACAGAAGCACTCGGTCTCCTCTTCGAGAAGCATCTTTCCTAAGTTACCATGTCCAAGACCTACCTTACGATGATCTGCAACAGATCCGGGAATACAGAATGCCTGAAGTCCCTCTCCGATGGCAGCAGCAGCGTCAGCAGCTCTTCTGCAGTCCTTTTTGATCGCAATCGCTGCACCTACGATGTAAGCCCAGCAAGCATTCTCAAAACAGATCGGCTGGATACCCTTGATCTGGTTGTATACGTCAAGGCCAGCATCTTTTGTGATTTTCTCAGCTTCTTCAATGGAGCTGATACCATAGCTGTTCAAAACAGCGTTGATCTGGTCAATTCTTCTTTCATATGATTCAAATAATGCCATTTTTATTGTTCCTCCTTCTCTAATGTCCTGTCGATTACTCGCATCTGGGATCAATGATCTTTACTGCGTCCTGAACGCGGCCATACTGACCCTTTGCCTTCTCCCATGCAGTATTCGGATCGTCACCCTTCTTGATGAAGTCAGTCATCTTTCCAAGAGAAACAAACTGATAGCCGATTACTTCGTTGTCTGCGTCTAAAGCGATGCCTGTGACATAGCCCTCTGCCATCTCCAGATAACGGACACCCTTTGCCTTTGTAGCATACATCGTACCTACCTGTGAACGGAGTCCCTTTCCGAGATCCTCAAGTCCTGCACCTACTGCAAGTCCGTCATCAGAGAATGCACTCTGTGTACGTCCGTATACGATCTGTAAGAACAGCTCTCTCATAGCAGTATTGATTGCATCACATACAAGGTCAGTATTTAACGCCTCTAAGATGGTCTTGCCCTGTAAGATCTCAGCAGCCATAGCAGCGGAATGAGTCATACCTGAACATCCGATGGTCTCTACGAGAGCCTCCTCGATGACACCGTTCTTTACATTTAAAGACAGCTTGCAGGCACCCTGCTGAGGTGCACACCAGCCAACGCCGTGTGTAAATCCGGAAATGTCCTCGATCTTCTTTGAGTGTACCCACTTGCCCTCTTCAGGGATCGGAGCCGGCTCATGTTTTGCGCCCTTTGCTACCGGACACATGTTTTCAACTTCCTTTGTGTAAATCATTGTAAGTCTCCTTTCAATAATTAGTGTTATATATATGCGTTACTGACTTTGTGTGAAAAAAATGTCAAAGTCTGAACATACCTGATTTATTTTCTCATATTTTGTGGAAATCGTCTATAGTATTTTTGTTTTTTTTCCAAGAAATTTGCTAGTAAATTTGCTAGTACCCCAAACGGTGAATCAGCTCTGCTGCCGGTTGGCTCATCGGTATGTCCCTGAGCAGACATGCCATGGCATCCGTGATCGCATTCATTTGCAGCTGAACCACCTCTGAGCTTGCCGTGGCTTCATCGAGTTCAATCATTGCCTTTCTCATAAATACGTTCTTGGCTTCACCTCCATATCTGATTCTGTCATTTAACTCATCAACCACACCCTGCGCAGCCATTACCTTCATCTTCAGGTCACTGTAAGAATCGATCGTGCGGTATAATTGCTGATACAGATCATCGATCAGCAGCGCGTGCCGTCTGTACTCCTGCGGATGGTCTTCAATCATTTTTTTATAATTTGCCAGATCCTCCATCGCATAGCCTGCCACAAAGCCCGTCAGATTCAGTCCCGACATATCAGCTCCCTTAGCAGTTTTCGTATGCTCCTTCTCTATCTGGTCACGCATACTGTCTGCCGCCGTTTTCAGGTTCTCCCGTTCCGCTTCAAAAAGCTTACGGTACTCGCTTTCTATCATCTGATGTTCCTGTATTCTGGACTGGGCCAGACTCATCTTCATTGCCTCCCGCTCCATAACCAGTGTCTGTTTTAACATCTCAACATCGTTCTGGTCGCGAGCATCCACCTGCAGCTTGCCTGTATCCGGGTCGAGCGATTTAACAGCAGATATCCGGGCCATCACAGCACCATATTGTGCATACCGGTCGATAACCCGTGTTTTCAGCAGTTCTGTGACATACGGAGGCAATTTGTCAAAATACTCTTTATTCACCGAATCGTTCATCAAATTCTGCATACATACCATACGGTTGACCTGTTCCTGGATTTCTCCCGCATGATACTCCAGATATTCTTCTGTCAGCATATCATCAGCAATATTTACCTTCAGTACCTGATCGACCATACGGTCCAGATACGGACGTTTGCGCTGCAGATCCCGTGATAAAAAAGCATCGATCATATTCCGGTCATCATCTTTTCTCCGCTGCTCTGTTTCATTCTCCGGTTCACCGGCTGCATTCTTTTTATAACCATTTAAATATACATGCACCACTCTCAGATCAACGTGGTTTTCTTCCGCCTGCTGCAGTTCTTCCGGGGTGATCATGCCAAACGAATTATCACGCAGCTGCTGGTAGGAACGCAGGCTCTCTACCATATGCATACTCACATGATCCGCAAACGGTGCTTTCTGCTTCGCCACCTGATCCAGTCTGGCATCCTCACGTTTCTGCTTGAATGTCTTTTTTGCCGGCTTCTGGATCTGTGCCGGTCTGCCCTCTGCCGTCTTTTTCGCATGCAGAGTCAGCTTCGTCTGCATCCACTTAACCCTCAGTTGCTCATTTTGTTCGAGTTCTTTTCCGATCAGCATCTCGTTATGTGCTGCGCGACGCTGTGACAATGTCTGCCCTTCCTCGAGATCCCAGTTCTGCAATTGGTTCAGATGCAGATGCAGCTGCTCCTGTTGCTGTTGCTGCTGCATCTGCTGTTCGTGACGTCTTACCTGCTCCATCTGCATGTCATCCATAATATATAACCTCCCCATTCATTAAAATGTCCGCCGATAGGTATAAGATACCTTGCGCGCGTCCGGTGCCAGCCGCTGGAGCAGTCGCAGAGACTGGTCGTTGACCGTCTGCATAGCCACCATCGTCTGCGGCGGATATGTCTCCTGCGCCCGCGCGATCACTGTCTTTAGCAGCGTATTGAGCAGCATACGGTTCGTATCACCGATCCACAATGCACACAATGTCAGCGCTCCGCAACACGAATGATCTACCGCCGCATATGCTTCAATCCTGCCATTTTTGACAACTGCATAACTCAGCTCCCGCTCCAGATGTGGACTTGTCAGTGTCTGTTCCGGCTGCGGCGTGCCCAGTGCAACGCTTCGCTTTTGTGCCGCACGCAGCAGATCCTCCGACAGCTGTGAGAAGGCGCGGACACGTCCATCTTTTTCATTGACAGCCTTTGGCTGCTTCACAGACTTCAGCTGTCCCAATGTAAACGTATAGATATTTTTTCCGCCATCGTCTTCCTGTAAAAACTGCAGCGCCTCTAAAAATGGCAATAAAGTCTCATTATCAGCCTCTGCCGTCGTGAACGTGACCTCCATCGCACCGATATCCGGTTCATCCCAGAGCAAAGTCTCTAATTCACGGAGCATACGGCGCGCCCCGCCCTGCCTTCTGTAATCTGGTGCCACATACAGCGAAATCAGATGAAAGCATCCATCCGATACATATCCGGCCAGTGCACCACATGCCGTATCCTCCTGCATGATCCCCATCACCGTAAGCGGCTCCCCGCGCTGCAACGCTTCCACTGCCTGTGGCAGCAGCAGCGGTTCAAAGGCGCCGGCATCCGCCGCGTCAATCATGCCAAACTCCATCTGTACGTCCCACGCACGCTGATCTTCTCCCATCTCCGGAACAAGATGCTTCTCTGTATGAACACCCATTGTTTATATCCTCCTTTTAATTTCCTGCGTATCCCATATCCCGCAGGAGCTGCTGTGCCGGTGCACTCAATGCCTTTGCGCGCAGCAAATGCTCCAAGGCGTCCGCATAAGTCGCGATCTGCCCGTTGATCGCATTCTGGTTAGGCAGCGTTTCCTCCTGCAGTTTCACCAGCATCTGTTCGAGCATCCGCTGCGTCGCATTCAGTCTCGCATGCCCCTCTCTCTGCTGCTCAATCGCATTCTGGATCGAAACAAGCCGGAGTGTGATATCGCCTCTGGCATCAACCGCACGGTACAGACCCTGATACAACTCATCGACCAGCTGCCGGTTCTGCGCATACTGCTCGGGGTGTTCCTCAATCTTTTTGCGGTAATTGGTCACATCCTCCAGCGAATACAGCGTCGCGAAGGCAGTCAGATCCGTTTCGCCCAACCCTGCATCGATGACCTCCTGATTCGTCTTGAGCGCATCCGATTCCTGCAGAAGCCCCGCTTTTTGCGCTTCAACCATGCGTTCCGCCTCGTGCCGCAATTCTGTATGGATCTGGTTTTCCGTCAAATCATAGTTCATGTTCACATCCTGCATCAATCCATTATACATGTTGTCAAACTGACGGATAGATGCCACCGGCGTCTCGCGGGCATAAAATTCCTCAAGGTCCAGATACACGGCTTTCGCGCCGAATGCACTGCCAAGCGTCGATCCCAGCAGCGCGCTCCGGTCGAGCACCTGTTTTTCCAGCAGTTGTCTTGTCAGCTCCGGCAGCGCATCAAAATATGGTCTGTTTACCGGATCGTTGTATACATTCTGAAAATAAACATACTGATCTGCTTTCTGCTTCATCTCACCGGGATGTTCAGTGAGATACTGCATCGAGAGCATATCCGGTGTGTACCTGATCGCGAGCACCTGCTCCACAATGCGGTCTAAATGCGGCTTTCTGCGTTCGAGATCCAGCGAAGCGTAATCTTCGATAAACTGGTGGTCTTCTCTCTGATAGCGCTCATTCTGCGCATCTACCGCGCGCCCATTCCGTTTTGCCTTGTAGCCGTGCACATAGATCTGTAACACGCGGCGGTCCACCTGATGTCCGATCTGCTCCTCGATCTCACGCGGCAGTGTCCTGATCGAATTTCTCTGCTCCTGTAACTTTGTCTTGACATCCTCGAGCATCCGGTAGCTGTCACCGTCCGCACACTGATGATGACTCTTTGCAATGCGCTCCTGCCTGCGGCGCTCCCTTCTCTGCTTGTAGGTCTCCTGTGCCGGTGCCTGCAGCTGCTGCGGTTCTCCTGCCGCAAAATCGTTGACGTATGCCGGCGGCAGCTCCTCCTGCAGCTGTGCGTTGAGGATCTGTGTATACTGCCGCTGACGCTCGATCAGAAAGCGCGCATGGTCATGGCGGCGCTGTTCGAGCGCTCCCTCCGCCTGCGGATCATCCCATGTCTGCAGTTGTCTCAAATGCTCATGTACCTGTGCCTGTTCCTGCGCGTGGCGCTGTTCCTGCTGCTGCCGCTGCGCCTGTACTGCTATCTCATCCATCGTTTTGTCCTCCTGTTTTAGATTTACAACCTCCATTGACCCATTATCGGAACTGATATCTGTAAGTATATGAGATCTTTTCTGCCTCAGGTAAAAGACCGTGCATCAGTCTTGCCGACTGGCTGTTCACCACCTGCAAAGCGATCTGTGTCTGTGGCGGATAGAGCTCCGCCGCACGCTGCAGCGCCGTCTTTAACAGTGCATATGCCACCGGCGCACCGGCATCACCTGCCCACAGCGCACTCAGTGTCAGCACACCGCAGCACGAATGGTCAAAGATCACATATGCCTCTGCCCTGCCGTCCACCATCCATGCCAGGCTCAGATCGCGCTCAACCTCTGGATCACTCAGCCGTTTTTCCGGTATCGGTGCCTCCAGCGCAACCGCCCGCTTTTGCATCGCGCGCAGCTGGTCGTCAGACAACTGTGAAAGCGCGCGCATTTTATGTGTTTTTGCCTGCGCAGCGCTTATGTCCCTGTCCAGTTCCTTTGCATGCATGACTTCCTCAAGTGTAAACGCATAGATATTACACGCTCCGTCATCCTCCACTTCAAACCCCAGATGTTCGAGGAACGGATGCAGTGTCTCGTTCTCTGCATCTGTCACGGTAAAGCGAAGCTCCACCGCATACATATGATCCGCCTTTTCCAGCTGTGCTTCCAGTGTGCGGATCATCCGGCTGGCACCGCCCCTGCGCCTGTAATCCGGTGCCACATACAGGGAAACCACATAAAAACATCCTGTATCCACATAACCGACGAGCGCACCGCAGGCAACCCTGTCACAGAAAAGACCGATCGCCGTGAGTGGTTCCCCCTGCTGCAATGCTTCGCGTGCCTGCGGCAGCATCAGCGTCTGAAACCATTGAAGCTGTTCTTCACCGATCCATCCGAGTTCTAATTTTGCCCCATCCTCATGACTGCTTTTTTCCATTTCCTGTACCCCCTGTCTAAACTCTATTGTTCGCTGTTATTTTTTAATACGACTTCTCCCTGTTTTTTATAGATACTATTTGCCGGAACGAACCCACGGACACTCGACAGCGGATAGATATTGGTATGACTGCCGATGACCGTACCGGGATTGAGTACGCTGTTGCATCCGACCTCTACATAGTCGCCCAGCATCGCGCCAAATTTTTTGCGGCCGGTCGCGATCTGTTCTGTTCCATCTTTGACAACGACCAGAGATTTATCGGATTTGACATTTGACGTAATCGAACCCGCTCCCATATGCGACTTGTAGCCTAAGATCGAATCGCCGACATAGTTATAATGCGGCACCTGTACACTGTTAAAAATAATGTCGTTTTTGATCTCTGTGGAATTTCCTACTACAGATCCTTTTCCGACGACTGCCGAACCACGGATAAACGCACAGTGGCGGATCTCCGCATCCTCGTCGATGATGAGTGGTCCGTTCAGGCATGCGGTCGGTGCGACCTTTGCGGTTTTTGCCACCCAGATATCCTCGCCGCGTTTTTCATAGATCGCAGGCTCGAGCGTCGGACCTAGTTTGCGGATCATGTCGCTGATTCCATCCAACGCCTCCCACGGATAGGTAAACTGCGCCAGATACGCTCCGGCGATCGTCTGTGTCAGGTCATATAACTCACTGATTTTACACTGATTCATGTTTTTATACTCCTTACTGTTTTTATGATTTGGCAGCCGGTTTTGTCTGTTTTTTTGTCCCCGATCTGCTCGTCTGCCGTGTGCTCTTTGGCTTATAATATGGTGCTGCCGCATCAAAATACCTGCGCAGCGCATACTGATTATTCGTCTGCATAACTGCATCCGTGCGTGAACGGATAAAATGGTCGAGCTTATGCATATATTCATCCGATGTGATGCTGCCCTCGGCGACATAGGTCAGTCCCTTTTCCCAGCTCGCGGTCAGTTCCGGATTAAGCAGGGAACGGATCGACGCATTGACCACATCATAGATCATCTCACCAAGCAGGGTCGGTGTGATGACCTGTGTCTTTTTATTCAATGCCAGATATTTGTTTTTCACGAGCTTGGCGATGATCTCCGCACGTGTTGCACTCGTACCGATCCCGCTGCCCTTGATCTGTGCACGCAGCTCCTCATCCTCGATGAGCTGTCCCGCATTCTCCATCGCGAGCACCATCGATCCTGAGGTATAGCGCTTGGGCGGTGAGGTCTCACCCTCCTTGATCTCATAACCGTCCACAGGCAGCGTCACACCCTTTTTCAATCCTGCGACCAGCTCTAACAGATGTGCATCCGAGATCTCCTGTTCTTCACTGTCTGTATTGCCCGATGTCTGCCCATCCGCATCGTCCCCCTGCGCAGAAGCGCCGGATGCAGACTTCTTTTTAAAAAAGGAATACTCCATCACCTTCAGATATCCGGGATCTCTCAGGACTTTAAAGTTCGCAAAAAACTTCTCGTTCCCGATCTGTATCACCAGACCAACCTTCTGATAGACTGCGGGCGGGTAAAAGATTGCTAAGAATCTGCGCACAATCACCTCATACACCTTCATGGACAATTCACTGAGCGACTTTAACGCACCCATGCCCTGTCCGGTCGGTATGACCGCGTAGTGGTCGGTGATCTGTTTGTCATTTGTATATCTGGTCTTTGCTATATTTTTATAACTGCCGCCAGCTAAAATCTCCTCTGCAAATGCGCGGACACCGGGGATATTTTTCAATCCACCGATATTTTTATGTATCTCCCTGGCGACCGCAGTCGAGAGCACACGCGCATCCGTTCGCGGATAGGTGACCAGCTTTTTCTCATACAATTCCTGTATGATCTGCAGCGTCTGATCCGGACTGATCTTGAAAAATTTGGAGCAGATATTCTGCAGCTCCGCGAGATTGAACAGTAGCGGCGCATTTTTTGTCTCTTTTTTCTTCTCGACAGAGACGACAGTCGCCATCTGTGGATCGGTCTGCGAGAGCACACGGATCAGTTCCTGCGCATCTTCCCGCTGCTTGAAGCCATTCTCCTTGTACAATTTTGGTGACTGATAGTAAGCCGAGCCCTCGACCGCCTTCCACTCGCCGTCGATCGGCGCCCCGTCTAACGAGATCCTGCCGAGCACACGGTAAAACGGTGTCTTTTCAAATGCGCGGATCTCACGCTCCCTGCGCACGACCATACCGAGCACACAGGTCATCACCCGTCCGACCGAGATGACTGCATAGCGCTCATGCAGGTAGTTCGCCACTGCATTGCCATAGCGCAGCGTCAACAGTCTCGAAAAATTGATACCCATCAGATAATCTTCCTTGGCGCGCAGATATGCACTCGCACACAGGTTATCGTATTCCGAGAGATCCTTTGCCTCGCGGATACCGCGCAGGATCTCCTCCTCCGTCTGGGAATCGATCCAGACGCGGCGGCGCTCCTTATCTTTGACCCCCGCCATCTGTTCCACCAGACGATAGATATACTCTCCTTCCCGTCCGGAGTCCGTACATACATAGATACAGCTCACATCCGGCCGGTTCAGAAGTCCCGCTACGATCCGGTACTGCTTTGCCGACGATCCGATCACCTCATATTTGAACTCCTGCGGGATAAATGGCAGGGTCGCCAGTGACCATTTTTTATATTTCTCATCATAGGCTTCCGGATAACTCATCGTCACCAGATGCCCGACACACCAGGTCACGATCGCCTCATCCGATTCCTGATAGCCATCGTAACGCTTCATATTGAGTCCGAGCGCCTTGGCAAATTCCTGCGCCACGCTCGGTTTTTCTGCGATATATAATGATTTTGACATAGTACTTCCTTTATATTACAGCTGCTTCATATCGATCAGGAGCAGCCGTTCATCCCGGTCTGCCCATGCGGTGAGTTCTGCGTCGAATTCTGTCGCCGTGAACAGATAGATCTGCCCCGGAGACAGTCTCGCCTTCTTCAATGTCTGTAGCAATTCTCTGACGTCTGCGGCCGTCATCGCCGGTTTTGACCAGTTACAACAGCCCACGATCGTATTGCGCACACGATCCTGCGCCACGATATCGATCGTTCCCTGCTTTCCGATCCACGTGCCCTGTCTGGTCAGCTCGATCGGCAGTTTATGTGCGCGGCTCATCAGTGCGAGATATTCTCCGCACACCTGCACAAAATAGCGGTTCATATACGCATCGATCTCCGGTGCGATATACCGGTCATAATAATCCTCCGGCTTCATCATATAGACTTCTGACAGATGCGGATATATAAAACGGAACCAGAAATTGATATAATGATCCCGGATCTGATACAGTCCCTTTTGTGTATTGCGCTCGCCTCCGGTCTCGAAGGAATCCGCCTTTTCGATCACATCAATCTCCATGAGACTGCGCAGATAGACCGAGATCTTGGCACGCGAAAATCCGGTCAGGTGATACAGATCGTTCAGCTTGCGGTATCCCGCCGCGATCGCGGCGAGTATCGTCTCATAGACGCCCAGCTCCCGCAGATGCCGGGATATATAACGCTCTGCCTCGTCATGCAGATATCCGTAGGGAGATAAGATATGCCTGCAGACATTTGTCTTAAAATCCAGCTTGCCGCTCCATCTGCTGACATAGGATGAGATCCCTCCGATCACGCCATAGATACGCACCGTCTGCGCGACCGGCAGATCCGGATACGCACGGACCACATCTAAAAATGCGAGATCCTCCAGCTTGATCGTGAGCATCTGTCTGTTCGCGAGCACGCTCAGATGTTCCTCCCTGTTCTGTTCCATCCACGCCACATCACTGCTGGCAAGGATGATCTGTACCGGTCCCGGATAGAGCCGTTTTTCTTTTAATCGGAGAACCGCAGTCAGAAAATCCGGATCTTTTCGCACGATCTGCTGGAATTCATCGATCACCACCACGAGCTTGCTCGCATCGCCGCTCCTGACACGCGTAAAGATCTCATTATAAGTTCCCTTTGTCAATCTGACATCATAATCAGCCTCAATCTGCGCCGCCATCTGACGATACTGCTCCAGTGCGGAAGCTGCACGTGCCCGGTAATAAAAATGCTTCTTGTCCTGCAGATAGACGCGCAGCAGTGCCTCCTTTTCGCAGCCGTCCCGCCCATACAACAGGACGATGCCGTTTTTCCCATCGTCATAATGCTCATTCATTCTCCGCAGTTGAGCGGTTCTTATCATCATTCGTCAGTTCCCCTTTTTCCATACTGTAATTGTACAACACTACGGCTTGGCATAGTATTTCCTGCTGACCTCAAACTCTGTCATCAGCCGGTTCGTCTTAGACAGCACATATCTCAGCGAACTGATGATATGCCGGTCTGAGAGACTTTCATTATGACTGATTGCAATAAATGCCGGATCAAAATTGCTGTACACATTTGTTGCCAATATGATAAAACCATCGAATTCCTCGATCTTCTGCAGCAGGAATGCGACCTCGTTATTTGCATATTTATCATTCGAGCTGGATATCTCGGTTCTCTTGGCAAACAAAGCATCTGCCTCACCCAGTTCTTTGATAAAATCCAGTTCCGCTCGTTCCCTTGATGATTCCTTTGTCGGTGTTTTCATTTTTCCGGGCATAAGTAGGTTTTCCTTTCCTCTGCCTGTCTGACAGCCTTCAACGCTCTCGGCTCATGTTACGAAGTTATTATTCTTATTATACATGATAATGCGGACAAAAGTTAGACATTTTTTGTACGAACAGGAGTTTTTATTTGACAGAAACTTCCTATCAAATAAAAACAGAGGTGCAGTCACCAGACCACACCCCCTGTGAAATCACATCTTTTTTATTTTTTTGTGATAAATCCCTGTGCTTTCAGGGTCTCTGCGCACAGAACCGCTCCACCGGCCGCACCACGAAGTGTATTGTGTGACAGTCCGACGAACTTCCAGTCATAGACCGTGTCCTCTCTCAGACGTCCGATGCTCACACCCATTCCGTTCTCATAATCGACATCGAGTGTTAC
>Ga0129312_1001682_pt1 | contig 12335 bp, 10 predicted proteins | sample O827metagenome_FD_94434 | JGI IMG/M metagenome (GOLD analysis project Ga0129312, IMG submission 94434) | Orangutan group fecal microbial communities from Wisconsin, USA - O827 metagenome | ecosystem: Host-associated > Mammals > Digestive system > Large intestine > Fecal | place: USA: Wisconsin... | reverse complement strand
TGGGGCTTTTATGATCTTGCCACAGCTTATCAGTCTATGCACGTCAACTGTTGAAACCGCCGTGTACCGAACGGTACGCACGGTGGTGTGAGAGGACGGCGGCTAGTCACCGCCTCCTACTCGATTGCTTGTCCACCTCACTAATACTGTATATCTATTCTTATTTTGGGCCCGCCCTATGCAAGCAAACTGAAATATCAACGTTTTCCTTCGCTTCGATTCTGTGAGAAACATGAGTATTCCTGGCAATTCTGAAATGGCATGTGAATTAGAACAAAAAATGTGTTCTAATTCGTACGGTTGCGCTATAATAAGGATAGACCGTAGCAAAGGAAGGTGTCTTTTATGAAATTGTTAAGGGTACGTGCATCAAATTATAAAAATTGTGTGGATGATTTTACAATCGATCTCGTCGCAAAGTCTAAAAAAACAAGCGAAGATAAAGAGTATGAGCTGCAGGAAATCGCGGAGGAGCTGTATGTCTTCAATACGGTGGCATTCGTCGGTAAGAATGCGTCTGGTAAAACATCGGCGATTGAATTGGTGGAATGCGCTTATTCGATTCTCAGTGAATTTCGCCTGGAAGATAAACACTATAACTATGACAATGTGAAACTGGAAATCATTTTCTTCCATGAGGATTCGATCTATAAGTACAGCACTGTTTTGAAAGAGGATCCGAATCTGGGTAGCATAGCTGATTTTACAGAGCAGCATATCTATCGAAAAAAATACTATAAATCCAAGGTGAAAGACATTTATTCGGATGACGAGTTTGAAGAGATCGAGGATTTAGGTGAGCTTCCAGAAGATACCTCCATCGTATTTTTCGTCCTGAAGAAAAAAGCGACTCGTGCCGTTTACTTTAACTGTGATGGAGAAGGTACGGATACGTATCGTCTGATGTTCAGAGCGATGAAGACATATAAAATATCAAAAGAAGTTCTGACGAAAGTGATTAAAATCTTCGATGATAAGATTGAAAGCCTGGAAATGATGGATGAAAAGCATTATAAGCTCACTTACCAGAATCATGTCAGAGAGCTTTCAGATTCTGAACTGGTGTATATGCTTTCCAGTGGTACGACCAAAGGCGCACTGCTCTATATTTTCGTTGTGGCAGCACTGGAAAATGGATTCGATTTACTGATCGATGAAGTGGAAAATCATTTCCATAAAACGCTGGTGGAGAACATGATCAGCCTGTTCAAGGATAAGACCGTGAATAAAAAATCTGCGACACTTATGTTTACGACGCACTACTGTGAAGTCCTGGATCTGTTTAACCGGCAGGATAACATCTGGGTCGCAAAATCTGAAAGTAAGATCCGACTGAATAATATGTATGAAACTTACAATATCCGACCAGAGCTTTTAAAGAGCCGTCAGTTCTATAATAACGCTTTTGATACTTCCGTGAACTACGACGATCTCATGGCACTGAAGAAGGAGTTGATGAGATGAAGTATCTGATTATGTGTGAGGGCCCTAATGAACTTGAGATTATCAGGATACTGCTGGAGTACGATAAGCTGATTTTTACAGAGGATGATCTGCTGAACTTGGTGCCTTACCATGCAAGGCAGATCGCCAGCAATCCTACGGTAAAGGCGGCACTGAATCTGTATCATGGCGACATTCACGTCTTGAGAATCGGAGATAAGTTAAATGAAGAGTTGAAGATACCGAAAGACTACAAAGGAAAAATAAAGCGCATCGAAAAGTATTGTACGAAACCGGAATTAGAAATGCTGCTGATTATTTCTGAAAAATTGCAGGCAGATTTTGAAAAGGAAAAATCAAGGAAAAGTCCTAAATCATTCGCTAAAGAAAAAGTGAGGTTCAATGGAAAACGATATGATAACAGTACTGCTTTTTACCGTGACTATTACGGTGGGCGAGTTGATTTACTGGTGGATACCATCAAACGATATAAGCAACTAAAAGGAAAGCACCAGAAGGATGAACTCTATCTGGCGGATTTGCTGAAATGAAGAAGGCGTGACAGACTATTTGGTGGCGAATACATGGAGATGCATTAAATGAAGATAGTAAGAGTAGTGGCGGCGGTGATCCGCGATGGCGATAGGATCTTCGCGACGGCGCGCGGCTATGGTGAATACAAGGGCTGGTGGGAGTTCCCGGGTGGAAAGATCGAAGCCGGGGAAACACCCGAGGAGGCGCTGGTGCGGGAAATTCATGAGGAGTTGGATACGGAGATCCGGGTCGGTGAGCTGATCGATACAATCGAGTACGATTACCCGACGTTCCACCTCAGCATGGACTGTTTCTGGGCGAAGGTCGTCGCCGGTCGGCTGGTGCTGAAGGAAGCAGAGGATGCCAGGTGGCTGACGAAGGAAATGCTGGAGAGTGTGCGGTGGCTGCCGGCGGATCGGACGATCATCGATGCGATATACAGGGAGCTATACTGAGTAAGTGTCATGAGTTCCTGTGTGTTGCAATTGGCATTCCAACATTAGGAACTCATGAAAGAAATAATACATGCACCCACGGATAAAAAAGTAGACAAAGACTCTATGAAAACTATCATCACTGGAAAAGGCATACAGACAATTAGAACTTTTGGCGAAGAATCAAGATACGATTGAAGCATTGAAGAAAAATCTTATTAAAGATTGTTAACTTCCGATAAAAATGTGTGAGGGAAGAATATGAAACCCGGTTTATATGAGCAGATTATCAATAAGCAGATGAACGAGGAGCTGGCGTCGGTGCCGGAGGAGTGTCGCTATCAGGAGAAGGTGGATTCTGCGGAAGCATCGCGGGTGCTTGCGACCTACGCGGCGGAGCTCATGAAACGGAAGATGGATGCGATGTATGAAGCCTCGGGCGATCAGGCGCTGAGTGATCAGATCGCCTATATCAATAAGGTCATCGGCTCGATGGATGTGGAGACGGATGGGGCGCTACAGATCGAGCATCCGGGAGAGCAGCTTCTGAGTGTTCTCAGTGAGAAGGATGAGCAGCGCCTGCTCGGGCGGAAGGCAAAGGACGCACTGCGTCCAGAAACCTCGATGGCGTACAGCAGTCTGTTCACGGGTGCCTCCCGCGAGCCGCAGATGCTGACGGAGCTGAAGAAGGAGATCGTCTCTGCAGATCGGATCGATATGCTCGTGTCCTTCATCAAGTGGAGCGGACTCCGCGAGCTTCTGGAGGAGCTTCGATCCTTCACTGCGCATGGTGGCCGGTTGCGTGTCATCTGCACCAGCTACATGGGCGCGACGGATGTGAAGGCGGTCGAGGAGCTCGACAAGCTGCCGAACACCGAGATTAAAATATCCTACGACACGAAGCGGACGCGCCTGCATGCGAAGTCGTATATCTTCTACCGCGATACCGGCTTCACGACGGCCTATATCGGCTCCTCCAACATGTCGAACGCAGCCCTTACGAGTGGTCTCGAGTGGAATGTGAAGGCGGCCGAAAAGGACATGGCGGATACGATCGAGAAGGTCCGGGCTACCTTTGCAAGCTACTGGAACGACAGTGAATTCGTACTGTATGACGCTTCCCAGCGGGATCGTCTGATCCAGGCGCTTCGAAATGAAAAGTATGTCGGCGAGGGCACGGATCGAAAGTTTGTCTTCGATATCCGTCCATATGCCTATCAGCAGGAAATCCTCGATAAGCTCGAGGTCGAGCGGCAGGTTTTCGGTCACACCCGGAATCTGGTCGTCGCCGCGACCGGCTGTGGAAAAACCGTGATCTCCGCCTTCGATTATGCACGCTTCTGCAAGGCGCATCCGGGCGAGCAGAACCGCCTTCTCTTCGTGGCACATCGGGAGGAGATCCTCGAGCAGAGCATCGAAACCTTCCGCGGTGTGCTCCACGATCTCAATTTCGGAGACCTGTGGGTCGGCAGCCATAAGCCGGAAGCGCTCGACCATCTCTTCGTATCGATTCAGACCCTGAATTCGACGAAGTTTTATCAGAACCTGTCGAAGGATTACTATGACTTCATCGTCGTGGATGAGTTCCATCACGCGACCGCCGCCATCTATCAGGAGCCGCTGCACACATTTGACCCGAAAATCCTGCTTGGCCTCACAGCAACGCCGGAACGAATGGATGGTGAGGATATCCTCCAATACTTCGGCGGTCGTATCGCGGCGGAAATCCGCCTTCCGGAGGCCATTGACCGGAAGCTCCTCTGTCCGTTTCAGTACTTCGGCGTGTCCGACACCGTGGATTTGAAGGACGTGCGCTGGGTGCGCGGCGGCTATGACCGGCATGCGCTGAGTGACATTTATTCGCTGAGCGGTGCGGTCGCTGAAAAGCGTGCACAGCATGTGATCGCCAATGTTGAAAAGTACACCACGTCGGTGGCGGATATGAAGGCCCTTGGCTTTTGCGTGTCGAAGGAGCATGCGAAGTTCATGGCGGACTTCTTCAATCGACATGCGATCCCGGCGCTCGAGCTGGATTCCGATTCCAGTAGGGAAGACCGAGCGACCGCGAAGAAGCGCCTCGAAAGCGGCGAGCTCAAGGTGATCTTCGTGGTGGATCTTTACAACGAGGGTGTGGATATCACCGCCGTCAACACCGTGCTGTTCCTGCGACCGACGGAATCCCTGACGATTTTCCTGCAGCAGCTCGGTCGAGGACTGCGACTGGATGAGAGCAAGGACTGCCTGACGGTTCTGGATTTCATCGGACAGGCGAATAAAAAGTACAACTATGAGGAAAAATTTGCGGCGCTTCTTTCGAATACGAAGCACAGTGTGGAGTATGAACTGAAGAAGGGCTTCGTTTCGGTACCGAAGGGCTGTTACATCTACCTCGAGAAGAAGGCCAGTGAATACGTGCTTCAGAATATCCGGAGCTCCATCGAGACCCGCAACGGTATCGTAGCGAAGATCGCGTCCTATGAAGAGGACACGGGAAAAGCATTGACCCTCGGAAACTTCCTCGACAGCTACCGTATGGATCCGCGCGCGATCTATAAGAAGGATAATTTCGCACGGCTCTGCGTCTATGCCGGCGTGAAGGAGGACTTCGAAGAGCCGGAGGAAAAGGAAATTACGAAGGCGCTGGCACGACTGGCATCGATCGATTCACGGCGACTCCTGCAGTTTATCATTCGCGTTCTGCCGGAGCTCGACCGGCTCGATTTCGAGACGCTCGGCATGCTGGAGAAGCGGATGCTGCAGATGTTCTATGTGACGGTGTGGATGGACGTGATCGATTTTGCGCATCCGGAGACAGCGTACCGGCATCTGCACACACTGACATCGAGTCCGGTGCTTCGTGACGAGATGCTCGCGCTCATGCAGTACCGCTATGCGCACATCGATATCCTCGATCAGCCGCTCGACTTCGACTTCGCGTGCCCGATCGACCTGCACTGTACCTACTCGCGTGACCAGCTGCTCGTGGCACTGGATTTCATGAAGCCGTCGACCGTCCGTGAGGGCGTGAAGTGGCTTCCGGAGAAGAAGCTGGATGTGCTTTTCGTGACGCTCAACAAGTCGGATAAGGACTACTCGCCGACCACGATGTATCAGGATTACTCCATCAATAAAACGCTGTTCCACTGGCAGAGCCAGAGCACGACCAGTGACCGCTCGAAGACCGGACAGCGCTACATCCATCACCGCGCACAGGGCAGCCGTATCCTCCTCTGCGTCCGTGATGCGAAAAAGGACGCCTGGGGCGGCACCGCATCCTACAGCGTGCTTGGCTTCGTCGACTACGTACAGCATACCGACAGCAACCCAATGAACATCACATGGCGGCTCGCGGCGGAGATCCCGGCGAAGTATATCCGACAGACGAATAAGCTGATCGTAAGCTGAGCACAGACTAAACGAAGGCTTTGGAGACGACGGGATTCTATGCTATAATCAGCTTGTATGACTTACATACAAGCTGATTTTTTATTGCATGGGTGAGAAACGATGACGATTCTGGAACGATATCCGGGCGAGAATGCCCGGAGCTATGCGGTGCGCGTACTGCGTTCGAATATACTTTCACTGGAGCTTCCGCCGGGAAACATCGTGAGTGAGAATGAGATTTCGGCGGCGCTGAATCTGTCGCGCACGCCGATCCGGGAGGCGCTGATCGAGCTGTCACGTACGCGTCTCGTGGAGGTGCTGCCTCAGAAGGGAAGCTTCGTGACGAAGATCGATTATGATCTCGTAGAGGAATCCCGTTTCCTACGCTGTGTCGTCGAGACCGCGGTGTTCCGACAGGCGGCGCAGGCGGTACTTCCGGCAGAATGTATCAAGGCGATGCGCGATAATCTGGCGCAGCTGAAGCTGGCGTATGCCTCTGAAAATCGTGAGCGTGCCCTGGATCTGGATAATGAGTTCCACGAGCTGGTCTATAAGGCGGCAGGTAAAACCTGGACCTTCGGGATCATCAAGGAGCAGATGGTGCACTACGACCGCCTGCGTTCCCTGAACATCCGCGTGGATGAACCGGAGAATACGATCAAGGATCATGAGGAGCTGATCTACGCGCTGGAGAAGCATGATCCGGAGCTCTGTGACTTCCTGCTGAACCGGCATCTGAACCGTTATCAGCTGGTGAAGGATGCACTGCTCGCGAAATACCCGGATTATTTCGTACAGTAGATTCGGTGCTGAGTCGAAGAGCTGATTTTTTAACTGATATACAAGACAAAATACCGAAGGCCTGCGTTCGTATGAACGCAGGCCTTCGGTGCTATAGGAAGGATATGCAAAAGCTGAAGCATGTGTGGCGTCCAGAGAAGGACATGTGCTTCAGAGGGATCGTTTCGATCAGCCGCCGACGAAGAAATTCATCGGAACGCTTACCAGTGGCGGGAAGAGAACCAGCATTAAAAGAATGATGGCTTCTGCCAGGAGGAACGGCCATACAGCCTTCACGATGCGCTCCATGTTGATCTTTCCGGCTCCACAGGCAACGTTCAGAACGGTACCAACCGGCGGAGTGAGAAGACCCATGACGGTTACCATGATGAAGACTACACCGAAGTAGGCTGGATCGATACCTGCCTGCTTGATGGCTGGAAGAAGTACCGGGGTCAGGATCATGATGGTCGGCGTAACATCCATCGAGGTGCCGACGAGGAGAACCAGTAAGCAGATGATGAGCATCAGCAGGGTCGGATGTGCGATGAACGGTGTCAGGATGGTGGTTACGAGGGTCGGAATGTTGGCAACGGTCATCACCCAGGAGGAAACCATCGCGCCGGCGGCCAGGAACATGATGACAGAAGCAGACTTCGCGGACGAGATCAGACAGTCCAGAATGTCCTGTGGCTTCAGCTCGCGGTAGACGAACATGCCGACGATCATCGCATACACAACGCAGATCACACCGGCCTCAGTCGCTGTGAACTTACCGCTTCGAAGGCCGACCAGGATGAACAGTGGAAGAAGCAGTGCCCAGATACCATCGCGGATTGAGTGAAGAATCTCTCTCTTTGACTTGCGTGGTGCGGTCGGAAGATTATCCTTCTTCGCAACGAAGAACCAGATGACACAGAGTGCGACCGACATATAAACAGCTGGTGCGATACCGCCCATGAAGAGCTTCGTGACCGATACGCCGGCCTGTACGCCGAAGATGATCATCGGAACGGATGGCGGCATGATCGGAGAAAGGATATTGCCGGCAGCGATCAGACCGGTGCTTCGGTCACGGTTGTAACCGGCCTTGACCATCATCGGGATGAGGATCGCACCGAGCGCTGCGGTGGAGGCGACAGCGGAACCGACCATGGAAGCGAAGAGCAGGATGGCGATGATCGATACATAACCGAGACCGCCACGAACGTGACCGACTAAGGCATTGGCGAAATTAACGATACGCTTCGTGATACCGCCGCGGTTCATGAATTCACCTGCGAGGACGAAGAACGGAACGGCCATCATGGAGAAGGAATCTGCGCCAGAGAACAGGTTCATGGACAGAATCATGGAATTGAAGCCATTGAGACCGATCATCATGCATACGCCACTGAACAGAAGCGCGAAGCAGATCGGCAGGCCGATCAGAATGCTGCCGATAAGTGCTACCAGGAAAACTACCAGAATCATGCGTCTTTACCTCCCTTTTCGATGTTATTCAGCATTGCGCGATATTCTTCATCACTCATAATTTCTGCGTTTGCTGCTTCCTCGAGGAGTTCATCATCCTCGGTGCTGACGGTGACGATCTGCGAAATCTCGGATGGATGGGTGATCGCATAAATCATGTTGGCGATGGCCAGAATGCAGATCGCGACGCCGGTCAGGATGCCGAGAGAGTAGAGGAGTGCATACGGGATGCCGAGTGCAGCCGTACGGGATGCGGTATTCTGAAGCACCATCTTATAGGAGCCGTGCACCAGAATCAGCATTAAGGCGGCGATCAGGGCCTGAGAAATCAGGTAGAAGGTCATCTGGAGCGGTGCCTTCACCTTCGAAATCAGCATGTCGACGGTCATGTGTCCGTTCGCACGCATGGCACTGATGGCACCGATGTAGGTGACGGAAACGAAGAGGTAACGGGCGAGCTCCTCGGACCAGGTGAGACCGGAGTTGAACAGCATACGCAGTACGACGTTCAGAAAGACGAAGAGTACCATGGCACCGGTCAGAAGACCAGTGAAGACGTCGATGGCTTTAAAGATTTTATCAAGCATTTTATTCATATGTGGCCTCCTTATTCGATGGAATCAACCAGGTTCAGAACTTCGTCGACCCAGTCATACTGATCGCGCAGATAGTCATATACCGGCTCGACGGCAGCCTTCAGCTTCTCGCGGTCCTCGTCGGTCGGATCGGTTACGGTTAGACCGGAATCCTTCATAAACTGGATATCACTGTCGAGGCTTTCCTTGTAAAGATCCCAGGAGTAGCTTGCGGCATCCTGCGCTGCTTTCCGGAAGGCCTCCTGATCCTCTTCAGACATACCGGAGAGGAAATCGTCGCTTGCGAACATCTCGAGGGACGCGATGATGTGATCAGTGTTATAGATGTACTTCTGTACCTCGTACCAGCCTTCGTTTCGTACAGTGGAAAGCGGGTTGTCCTGGCCATCGACGACACCCTGCTCGAGAGAGGTGAACACTTCACCCATGTCCATGATGACGACATTGGCACCCAGGCTCTCGGCGAGGCGAACGTGGATCGGGTTGTTCGGCATACGGAGCTTCTGGCCCTTGAAGTCATCGGTGCAGGTCAGCTTCTTATTAGAAGAGAAAGCACGAACGCCGTTCGGCATCCAGGAGAGGAGCTTCAGCGGCTGTGTGGACTCGATTTCCTCACGGAGGTAATCGCCGAGCGCACCCTGATAGCAGCGACTCGCATGATCGACGTCACGGAACATGAACGGGAAATCCGGTGCGGACATCTTCGGGGTCTCGGACCACATGCCGGTGCCGACGACGCACATCTCGACGATGCCGCTCTTCGTATAATCATAGGTGACCTTCTCACCACCCAGCACGCCGGAAGGATAGAGCTGAATCTTATATCGACCTTCGGTTGCTTTCTCTACCTCCGGCACGAAGACTTCCTTCAGCGCCTGTACCGCCGGGGTGGTGTCCGAGACGCAGATAGCAACCTTTACCAGCTTTCCGCCGGCGGCATCATCGCCGGTACTCGAGCTGCCACAGCCGCTGAGTGCAGCGACCGTAAGAAGCGTCAGCATGGTTGCAGTGAACTTGACGAACCTGTTACGTTTCATATTAGAATCTCCTTTCGATTTCGCACGCCGCATATCCTCCTTCATATCCCCTTTCACCAGCGTCGATTTCCTAGTGTCCCATGACGTGAGGACGCGATTGTACTTGAAAAAGTACTTGTATATTAGTATATCCGTATAAAAAATTCATCATCCATCTACAACAAAATACGTGTGCTAAATATGTGCAACATGCTGATTCTTTCGCGCAGTATTCGATTTGGTATTGACTATTTACTGCAATGGAAGTAACTTCTTTATGCACTTGTATGTAAGCCGTTTCGGGGCCTGGCCCCAATGAAATCGGTGGAAATACGTGCATTTCAAGTTTAGGCAAGGTGTTTGTACATACATATCTGGAAACATATTTCAGGAAACATCATTTAAGGAGGTAACTTGTATGAAAGCTGTTCAGGTTGTGAAGCCAAATGATCTTCGTATCATCGATATGGAGAAGCCGGTCATCGATGAAAAGAATAACGTGCTGGTAAAGATCGCCGCGTCGGGTATCTGTGGTTCGGATGTCGGCATCTATCTCGGTACGAATGCGGCCGCGACCTATCCGCGTGTCATCGGTCATGAGATCGTGGGTTATGTCGTCGAGGTCGGCGAGAGCGCAAAGAAGGTGAAGGTCGGCGATCGTGTCATCATCGATCAGGTCGTTCCGTGTGGTCACTGCTATGCCTGCCGTAAGGGTCGCCCGAATGTCTGCGGCGATCTGCATGTTCGTGGCGTACATATCGATGGCGGTTATCGTGAGTACATGGCGGTGCCGGATACCGACTGCTACCTGGTGCCAGAGATGCTGACGGACGAAGAGGCGGTCATGATCGAGCCGACCACCATCGCCGTGCAGTGCTGTTCCCGTGCCCAGATCGAGGAGATCGATGATGTCATGATCGTCGGCTGCGGCGCGCTCGGCAGCAGTATCCTCCGTGTCGTAAAGCAGTTCCACCCGCACAGCATCACCGTGACAGATATCGATGATGCGAAGCTGCAGGAGGCCCTCGATAACGGTGCCACCTATGCGATCAACAGCCTGAAGGAGGACGTACCGACACGTGCACATGAGCTGACCGGCGGCTATGGCCCGACCCTCACCATCGATGCAGCCTGCGTCAAGGGCAGCCTTCTCACCGCGCTTCAGGCGACGGGCAATGCTGGCCGTGTGATCACGATGGGCTTCTCCACCAGACCGGATGAGGTCAACCAGTTCGTCATCACCTCGAAGGAGCTCGATGTGCGTGGCAGCCGCCTCCAGAACCGTAAGTTCCAGGAGGTCATCGATATGATCAATGATGGTAAGATCGACCTGCGTGGCTCCATCTCCCATACCTGGCCGGTGGAGAAGGCACAGGAGGCCTTCGACTTCGTCACCAGCCACGACCCATCCTACCGCAAAGGTGTACTGACCTTCGGCAAATAATGACGGGGAAATGATGAAATGACAGATTTGTCATCACACAGTCACCGTATATTCATCTATGTTTCTAATATTTTTTTAGATAAACTCCTATAAAATAACAAACGCGAAAGGGCGAAATCAGCGCGACAGTGTTGATTTCGCTCTTTTGTGCTAAAATGAAGAAAGGCAGGTCAGTCCGTGATGACAGGAGATGAATATATGAACAGAGTGTTACTGGTGGACGATGAGCAGGCGATCCGGCTTGCGGTCCGCATGGCGCTTCGGCGCGAGGGCATGGATGTGACGGAGGCGTCGGATGGACTCGAGGCCCTCGCACTTCTGAAAAAAGAGAAATATCAGCTGGTGATCCTCGATGTAATGATGGAGCGGGTCGGTGGCTACGAGGTGCTGCAGAAGATGCGTGCAGCCGGAGACCATACGCCGGTTATGATGCTGTCCGGAAAGTCGGATGAGATGGACCAGGTGCTCGGCCTCGGCTTCGGCGCCGACAGCTACCTCACGAAACCGTTTCATACGGCGGTGCTGATTCAGACCGCGAAGGCGCTGATCCGGCGGAGCCAGGTCTACAGCCAGGAGGTGTCTGATGTCGGCATTCGCCGCGGTCCGTTTGCGGTCGATATGCTGAAGATGGAGTGCCTGAAGGATGGGAAGCCGCTGAACTTCACGGCGCGTGAGCAGGCGCTGTTCCGCTTCCTGCTGGAGCATCCGGGGCAGGTGTTCACGAAGGAGCAGCTGTATGCGCAGGTGTGGAATGAATCGGTCGTCGACGACAACACGATCACGGTCTATGTGAAGCGTATCCGCAGCAAGATCGAGGAGGACCCGAAGTCGCCGAAGTACCTGAAGACCGTGCGCGGCATCGGCTACATGCTGACCGTGGAGGAGTGACCCGACATCGCCTGGCCCGGTGGCGAGTGAGTTCATCGTACTGAGAGGAGGACGAACGCACGGCGGGTGCAGGATGGAAGAAGAAGGAAGAAAGGGCAGAGTGAGATGAAACGTATCCGGAACGGGCTTACGAATAACCAGACAGAGCTGAGAGCAGTGGTCGTCTTTCTACTGCTCTCGATGATCGCCGCGTTGTCCGGTTTTCGCTACTACCAGAACTATCGGCAGCAGGCGATCTCCATGGAGGGGAGTCAGCTGCTGACGATCGCCGGTATCGTGGGTGATAACCTCGATTCCTATCTCGAGCAGAAGATCCATCAGATCGACCTCATCTATCGGA
>Ga0129312_1001680_pt1 | contig 12343 bp, 14 predicted proteins | sample O827metagenome_FD_94434 | JGI IMG/M metagenome (GOLD analysis project Ga0129312, IMG submission 94434) | Orangutan group fecal microbial communities from Wisconsin, USA - O827 metagenome | ecosystem: Host-associated > Mammals > Digestive system > Large intestine > Fecal | place: USA: Wisconsin... | reverse complement strand
GCCTGCTGCATATTGTGGGTCACGATCACCACCGTGTAGTTCCGGCGCAGCGAATCCATCAGCTCCTCCACTTTCATGGTGGAAGCAGGGTCCAGCGCGCTGGTGGGCTCGTCCATCAAAAGCACATCGGGGTTCACGGCCAATGCGCGGGCAATGCAAAGGCGCTGCTGCTGGCCGCCCGAAAGGCCCAAGGCGCTTTTTTTCAGGCGATCTTTTACTTCGTCCCACAGGGCTGCGCCGCGCAGGCTTCGCTCCACGATCTCATCCAGCTCGGCCTTGGAATGGCTGCCGTGCAGCCTGGGGCCATAGGTGATATTGTCGTAAATGCTCATGGGAAACGGATTTGCCTTTTGAAACACCATGCCAATGTTGCGCCGCAAAGCGGTGACATCCAGCTTGGGGTCCAGAATATTCTGGCCGCGGTACAGTGCCTCGCCGGTGATGCGCACGCCGGGCACCAGATCCTGCATACGGTTGAGGGTTTTCAGAAAAGTGGATTTTCCGCAGCCGGACGGGCCGATCAAGGCCGTGATCTGCTTTTCGGGAATCTCCATGGTAATGCCTTTTAATGCCTTGAAATTGCCGTAATACAATTCCAGATTTTTACTTTGGATCACTGCGTTCATATCGTTATACCTCAAGTTTTTTGTTTCAAAGCCTTACGGGCCCACTTGGCAGCCAGATTGATGGCCGTTATCAGCACCAGCAGCACCAGTGCAATGGCATAGCCCACCTGGAAATTGCCTTCCTCGAACACATACAGATACAGTGCCACCGCCAGCGAGGCGCCGCTGCGGCTGTAGGCCGCCAGCAGACTTTTTGCCACCAGCTTGCCTGCGCCCGCCGTAAACAGCAGCGCAGCGCTTTCGCCCACCACACGGCCTGCGGCCAGAATGCAGCCGGTAACAATGCCGTCTAAGCTGCAGGGCAAAACGATGGTGCGCACAATATGCCATTTGGTTGCCCCCAGCCCCAGCGCCCCCTCACGGTAGGAGGTGGGCACGGTTTTCAGGCTTTCCTGTGTGGTGCGGATCATGGTGGGCAGTGTCATGATAGTAAGGGTAAGGCAGCCGGAAAGCAGGCTGGTTTGCAGGCCCAGCTTTTGGCAGAACACCAGATAGCCCACAAGGCCGTACAGAATGCTGGGAATGCCCGCCAGCGTTTCGGTGGTGAATTCGATCACACGGATCAGCTTTTTATTGGAAGCATACTCGTTCAGATACACTGCGGCACCCACGCCGATGGGCAGCACGATCAGCAGCGTGAGCAGGATCATGTACAGCGTGTTGAGCAGAAACGGCAGAATGCCCTGCGTGCCCTTGGTTACACTGGGCACACCGGTGATCAGCTTCCAGCTGATGGCCGGCAAGCCCTTGATCACCACATAGCCAATGATGCCCACCAGCACAGCCAGACACAGCGCGGCGGCCAGATATACCGCCCCTGTGAGCAGCATTCCGGTGATACGGCGTTTTTCAGTCATCGTCGCGGCCTCCCTTCAGCACCAGATTCAGCACGGCGTTGATGGCCATGATGAACAGAAACAGCACCAACCCGATGCTGAACAGCGCCTGCCGCTGCAGGCCGCTGGCATAGCTCATTTCCTTGGCAATCGCCGTGGTAAGAAATGTTACACTTGTGAAAATGCCGGGCATATTGGCCACATTGCCTGCCACCATCATCACAGCCATGGCCTCGCCCACGGCACGGCCAATGCCCAGCACAATACCGGCTGCAATGCCGCTGCGGGCGGCGGTGAGGCTTACTTTAAAATAGGTTTCCACCGGGGTGGCCCCCAGGGCCAGACTGGCCTGCTCATACTCGGGCGGCACAGCGTTCAGCGCCGTAACAGCCACCGAGATCATGCTGGGCAGGATCATGACCGCCAGCACCAGAATGGCTGCCAGCAGGCACGCGCCGCTGCTGAGGTGAAACACATCTGCCACAGCGGGCACCAGCACCAGCATACCGATCAGGCCATATACCACGCTGGGAATGCCCGCCAGCAGCTCGACTGCCGCGCTGACCACTGCCGCCAGCTTGGGCGGCGCCATTTTGGAAAGGAACACCGCCGTGAGCACGCCCACCGGCACGCCGATGACGCAAGCGCCCACCGTGCCGTATACGCTGGTGAGGATAAAGGGCAAAATGCCGTAGCTGGGCTCGGCAGCCGTGGATTTCCACACCCGGCCCAGCAGAAAATCGCTCAGACCGATCTGACGAATGGCCGGTAAACCGGCACTGAAAATATAAACCGTGATCAGCAGCACACAGGCCACGGCTGCCATGCCGCACACGAAAAACAGTGCGTTCATGATTTTTTCCACGGCATCCTTCAGCATACGGCCCGCGCTGCGCTTTTGCAAAAGCACCTGCCGTTCGGGGGCCTGCTTGGTGCCCAACTGCGGGCCAGAGGTTAAAATTGCTTCCTGTTTCATACTTTTTCACCCAATTTCAAAATAGAGCGGCCCTTTTGCTTTAGGGCCGCTCTATCAAACAAGTTTGTTTAGGCCACAGGCACAGCACCGGCATTGCTGATCAGGCTTGCAGCATCCGCGCTGGTGGCAAAGTCGATGAAGGCTTTCACAGCGGGGGTCTGCTGGGCGCCGTCTTTGGTTACGAACACGAAGGGGCGCTGCACGGTGTAGCTGCCGTCCTTCACGGTTTCTTCGGTGCAGGCAATGCCGTTCACCTTCAAAGCCTTTACGCTGTCGTCCAAAGCAGCCAGAGAAGCGTAACCAATGGCGTTTTCATTGGCCTGCACGGCGGCAATCACAGCACCGGTAGCGGTGAGTTCCTGTGCATATTTGCACTTATCCGAAACCTTCAGAATGCTTTCAAAGCCATCGCGCGTGCCGGAACCAGCTTCACGGCCGATCATAACGATCTCGGCATCCGGGCCGCCCACTTCTTTCCAGTTGGTCACTTCGCCGGTGGCGATTGCAGCAATCTGATCGGTGGTCAGATCCTCTACCGTGTTGGCATTGTTCACGATAATGCCAATGCCGTCCAGTGCGATCACGGTTGCGCTCACGCCGGTTTCGCCGTCCTTCAAAGCACGAGAGGAAAGGCCGATATCCAGGCTGCCCTCCTGTGCACCGGTAATGCCTGCGCCGGAACCGGTGGGATCATAGGTCACATCCACGCCGCTGTTCTGCTCCATAAAGGATTCCTGCAGTGCGCCGATCACCTTTTCCATCGAGGTGGAACCGCCGGTGGTCACCTTGCCGCTCAGCTCGGCGGCGGGGGCAGAAGCAGCAGGGGCGGCAGAAGCCGGAGCCGCAGAAGAGGAAGCTGCGCTGGAACCGCAGCCGGCAAATGCAGCACAGGCGAACGATGCTGCCAAAGCAGCAGAGATCAGTTTTTTCATACGATTTTTCTCCTTTTTACACACTCTCAATCAGTGTATTTTTAATTTCCCTCTTTGTTTGGGTACGGCCTTAGTATAGCGCCCGGTTTGTAAAACTCACAACCAAGGCAGAGCAAAGCTTTGGTAAAAGATTTTGCGCCGAATGTAATGCTTTTGTGCCGTGTGTAAAATACAGGTAAAATCGGCTTGGTTTTACGCGATGATGCAGTTTTTCTCGGCTTTGCCAAAGCCGTTTCAGCAGGCGTGCAAAACAAAAAAGCATATACAGCATTGCTTTTGCCGAAAAACGGATGGTTTTCAGGCAAGAGCGCTGTATATGCTTTTTGTATCGGGAGATTTTTATGAGAACGAAACTAAATTTTATGTTTTAGTAGTATTTTATTGCCCTTTCGGGCGTGGTTGACAGGAAAGTGATTATAGTGTATAGTGTGTATATAGCAACAGCACACCATACAGGAGGTATAATGAACTTGTGAAGATACTAATATCAAACGCCTCTGATTCCCCTCTTTACGAACAGATTAAAGAGCAAATCAAAGACGCAATTTTGAAAGAAGAATTAAAAGAGGGCGATGCGTTACCGTCAATACGGGCCTTTGCAAATGATTTGAAGGTTAGTGTTTTAACCATTAGGCGGGTTTATGAAGAATTAGAGCAAGAGGGCTTTGTTACCAGTCAGGTAGGAATTGGCACATTTGTTTCTACCAGCAATCTTGATTTGCTCCGTGATTCAAAACGACGGCTTGTGGAGCAAAAAATGCTGGATATGATACAGACTGCAAAATCACTTAATATTAGCAAAGACGAGCTTAATTCTATGATGGATATATTATACGAGGAGGATTGAAATGGAATCAATTTTGAAAGTTTCCGATTTGAACAAATCATACGGTAATTTTTCTTTAAGTAATGTCAGCTTTTCTTTGCCTGAGGGGTGCATTACTGGATTTATTGGGGTGAACGGCGCTGGAAAAACAACCACTTTACGGACGATTTTAGAGCTTACTAATCGAACTTCTGGGCATATTGAATTTTTTGGATTGGATATGCAAAGTCATGAGCAGGAAATTAAAAATCGCATCGGCGTTGTTCTTGATGATGGCCATTTTTATGAAGAATTATCTTTAGCTGAAATGAAAAGTATTATCGCTCCGGCCTATACATCGTGGTGTGAACAAGACTTCAAAAACTATCTGGAACGGTTCAGCCTAAACCCAAAACAAAAAATCAATACGCTTTCAAAAGGCATGAAAATGAAATATGCGTTGGCACTGGCGCTGTCTCATAAAGCAGAACTTCTGATTATGGATGAACCTACCAGCGGCCTTGACCCTTTGATCCGAAGCCAGCTATTAACCATACTTACCGATTACATGAATAGTGGCGGAAAGGGTGTTTTCTTCTCTACACATATTACATCTGATTTGGACAAAATCGCAGATATGCTAATTATGATTGATAATGGTCACATCGTATTTCAGGAAGAAAAAGATACTCTGCTGGACTACTATCGGATTGTAAAAGGGGATGTGCGTTATCTAAATGCAGAAACCCGTAAATTATTTTTAAGCACTACGGAAACGGCATTTGGTTTTTCCGGTGTCACTAAAAAGATTTCTGAGGTGCAACGACTTATTCCTGATGTAGTGGTGGAACGGCCAACGATTGAGGACATTATGTTGGGAAGTATTGAAGGAGGAAAAAAATAATGCTGATCCATCTAGTTAGAAAAGATTTTCTTATCGTGAAGAAGTATGTTTTGCTTATGTTAGCGGTCTGTGTGTTTATACCGCCGTTTATGATGTGGCGAATAGACGACGCAACTTATGTTGGTTCTATGAGCTTTATCTTAGCTGCAATTTTTTCTGTTTTTTTGCTATTGCGGTATGTTTCATTTAAGGAGAACCAATACGCAAAAGCGTCCACACTACTTTGTGCTACACCATATCCCCGCAAACTACTTGTACTTTCTAAATATGTTTTTGGCTTGCTGATTTATGGCGCTTGCTGTTTGATTTTCTGGGCAGAGACATTGTTATTCCCTGTTCTCGGTGGATTTCACATTGAACTGTCAGCGGTTATGTTCCTCGTTGTGGCTCTGTTCCTTGGTATTTACCTCCCAGTACAATATAAGTTGGGATATGAAACGACAAAATTTGCGTCCTTTATCATTATTATGGCTTCTCCTTTTATTGTGCCGCAATTACTGAAAATGCAGGGTGGCGCAAATTGGTATCCCTTAATTGCTCTATCGCCAAGCATCTTGTCTGCCGGAGCTATTTTGATTGGAGTTATTGTATTGGCGGTGTCTGCTGGAATATCGGTTAAGATGTACTGTAAGGCTGACTTATCATAGCGCCTTTGTTGATTGGAGGTGAACGAAAATGAAAAACGACACGATCTTTTTATATTTAATTGCGTCAGTTTCTTTTCTTTTTGCTCTTTACAATGCACTTGCCTTTTGGGCAAAAAAAAATATGACTGGGAAAACAACAGGAACCATCAACTCAATTACTTCGCCCAATCCCGAAACAGCAAAGACTCGCAATTCAAAGTGGGCAAAAGTCACCTATCGGGTGGATGGGAAAACCTATGTTTCAGGAAATCGCATACAAGTCCCCTTGACAGCCCAAGTGGGTAACTCTGTGACTGTTCGCTATGATTTGCAACATCCTGAAAGATTATATAGCTATTCATTAGCGAGAATACTTGTATCCTTATTTGTTACAGTTGTTTGCATTGTAGTAGGAGTGTTTCATTTAGCATAGAACGAGGAGGTGTAATATGCCACATTTTCCAGAATGGTTTGTTGTAATATGCGTTTTACTTCCTATCTTGAACGCTTTATATAAAGTTTGGAAGAAGAACAAGAAAAAGTAGATTGGAGGGCAAACGCTTGCCAGAAATTCAATGGGTATTATGTCCTGTATGCCGTAATAAAACACGCTTAAAAATCAGAGGAGATACAATACTCATAAATTTTCCTCTGTATTGTCCTAAGTGTAAGCAAGAAACACTTATTACCGCACAAAATTTGAATATTACGATTGTTAAAGAGCCAGACGCACAGACGCAGAGCCGATAACCCGTAGCCAATAGGCAAACGGTTTATCGGCTCTTTTCTTTTTGGTAGCAACTGTGCTGGCAGACATAACAAGACCGTTGAATTCGGCCTTGCGGCGCAGAATGGCGGTTTTGAAATAACGATTTCAGAGCCGCCGTTTTCCTTTTGAAAAATTGGATTTACGGGGGGTGTGGTAAAGTCGCCCTTTTTTAAGGATACGGCGGTGTCCGAGGAGGTATCGCCGTGTCCTTTTTGCTTTTTCACAACGCCCATGATCTTCACCAGCAAAAAAAGCGTAGCTCCCCCTCCGGGATGTTCTAACCACGAAGGTACAATATATCAGTACTATTCGGATAATATATTTTCATGCGCCCGAGCGGCTTCATGCCGTCCGGGCGTTTTTGCGTCTATATGGAGCCTCGGGCCAACTTGGCCCGAAGTCAGTATTGCCAATTTTCGTAGTAGTGCGCCGCCCCCTCAACAGCACAGAAGTCAAAGACTTCATAAAGCTCAACGAGCACCTGATGAATGTCCTTTGCATGGAACCCACAGTTTTCCATGGCTTTGATAATGTACCTCTGACCCGCCAGCAGTTTTTCCGCAACTTCTTCCGTGACTTCGACCATAACATCTTCCATATACCACGGGTAAAATTCCCGCAAATTGATTATTTACCCCTATAATATCCGACTATTTTTTAGGCATAATTCACCGAATCCGCTGAGCGGGAATTGTGCGGCGGTGCCTCAGATCCCCGCCACGGAATCAATGGGCATCGAGAGCAAGATTCCCTGTGCCTCACTGTGCATACCGCAGCTTTCGCCGATGCACTTCATAAGGGCCACCTTGTTGGCACAAGCTGTTAAGATCAGCACGATCTCCTTTTCGTCCTGAACGCTCAGACCCCAAAAGCTGGTGGTTTCCTCGTTGCCGATGCGTCGGCTGCGGATCACCGTGCCGCCCGCTTAGCCCTATCTGCAGCCGCCATGTCAGCGATGTGCAAACCAAAAGGGCGTTCTCATACCAGTGTATGGGAACGCCCTCGAAAGAAACCTTTTCCGAAGATCTTATGCTGTTTTAGATTGGTTCGGCTTTCGGCATGAACGCTGTTTTTCAATGCGGGCATCGGATTTGAACGCCATTGCCCAATTACCACGGGCAGCGCTCGGCAGCCGTGGTGCGGGGGGTGATTTCCAAGGCATCCGGCACAGAGCCGCTTTCAATCTGCTGCAAAACGGCCGGCACCCCCGGGAAAAACTTTTTAAGGCCAATATCCTTGCAGTGCAGCCCATCAAAGAAATCCATTTCCTCCATGCCCAGCTGCAAAGGATCATAGCTGCCGTACAGCGGCACCTGATTGTCATGTGCATATTGGCGGATCCAGTTTTCCACCTGCAAAAATCCCTGATGATCGTCCTCCTGCCACAGCAGAAAATCATACAGATACGGGTGCCACGGGCACAAAACCAAAATCACGGTGGTGCCGTTGGACTGCGCATAGCGGATAAAGGCATCAAATGCCTGCTCCTGCTTGGCAGAAAGCTCGGTAAAGCCTTCCATGTGAACGCTGTTGAAGGTGTTGCAGGCGCTCATGGCATTGAACAGGATCTGATCCTGATTCTGTTCGCGGAACTCCTTGCTGTACAGCACACTGCCGTCGCTGCGCTTGATGCTGGCATCGTTATCATACACATCGCCGGTAACAGCTTTAAACGGGATCTCGTTGCCTTCGTCATCCGTAACGGCCGCGCCGCTGCGAATGGCCATATAATAATCCATATTTCCCTGAAAATAGGCCGGGTCAGCCAGTGCTTTCCACAGCTCCACCTTGTCGGGCTCTTCGTAGTCGGTTTCCACACCGAGAACCTTGGTTAAAAACTCGTTGTACAGCTCACTGTCGGCACGGGAATCAAAGGCCTTTTCGCTGCCGTACAGCACCCAGGGGTCTACGCTCCACACCAGCACATCCGGGGCTTTGCCTGCGCGCACCATCACATAGTAGCTGGTCATGTTGTCGCGCACATCTGCGCCGGTAACGCCCATGCTGAAATAGCTGTCGGTGCCGATCACCTCGCGGTTAAACTGCAGCACACGGCTGCTGCCGATGCCGATCACACTGGGGCACTCATCCTCAGGAACATCCTGTGCGTACAAGCTCACCACGCTGCGTTCGTCCATCTGCTCAAAGTTGGTCACATCGTGGCCGCTCAGCATCAGATCCACCACGGTGCGGGGCCCCAGCGCCCCCTGAAACAGGCCGCTGCGGTCCACTTTATAGCTAAAATATACCATAAAAAGCAAAATAGGGCTGATCAGCGCAAATTTGCACAGGATCTTCATGCCGTAATACAGGCGGCGGAGAATGTTTTTTGCCATGCGGTTCATATCTCTGCCTCCCTTTTAATATTGCTGGTAAATGAATACCGATTGCCCGAATGCGCCATAAAACAAAATGCCCAGGCCCAGCGCATAATAGAGTGTCCACCGGATGGACCAGTTTTGCCGACGGATCCATGCGGCAATATTGCCGCGGCTTTCGGCGGCCAGCACGGCAGCCGTGCCGAAGATCAGCACGATCAGCTTTCGCCCGCCCAGCCCAAAGGCGGAAAGCCCTGCGCAAAAGGCGTTGGGGTCAGCAAAAAAGGTATTCCAGCCCAGCGTGATATTGGTGGTAAGGTAACTCCAGTCCACTCCGTACAGGGCCGACATGAAAAATGTGAGGGAAAGGCTGAACAGCACATAGGTGCCCACACGCTGCAGCCACACCGCTGCAAGCGGGGGCTTGGCGCGGGAGCTTTTGGCAAAGTTTTTCTGCCAGATCACTTCGGCAGCGCTCAGCACACCGCTGACAAGGCCCCAAAGCACATAGCCCCAGGCCGCGCCGTGCCAAAGGCCGCTCACCAGAAAAACGATCACCAAATTGATATAATGGCGCACTTTTCCATGGCGGCTCCCCCCCAGGGGGATATACAGGTAATCGCGGAACCAGCCGGTCAGGCTCATGTGCCAGCGCCGCCAGAAATCCGAAAAGCCGGTGGCCATAAAGGGCGCGTTGAAGTTTTCCAAAAGATCGAAGCCCAAAATGCGTGCGCCGCCAATGGCAATATCGCAGCAGCCCGAAAAATCCATATACAGCTGCATACTGAAAATCAAAATTGCCAGCAGCAGCTGCGGGCCGGTGCTGTTTTCGGGCTTGGAAAAGATCGAAGACACAAAAACGGCCAGATTATCGGCCAGAACCATCTTTTTAAAATAGCCCCACAGCATTCGGAAAGCGCCGCCTGCGCAGCGATCATACGAAAAGGGGCGCGGGTGCTTGAACTGGCGCGACATACGATCGTACCGTTCGATGGGGCCCGTGAAAATGCAGGGGAAAAAGCTTACGAACAGGCCATACAGCAGCGGATTTTTTTCTGCCGGATACTTGCGGCGATACTGATCCACCACATAGCCAAGGCTGGCAAAAATAAAATACGAAAGGCCCAGCGGCGCAACCAGATCCAGCTGCAATACATTCGCCTTGCCGCCGAACAGCGATAGAAAAGAGGCAAATATTTCGTCAAAAAATCCGAGATATTTAAAATAAAACAAAAATCCGCCGCAGCTTAAAAAGGATGCCGTTACGATTGCCACACGCACTGCACGGCGCTGTATTTTTTCCAGCGCCAGGCCTGCTGCCCAACTGATGGCCGTGGTGGTCAGAAGGATCCACACCAAGGCGGCATTGTCGGGGTCATACAAATAAAAAGCATAGCTGGCGATCAGCAAAAAATATGGCCGCAGCATTCGGGGCAAAGCATAGTTGATCACGGCCGCCGCCGCAAAAAAGCCAAGAAACAGCGGGGTGTTAAACTCCATGAAACGATTCCCTCTTTTTTCGTTAAAATCATTTGCCGAAACCGGGCAGTGCGTGCAAAAATCGCAGCATAACGAACCACTTGTATGGCCTGTTTTTTGCCGACTGCCTTAAAGGGCGGCGATCAGTGCTGATTCAGCTTATTTTCCAGCTCGCGCACCCGCTTTTCCAGCAGGGCATTGCTTTGCGCCAGCCGTTTTGCCTTTTCCGCCAGCTGGCTGATGGCCACACTGACGCTCAGCAGCACGAGCAGCACAAAGCAGAACAGCAGCGCAAACACCAGATTGACCGGAATTTCGATATTTAAAATATCCCGCAGCACATACACCACATAGGGCACAGCCGCAAACAAGATCAGTGCTGCTGCAAAAAACAGCCACAAAAGGCTGTATTTCACGCTTAACAGATTCTTTTTCAGCATATAGAAAATCACAGCCAGCAGGCACACCGAGCCCAAAAGAAGCTCAAGCTGTAATGTAACGCTCATTTGCAGGCACCTCCCTTGCGGCTGAAGGCCAAGCGGTCAACGATCAGGCTCAAGCTCACCTTGATCATAAAATAAATCGGCTTAAAGCCCACAATGCTGGAGGTCCCCCCCTGGCGCTCGCGCATCAGCACCGGTGCCTCCCCCACGCGAAAGCCGTTCAGCGTGGCCGAAAGAATGGCTTCGGGCTCGGGGTAATCGCTGGCGTAGTGATCGGCAAAAAACGCGATCATACGGCTGTTGCAGGCACGAAAGCCGCTGGTTACATCCAAAATGCGCTTACCGCACAAAATGCGGATGAGCGCACTTTCTATGCGAATACCCAGCCTGCGCATAAAGCTGGTTTGAAAACCCTCTTTTTCCAAAAAGCGGCTGCCGATGCACATATCCAATTCGCCCTTGGCCACCGGCTCGATCACCCGGTGCAGATAGGCAGGGTCATGCTGGCCATCGCCATCCATTTGAATGGCAATGTCATAGCCGTTTGCCAGTGCATAGCGATAGCCGCTTTGCACACCGCCGCCAATGCCCAGATTGATGGGCAGGCTTAAATAATTGAATTCGTTTTCGCGCAGCACCTGTTCGCTGCCATCGGTGGAGCAGTCGTTGATCACCAGATAGTCCACATCCGGGCAGGTGGCCTGCAAACGCTCCACCACGGATCGAATATTTTCCTCTTCGTTGTAACAAGGGATCAGTACCAGCGTTCTCAAAAGGTGTACCTCACAAAATAAAAGTTTCGATCTGCCGCAGCAGTTTTTCGCGGCAGTAATAGGCCTCGTAATATGTCTTTGATTTTTTGCCCATGGCCATCCGTTCGTCTTCGCTCATGGCAGCCAGGGCCAGCATATTTTCGGCCAGTGCTTCGGCATGGCAGGCGGGCGACACCAGCCCGCCGCCGCTTTCGGCCACAGCCCGGGCACCCTCGCCGTTCATGCTGGCCAGCAGCGGCTTTCCGGCCGCCATGCAGCTGGCCACCTTGGCCGGAACAGTAAGGCCCAGATCGGGCGAATCCGAAAGGCTCACCAGCAGCGCATCCGCAAAGCCGTTGATCGCCGGGATCTTTTCCGGCGGAACGCTGCCGTAAAAGGTAACGCTTTTTTCCAAGCACAGCTCCCCTGCCAGTTTTTCCAGCGCAGGGCGGCTCATGCCATCGCCCACCAGCAAAAGGTGCAGGGGCTTTTGCCCGGCCTGCCGCCGCTCGTTGGCAAGCTTGAGGGCGTATAGCACCGTATCCAGGCTTTGGGCCGGGCTGAAATTGCCCGCAAAGGCCAAATTGAAATACGGCTCGTACTGTGCCGCCAAGGCCGCTTCACACTGCGGCACGGCATAGTGATCCTCACAGTACTGCGGGATCACGGCCACGCTTTCCGGCTGCTTGCCGGTGCGCTGCAAAAGGCGTTCGCGCAGGCCGCTGCTCATGGCGATCAGTCTGTCGGCTCGGCAATAGTTCCAATCGCTCACGGCCTGTGCGATCCCCCGCAGCAGTTTGTTTTTTACAGGCAGCACACTGTACAGGTTTTCCGGCCAGATATCCAGCACATAGCTGCTCACCGGGGCTTTGAATTT
>Ga0129312_1001679_pt1 | contig 12344 bp, 10 predicted proteins | sample O827metagenome_FD_94434 | JGI IMG/M metagenome (GOLD analysis project Ga0129312, IMG submission 94434) | Orangutan group fecal microbial communities from Wisconsin, USA - O827 metagenome | ecosystem: Host-associated > Mammals > Digestive system > Large intestine > Fecal | place: USA: Wisconsin... | reverse complement strand
TGTTTCTTCAAAGGGATCTACCTCCAATTGATCCATCACCTCATTTTCTTCCTCAAATATCAGTTTTTGATTTGGAATATCAGTTTTTTCGTCAACATTGCCTGTTTCTTTTTCTTTTGATTCCTTCTTTGGAAAGATTGGTCGTTCCCATGGTACTTCTTCGTTTACTTCGACTTCACTCACCTGACTCACTTTTCTTTGGTCGTTCTCTAGCTCTTCTTCTAACACTTGTAAAAGTTTTTCGTTTCGATAAGACTCTTCCACACTCATGGTTTCATCCGTTTCTTTAAACACATCAAGGCGAATTAAATCCATCAATGTAGGATAGAAACCTTCTGAAATTTGATAATCCAGCGGGCCAAAAACGTATTCTGTACCAGCTTTCTCTATTTTTCCTTCTGTGTCATGTAACGTGAGAGTCAACTTAACAGAAGATTGGCTTTCGTGTTCCAGTACTTTCCCTAATACATGTAGCTGTTCTTCCGTTTCAATGACCGAATATTTAATTGTTTTCGGTAAAAAAGAAGTACGCTTTCCTACTTCCTTCGTTGCTTTTTTATTACCTCTTTATCTGTTTTAGTATTACCTGCAATCGTAAAGTACATGAGTATTCTCCTTTCATAAAAAAAGGAGTAAAAAGTACATAGCTACTTTTTACTCCTTCAGTTTGTTTTTATAATCCCTGTGGGGTTTGTCCAAACATTCCAAATAACGAAACCACAATAGAGGCAGCAGCTAAAATAATTCCTACCCCCATCAATACATATCCCACGTGCATCTTCCCGTTTTCAGCACCTCTTCGTCCAAATAAGAAGAAAAGCCCCCCAATAACAATGGAAGCAACGGCCGCAACACCAGCAAAAATCATCAGATTATTTTTTAAACTAGTAGCGGCAGTTTGTAATGCTCTAAAAATATCAACCGCAGCTACTACTTTCGGTTGTGTTAAAAAATTCATTGTAATTGATTCAAACATAAAATTGTTCGCTCCTTTTAGTGTTTAATAATTTCATCGAAAACAAGCTTTTCACGTTCACGTTGATAGATATATCCTTCTAATTCCTTGTCTTTTCCTCGTAATAGGTCAAATTGTGCTTTTTCAAGGACTTCTTGTTTCCACTGTGTTTCAGATACACCGCGGCGTTCTAAGATTTTAGACGCGGCTTTTTCAAATGGCGTTTTAGCTTTTGCCACTGTGATTCCTCCTTCAGGACAAATAAAAAGACTAGCAATCACTCGCTAGTCTTTTGTAATTTGTATTTATTTGATTGTGATCCATCATGAATTAATTTCTCTTTCGTTCGTTTTTCATCCTTACTAGATCCAAGAAAAACCATTTTTTTTACGCCATCTTTCTCGTAAGGAACAACGATAAATAAAGAATCTGGTTTATTGATAAAGTCGCTAATACCTGCAGAATCTACTATTTTGTATCTTTCTAACCCTTCATAGTCTTTTTGTCTCTTAACTGATATTTGTACAGGATCTGGATGCCATACACTTTCAGAATATTCCCATGTAGTATCGTCTATAATTTTCAAATTATTAACAAGACCACCTACTTCTTCTTTCCAAACAGTTCCTGGTTGCAATAAACTATTATCTTCTTTAGCTTCCGATTTCTTATTACTTGAACATCCACTTAAAATAATAAAAAATATTGCAAACATAGAGACAAACCATAGTTGCTTTTTCTTCATTTTATTCCTTATTTCGTTGTTTTATTTTAGTATATCAAATAACGAAAGTAGCAACAAACCTCATTTTAATACACGGGGAACGGATATTCATAAATTCCCACCTTTCTATAGAAACTTTTTCTCTTGATATTGTGATTTATTACAAAAAAGAGCTATAATAAAGAAAAAATCAAGAGGGAGCATTGCAATGTACGCAGATAAAAATGAAATCGAATGGTTATTATTTGAAAGTGGAATCTCCGTTAAAGATATATATACGGAATCAGGTGTCGCGCGCACTACAGTTATCGACTTGATTAATAAAACCTCCTCAATCGATAAAATGCGTTTTGATAATGCAGTCAAACTCACTAAAATGGCGAAAATGCGAAAAAACTTATATGAAAACAAATAATAAGAAACCAATGCTTATTCAAAAGTATTGGTTTCTTATTGCATTTTAATCGGTATACCGTCATTTACTCTTGACTTTGTCGGTATACCGACATATAATTAACTTGTAAAAACATTTAATCTATTTAGGAGTTGAAAACATGAAATTATTAAACCCAAAAACTGTTATAGCTGGAACATTTGCTGTCACACTTGCTGCCACACTTGCTCTTGCTGGATCTGTTGACGCTGCTTCAACTAGCGTCATGTATCGCCTTTATAATCCAAATAACCATGAACATTTCTACACCTCTAGCACAAAAGAACGTGATCACCTAGTGAAAATTAAGTGGGGTAATTATGAAGGCCCCGCTTGGGAAGCACCGACTAGCGGTGGTCATCTTGTCTATCGTTTATACAATAAAGGTCTTCGTGATCACCATTACACAGCTAGTTGGGATGAAGTGAAATGGTTGACTAAAAATTACGGCTGGACTTATGAAGGGCCTGCCTGGCATTCTGCCGAAAAAAATAATAAACCGATCTACCGCCTTTTCCTTCCTGGTGTAAAATCTGGCTCACATCACTACACTGCAAGTTGGAAAGAAGTACAATGGTTAACCAAAGACTATGGCTGGAAATACGAAGGTATCGGTTGGTATGGCGCTGACACCTCTAAACCCAAAGTGAATAAATCGGCTCTAGAAGCTCTTTATACGAGCGTTAAGGGAACGAAAAAAGGTGACTATACCGACAATACCTGGAACGCATTCCAAACCGCTTTAAACAATGCTAAGAAAGTGTTAAATGACTCAAAAGCGACTCAAAAACAAGTGGATAGTGCCAAAAATAAATTAGATTCTGCTTACAAAGGATTAAAGAAAAAACCAGTTCCTAATGTGAATAAAGCTGAATTACAAGCTTTATACAACCGAGTAAAATCAACTGCTAAAGGAGATTTTACAGAAGAATCTTGGAATAATTTTCAGACTGCTTTATCCAATGCTAAAAAAGTACTAGACGATTCTAAGGCTTCTCAAGCCCAAGTAAATAATGCTAAAAATAGTCTAGATGCTGCATTTAAAGGGTTGCAACACAAACCTGAAACGCCAAAAGAATATATGGTTACCATTAACCATATTGACAATCAAACAGGTCAAGTGATTGCTACAGATCAAGCAAAAGTGACTTCTGGTTCTACTTACACTGCTAAGGCAAAAGCATTTAAATATAGCGAAGGCGCTAAAGATAATTTTAGCTACAAAGTGATTGGTAATGATACTCAAAGCAAAACAATCACAGGTAATACAACAATCACATTCAATTATAATCAAGTGCATCAAATCAATTTGTTGTGCAATAACAACTACAAAAATGAAGGACGAGTTAATATTTTGAAAGAACAGATAGTCAACGTCACTCACGGTGACAGTGTCACTTTAACTGCGCCTTCTATTCAAGGATATGTTTTAGACGATCGGGTAGAACCAACAAATTCAGTAACCTTAAACAATGTGACTGAAAGTCAAAATTATATTTTCAACTATACTCGTAAATTTAATGTGACTGTTAATCATGTAAATGCTGATACCAACGCTGTCCTCTCTAGTGAATCAAAAACAGTATACGAAGGCGATAGCTTTGCTACTCCTTGGAAAAACATGACTGATCAGAACTATTTCTTGTGTAGAAATGACGATCCTTCCATTAGCGTAGATAAAAACGGCCAACGAGTAATCAACAATGTTGACCAAAATCGAACAATCACGTTCAAATACAAAAATATCTCATTAAGTGATTTAAACAACTATGTGCGTCAAAAAGAACTTGCTTGGTTAAATAGCTACCGTCAACAAAACGGTGCAGCTCCAATGCAATTTAATGATATCGTTCAACAAGCTGCTGATATACGTGCAAAAGAATTACAAGTAAGCTTCAGTCATTATCGACCTGGCGGCGGCACTTTCCAAGATCTCTTAGAAAGTTTAGGCTGCTACGGCGCTAAAGGAGAAAATATCAATAGTTTCTACCTTTACGTTGACGAGATCCTTTCAGATACGGGAGCAGTGAATGCCATGGTTATGTGGAAAGATAGCGCTGCTCATAACGCAAACTTACTTTACAACAATCAAACCATCGTTGGGTTATCTCATGCTTATGAAGTTTCTGCAGACGGATCACTTTCTTCAGACAACGTATTTATTAGTGCCAATCCAATTTTCAAATAGAAAAACAAGGCTGATTTTCAGCCTTGTTTTTTTGTTTAATTGAACTTCAGAGCCACATAACTAAGAGTAGCTAACACAAGTAATACTAAGCTAACCACTAAAATTGTTACTAAATGTGTAGAACCTGTTCTAGGAACAATGACTTGTGGCAAGTTAGGATCAACACCAATTGTTACAACATTCGTTTTATTAGAAACATTCTCTACTGCTGCTACGGCTTGGTTATCAATATTTTTTTCTGACTGTAGTGGAGTTTTAGCTGTAAATATCAGTTGAATTTCTCGTCCATCTAAAAGATTTTTACTTAAGAAATCAGCGGAAGCTTCCCACTTCAGCGTTCTTGAATTGCTATCATAGGTTAGTGTACCTTCTGAAGTAATATCTTTTCCTGTACTCATATCTATCACTCGCGCAGAACCTTCTTTATACGTCAAACGAGCTTCCACTGGATCTTGAATACTAAATTGCTTGTAATGATCTGACGCAATGTCTACACCTTTTGTATGCCATTTTTGTGTGACTAGATATTGTACTTCAGATCCTGCATTTAAAGGAGCTGTAGGCGTTCCTTTTTTACCATCATTTCGACCATCAACATCTTTCCCACCTTGTTCCACTTTTTTATTTGGTTTAAGAGAGAAATAGTTTTCTACTGTATTTGTTTTTTGTGTTCCTTTGTTCGGATCATTGTTAAACGTTACAGTAGCCACATTTGGTGCAATTCCTTTTGCATCATTTTTTGCTTTCATATGGAGCTGCAAAATATAATCCCTACCGTAATTTGCAGCGTTAGCTAAAAAGCTGTCAGAAGCAGTATAAGTGACTGTATTACCTGATACAGTTAATTTTCCTCCTGTATCAGCTTTTTTCCAAGTCCCATTCGCTTCAACATACCACAATGCGCCATCATAGTTTTTCCCATTCGATACCATATCAAAATTTTTGCTGTCAAAGGTATCAGTGATTTTAAATGATTTGTATTTGTTCATTGTGTTGACTGTTAATGCATCAAACTTTTGATGAATATGATAGTAAACATCTGATCCTTGTGGAATCACTTTTTTGTCAATATTGTGTGCTGCCTCTTCAGTATTAGCTTTGTTAAACACTTCTTTTGTAGGCTTCGATGGTTGTGGTGTCCATAGCAATGCAGTATCAAAGCTAAACATCATACTATTCGTATTTGCGCCAATCATGAATGTTGGGGAAGCGCCTTGAAGCGTATACGTTACACCACTTCTGTGATAAGTATCAGCTCCTACAACATCGGTGAAATGATCATTCGAGCTATAAGCCTTTTCTGCACGTCCTCCCACTACTTTTGAAGTTAAATTGTTTGTTGATAACGCAGGAGCTTTGTATTCTGCACATGCTGTATCTGTTGTGACAAAATAAGGTAAGCTACCCATTTTTTCATACCCAACAAATTCTCTCATATCAATATTACGTTCACCGACAGATTCATTATTGTCATTATACCAAGACACACGTTGCTGATACTGTCCATTTAAACTGTAAATAGATAGAAATGTATCATTCAACTCAATACCAGCTGCTCTCATCGATCTCATTTTTGAATTAATTTCTGGCTGTGGTTCACTCAAAGCTACTTTTGTTTTTGATCCTGAATACTTAAAATCTAGTTTTACATTCATAACGTTGATTGACTGCATGAAAAAGCCTCGATAAATGTTTTTATCAAAGAGCAAATAATTATAATACTTTTTCCCATTAATTGTTTTAGCTAATCCGTCTTGGTTAACCCCAGCGTGCGCTACAAAATTAGAAAAAGTTACGTCGCAATCAATTTCTTTTCCTAGATAAGTGCCCACCTTTTGATAATGGGCAACAATTTTTGACGTGCTTTTCAAATCTTTGACTTTTGGCCAAGCAAGTACTTTTTGTTTTTTAGTTGAATACTCATCTAGTATCTTAAATCCATTGATCCCAGTTACTTCGATATTTCTCAATGAATCACTATCATGATAAAGTACCAGATTATTATTTTCTTTGATTTGACTCGGATCAACTTTTTCTAAGGCCTGGACTGCAGTTCCCCTTGCAAAAAGAAGAAGGAACAAAAACAACACTAAAGTAAATACTCTTCCCGTAGTGCAATGAATTTTATTTTCCATAATGCCCTCCATCTATTATTTTGTTAAACGATTGTAAGCTTCTCATTCTTTTTTTCCTAATACCCACGTTACCAATCCTGCAAGAAGAAACAAACTAGCCATAAAAATTGGATTGATTAAGAGCTTGTTAATCACTTCTAGTGGCATGGAAGCATGCTGGATATTTAGAAAATGAACGAACAATCGTTGATATCTTGGGTAAATTGATAATTGAGAAAAAACTAAACCGCAACACAATATTGTTGCGGCTAAAAAAGATAGATTAAAAGCTAACATTTTTATTATTTTCATCATTTCATCCTAATCGTTAAAAAATAAATGAGTGAAAAAATCCCAACAATTATCAAAAAAGTTTTTCTTTACACCAGTTGATACAACTTTTTTAATTTCTTCTTTAGGCTCTGATTTCTTTGATTTAGGATATAACCAAACATCCGTCAAAAATTCACCCTTTTCATCTGAAACAGGTGTCAATAAAACAATATCTTCGCTATTTGAAATGTTTTCAGGGCTTGATTCATTGACGATATAGTATGCTTGTTTTTTGTTTGCAGGTACTTCAATTGAAAAATCAATCACTCCTTCCTGATCATCAATTGTTTTGGTTTCTCCTTCAGTTACTTTTTTCAACTGGTCGTATGAAAGTTTTTTTGCTCGATCTTTCAATTTTGACTCAATTATTTCTACCGATTGATTTTTCTCATTATCATCTTGTGTCATTTCTTCTAAGATATTCGTGATATCGTAGACAATAAACTTTGCGCCATTGACACCTTCTTGCTGAGTCACTTGCCTTCCTTGATTGTTGATTCGATTCGAAGAAATAATTTTTTGAATATGAATGTTTTGCTTGATTACTTGCGTATCTTCTACTTCTTGCAGTTTTTCTGAAGCCTCTGAAGAACTTTCTGACGTTGATTCCGCTGATTCAGTAGAACTCGTACTTGAATCTGCCGTTTCTTCTGCAGTGTTCTTCGAACTGTCCGTGTCACTTGTTGCAGTTGTTGAACTATCTGTTGTCTGACTGGTAGTTGGAGTAGTACTGCTATCAGCAAAAGATATCTGTGAGTAAGCTGCAGTTGCAAAGAGAGCTGCTACACAAACAAACAGCCATTTTCTCTTATTCATTCCGATCTCCTCCTTATTTTTTTTATAAATAAAAATAATAGGAACGCAAAAAAAGCGAATAGCAGTGCTAATCGCCAATCCAATGAAATTGATTTCCTATTTTTTGCTTTTTTCTGTAGTTTTAAATCTTCTTTACTGAAGGAAACTCGTTCACCATACACTAAAAAGCGGTGTGAGTTGACACCTTTTGGTGTGCATGTCATTAACGTGATCCTATCATGGTCTTTTTCAGGCATGAGATAGTCTAAATAATTTTTTTGTAATTCTTCTGCTTTAACTTCTTCAATTCGATAAATTTGATAGGCATGTTGTTCTTCGTTTACCTTAATAAAGAATTTTTGCCCTTTTTTTACTGAAGACAAATCATCGAAAAGATTATCTTTATAAAGTCCACTGTGCCCCGCGATTAAAGGATTTTTACCGTTTCCTCCTGTAATATCGCCAGTTCCTTCCGTAATCCCTACACCATTCTCTAAAATTTTGTCGGAAGTTCCGTCATAAATTGGTAGTTTTAAAGAAATACTTGGAATTGTAAGAACACCAACAGGATCGCCTAACTCTATTTTCGCAACATCCAAAGAAGAATCTGTTTTTTCAAGATTTTCAATGGCTAAAATTCTTTGCTTTTGTTGAAATTTAGCTACATTTGTTTCCACAACTGGAATTAAATAGACTGCTACTGCCGACAGCAACCAAAAAAATATCATCAGTTTGTGCATGACTCTTCTTTTTGGGGGCTTACGAATAATCATTAGCTGTTCCTTCTAGGCTTTCTTCTTAAAGTAAACAACTGCAGAAAGTGCCCCTGCTCCTAGCAACAAGCAAGAGATCAATACATACGTTTGGAAACCATTACTACCTGTTAATGGAATAGCTGCTTTTTGATTATTTTTAACAGTGATTCGATTTTCCTCTTTAAATGAGTTTTTGTTTACTTTAAATGCAATATCTTCTGTTAATTTTTGGTAGCCAGTTGGTGCTTTTGTTTCTTCCAGTGAATATTCACCTTCAGTTAAACCAGTGATTTCAAAGTGACCTTCTTTATCTGATTTTAGGATCGCTGCATTTGCTACATCGTCCACCCATACTGCTTCTTTGACACCGTCTTTATCCGTATCAACTAATCCACCATAATATTTTCCTTCTGCGTTTTTAGCAGCAAATTCTGCGCCTTCAAGCGGTGTTGCTTTGATTCCTGTTCCAAATAGTCCGCCATCAGCTTTTAAGAATTTTGCGCCATAAGTTACAGCGTCGGCTTTCGTTTTTTCATGGTGTTCTTCCTGATTGAATGGATTGTTGCTATAGACGAAATCCACGCTATTTGTTAATGGATTTGCGATTTCAGCACTATCATTCACAAACATGTTATAAGTCATTTTTAGATCTTGACCATGTAAATTCGCAACTGTATCACTTACTTGTCCATTATTTACGATAAAATCGATCACAAAACCACTATCAGAATTTTCGATTTTATAGTCAGTATTTTCTTTTAATACGACTGAACCATCATTATTTGTGACTTTGATATTTGCTTTTTCAGCAACATAAGAAAGTCCTTTTCCTGCTGTGTCGCCCCATTTAAATACACTGTAAGGAGAAGTTTCACTTTTTACACCATTTACTGTAATCCCATCTGTTCCACCTGCGATATCTGTAGGGATATGAATTATTCCTTGATAATTCACTGCGTCACCAATTTGGAAAGAATGTTCTTGTCCTGTTCCATTTGTCACTGTTTTATCGATCACTGGTGCTTTATAGTTCACGTATGAAGCTTTTAAATCACTTGTCACGCCGTCATTCGTAATTTCAAATGTTAACTTATTGTGGGCATCGTTGCGAGCGTCTGCGCCTAATAAATATTGATCTGCTGTTGGTTCTTGATCTGATCCCACTACGACTTCTGAAGGAACTTCCACATAATAGTATTTTCCTAACGTCAAATCAGTCGCAGTCAGCTTTCCTTGATCATCCGCTACAAGATCTCCTAATTTTGTACCTTTTCCAGGTTCGCCCTTGTATAACTCAAATTTTGCCCCTTTTAAAGGTGTTTGTTTGCTTTGAGCTGTGCCATCGTCACCAAATTTCGTTAATTCAAAACTCAACTTAGAAACAATATTCTTTGGATACAAATGAATGTCTTTTAAAAAACCTGAACCTGTATTATCAGTCATTGGCGCAATCACAACCATTGGTTTTGCTTTTTGTGTGACTAATCCAGCAGCGGATTTACTTTCATACACCACATATACATTTCCTTTGGAATTGACATAGGCTGGTTGATCCGCAAAAGTGATCTCACCATTTTCATCTACAGCTGAAGTAACTTTGTTGGTTGCATTCTTGACGTACTCACTGTTAGATCCCTTGTCTTCTACATCTTTCACGATTTCGTCCACTTTCGCGTTGGTTAGATCAGAATCTTCAGTCGGTAATACTTGATCCGTAATATTTCCTAACGTAAACTCAACATCACCATAATCTGCCTTGTTGTATTTCGTTACACCTGTAGGATATTGATCGTGCGTATAACCATCGTTTTTGATCCCGTCAATATCAACATTCAATTGCGTTCCTTGATCGTACATTAATTTATGAACCGTGATATTGACCTTCTCTGGTGGCGTTTTTTGCGTGACATCTTCTGCATGTGCTTGATACCCCTGAAAGCAGCTTGCAATGATTCCTAACATTCCAACAAGCATTCCAGCTTTTTTTACATACCGATTTATTGCCATTTTTTCCTCTCCTCATTTCATATTTCAACGACTCGCGCTGATTAAAACCTTGTTATTATAGCTCTCCCTGTACCACGTATCTTTCTTTTCCTTGTGACGTATAGACACAAGTAAACAACGTTAATAAGGGTTTCTCTCCTTTCTTTGGCAAAGACAAGAAAGAGTTCTCTTCAGGAACGCCATCGATTAATTTAAAGTACCCAGGTACGATAAATTTACGCGTTACCTTGTAACGATAGACGCCATCGTTACTAACTAAGTCCATCACCTCCCCTAATGACAACTTCTGAATATCAGAAAATAAAACACCTGGCATTTCCATGTTATGACCTGCTAGGACATAGTTTCCTTTGCCCATTTCGGCATCTTCATAAAAATAAGTAGCCGCTCCAAGACTCAAAGTGTATTGATTTGCCCCTTTAAAAATTGGCAATGCTAAACCAAGTGCAGGAATCTGAATTTGTGCAAATACTTGTTTATTGACGCCCATTTCGATTGCTTCTTTTTGTATGGACAACATTTGCCCCAAAGACATATCATTATTGACGTTCGTTGCATCCTCCTTATAACTCTTTGCATGTGCATTGATTTGATCTACGGGCATCTTTTTTTCTATATTTTGCTTAAACACCTCTCCTTCATGTTTTTGGTAGCTAACATAGCCAAACACACTGCAAAAGACGATTAAAGCGACTCCTAAAAAACCAAATAACCATTTTTTCATCCATCTGCCTCCTTTCAGACAAAACAAAAAAACTTTTTCTCATTTCCATAGAAAAAGTTTTAAAAATGAATTCTATTAATGAATGTCATGAGACTTCTAACAATAGTTGACAATTAGAACTTGTTTTCACCTGACACTCCACACGACTAAAGTCATGGGGTTCTTAGGTAATACACCCAAACGGGCGCAAATTTACTAAGCTATCCCCGAAAGTCCTTCGGTTCTAATGTTTATACTAGCGTTGATATCTCTGTCATGATTTGTTCCGCAATTGCTACAAGTCCATTCTCTAATATCTAACTCTTTCTTACCGTCATTATGACCACAAGAAGAACATATTTGCGAGCTAGGGTAAAAACGGTCGATTTTTACTAACGTTCGACCTTTCCATTCACACTTGTATGTTAATTGCCTTACAAATTCACTCCAAGATACGTCTGCTATTGATTTAGCTAATTTATGATTTCTAACCATGCCTGTTACATTCAAGTCCTCAATACAAATGATTTGGTTCTCATCAGTTATACGAGAAGACAGTTTGTGTAAAAAGTCATTTCGTTGGTTAAAAATCTTTTCATGGATACGTGCCACTTTCACTCTTTGCTTTTGGTAGTTTTTGCACTCTTCTAATTTACGATTATGCTTCTTTGCTACTTCTAAGCGTCTTGAAAGTTTACGTTGCTCTACCACTAAGCGTTTTTCTAATGATCGATAGAATCTCTCGTTTCCTATCTTCTCACCTGCGGAAGTTATGCAGAAATGAGTAAGACCCAAATCTAAACCAATGGATTCCGTCACAGGATCTTTTTGGAAGTTTTCAGTATCGACTAAAAAAGTTGCAAAATATTTTTCTGTTTTTGACTGGCTGATTGTCACATTCATTAATTTACCATTGAAACGCAACGTTTCAGCCATTTTTACCCAGCCAACCTTGGATACATAAAAGTAGTTTCTATTCACCTTTATACCCATAGCTGTTCGATAGGACTTTTTGGAATACTTCTTACTTTTGAATTTAGGAAATCCAAAAGTAGAGTTGAACGTATTTTTAAATGCTTTATTTAGATCCATGGCTACTTGGCTAAGTGGTTGAGCTTCAACTTCTTTTAACCAAGCGTATTCTTCCATTTTTTTCAATGAAGCATACGTTGTCTTATCTTCTTTGTAATCGGCATTTTCTTTTTTCTTCTTGTAATTCGTTATACGTTGATCTAGTAGAAAGTTCCAATAGAAACGAACGCATCCGAATGTTTTTTGAAATTGAATTTCTTGCCGACAGTTGGGGTAAATCCTGATTTTATGAGCCTTTTTCATTT
>Ga0129312_1001677_pt1 | contig 12362 bp, 10 predicted proteins | sample O827metagenome_FD_94434 | JGI IMG/M metagenome (GOLD analysis project Ga0129312, IMG submission 94434) | Orangutan group fecal microbial communities from Wisconsin, USA - O827 metagenome | ecosystem: Host-associated > Mammals > Digestive system > Large intestine > Fecal | place: USA: Wisconsin... | reverse complement strand
GGCGGGGCTCTATTATCATTACGGCATTCCGAAGTACATTCTGGACAAGAAGATTTCCGGGGTATTTTCCCATAAGGTGCTGAACAAGAAGTCCAGATTGTTCAGAGGTTTTGATGATACTTTTTATGCACCGCATTCACGTCATACGGAAGTGAGAGCGGAAGATATCGAGAAGGTGCCGGAGTTGAGAATTATGGCGGCTTCTGAGGAGGCCGGTGTCTACGTTGTGGGCAGCGCAGATGACTCACAGTTCTTTATTATGGGCCATTCTGAATACGATGTGGATACTTTGGCGAAAGAATATTTCAGAGATGCGGAGAAGGGAATGAATCCGGAAGTGCCGAAGCATTATTTCCCGGATGATGACCCGACGAAGCAGCCGGAGATGAAGTGGAGTGCCCATGGACAGTGGATTTACTCCAACTGGATGAATTATTTTGTTTATCAGACAACACCATATGAATTGAAGAATGGTGTTTTTGTACCTGTAGAATAGTAATGCAGTTATCCTGTGAAATCAGTGACAGGTAAGTGTACACCGGCGAGGGTGATACCGCAATGCCATGGTGTACCATATAAAAAGGATGATTTTATGACGGAAGATTATAAGGGACTATCCAAGAGTGAAGTCAGCCAGAGAGTTGAAGAGGGAAAGGTCAATACGACCACCAATAGTATATCCCGAACGAAGAAAGAGATTTTCCGGGCGCATTTGTGTACGTTCTTCAACTTCCTGAATGTCTTTCTGGGGGCACTTGTTCTGATGACAGGCCAGATCAAGAATCTGACCTTCATGTTTACGATTATTGCCAATTCAGTGATTGGTATTATTCAGGAGTTAAAAGTCAAGAGTCTGGTGGATAAGCTGTCTGTGATTACGGCCTCGAAGGCGACGGTTATCAGGGATGGCACGAAGAAGCAGATTCCGCTGGATGAGCTGGTTGTGGATGATGTCATGGTTCTGGAGAGCGGTGACCAGATTGGTGCCGACTGCGTGGTTCTGGAAGCGCAGGGAATAGAAGTCAATGAATCTATGATTACCGGTGAGTCCGTGGCTGTCAAGAAGCATGAGGGCGATGAAATGCTGTCGGGAAGCTTTCTTGTGGCCGGAAGCGGTGTGGCAAGGGTTATCCATGTGGGCAGTGAGAACTATGCTACGATTCTGGCGGCCAAGGCCAAGGATAAGAAGCGTGCCACATCGGAAATGCAGGATTCCATCGGCAGGATTATCAAGATTGTCGGTTTCCTGATTGTACCGGTTGGTATATTGCTTTTTCTTTCTCAGAGAGCCATTGAGGGAACCAGCACATCCGATGCCATTGTCAACACCGTTGCCGGTGTCATCGGTATGATTCCGGAAGGTCTGGTCCTTCTGACCAGTGTTTCCTTTATTCTGGGTGTTGGACGTCTGGCAAGGAAGCAGGCATTGGTGCAGGAGATGGAAGCCATTGAAGCACTGGCCCGTGTGAATGTGCTTTGCCTGGATAAAACCGGTACCATCACCACCGGTGAATTGGAAGTGGTGGAAGTTGTGCCTTGTGGGAACGTGTCGGATGAGAAGATCAGAGAGGTCATGAATGAGATTACATTTGCGTTCAATGATGTCAATCCGACCCAGCAGGCTTTGATGAATTATTTTGAAAAGACACAGAAATGGCAGACAACGGATCTGATTCCGTTTTCATCTGCAAGAAAATACCGTGCCATTGCTTTTGGTGAGCATGGGGCGTACGTCCTTGGCGCGCCGGAATTCATCATGAAGAATGATGAAGAACTGCTGAAGAAGAGCGAGACATATGCACTGCAGGGTTATCGTGTGCTTTTGTTGGCAGAGACGAATCAGATTTCAAGTGCCGATGGTACGGTGGGAACACCAAAACCGGCAGCGCTGATTGTTATTTCCGACTGTGTCAGAGAAGAAGCACCGTCCACATTTGCTTATTTTGAAGCACAGCATGTGGCGATTAAGGTTATTTCCGGTGATAATCCGGCAACGGTTTCGCAGATTGCCCAGAAGGCCGGTCTGAAGGATGGCGACAAATATATCGATGCTTCTACCTTGCCGGAGAGCTTTGATGAACTGAAGAATGTCGTTAAGAATTATACGGTTTTCGGCCGTGTAACACCGGAGCAGAAACAGCGCCTGATTAAGGCTTATCAGGCCAACAAAGCGGTTGTCGGCATGGTGGGCGATGGTGTCAACGATGTTCTGGCCTTGAAGGATGCAGATTGTGGTATCGCCATGGCAGCGGGCAGTGATGCAGCGAAACAGGTGGCACATATCGTTCTTTTGGATTCAGATTTTGTGCATCTGAAGGAAATCGTCAGCGAAGGCCGTATGATTATCTCCAACATCGAGAGAGTGAGCTCTCTGTATCTGACAAAGACGATTTATTCATTGCTGTTGAATGTGATTTTTATCTTATTGGGACGTTCCTATCCATTTGTGCCGATTCATCTGACACTGATCAGTACGGTGGCTATCGGTATTCCAAGCTTTATTCTGGCATTAGAACAGACCGAGACTGTGACCCAGAGCGGCTTCTTGAAGCATGTGCTTCGAGTCGCATTGCCTGGAGCTTTGACCATGGTGCTGAATATGCTGCTGATTCAGGGAATTTCTATTGTACTTGGGTTTGACAGCGGCATGACTGCGACGTATAATTTGATTGTGGCAGGCATGGTCAGCCTGATGGTACTGATGCGGGTATGTAACCCGATGAATAAGATCCGAAGTATTTTGTGCAACACGATGATCGTGATTTTCGTGGCCTGTGTCATTTTATTCCCGGATTTGTTCAGCATCAACAGTGTATTCAGCTGGAGAATGATCTTTATTGCACCGCTTGTTATTTTTACTTATTACAGTATGAAATACTTGTCGTCAATTGTTCATTTTCTGTTAAGAAAACATATTTAGAATCAGGAGGCCGTCGCTGCCTGCCGAAGTCTTTCGGCAGTGGCGGCGGTTTTTCTGTTTTGTCATTTAAGTCTTAAGGATAGCCATAAGTGATTAGATCACGGGCTAGGGAGGTATTTGTATGGATATAAAAACTTTTGCAAAGGAACATTTTGCAGAATATCAGGCACTCATTTGCAAACTGACATCGATTCCGGCGCCGTCACATCATGAGGAAAGGAGAGCGGCGTTTATCTGCGAATATCTGCATCAGTTGGGATATACGCAGGCCTTTGTTGATGATGCGAAGAATGTGATCTGTGAGGTAAAAGGCAGTGATTTGGAGGCACCGGTGCATATTTTTATGGCGCATACGGATACTGTTTTCCCGGATGAGACAGAGATTCCGGTTGTTGTGGAAGACGGCTGTATTAAGGCACCGGGAGTTGGGGATGATACCACCAATGTGTGTGCGATTCTGATGACTTTGAAATATTTATCAGAGAAAGAGATTGTGCCAAAACAAACCATGGTTTTTGCCTTGAATTCCTGTGAGGAGGGACTTGGCAATTTGAAGGGATGCAGAGCCCTTGTGAAACAGTATACAGGAAGAATTGGGCAGTTGGTTTCTTATGATTGCGGATACAATGCGGGAACCGTCTGGGCTGTCGGTTCAAGACGTTATGAGATTCGTATTCGGACTACCGGTGGACATTCTTATGCAGATTTTGGTGAAACGAATGCGATTGCGGTGGCTGCGGATATGATTCATGATTTTTATGAGATAGACACCAATACGATGCCGGGAAAAACGACGTACAATGTAGGATTGATCGAAGGTGGTACATCAGTGAATACCATTGCTCAGGATGTGAAGATTCTCTATGAATATCGTTCAGACAGAATGATGGGACTGGAGCTGATGGAAAGAGAAATGTCAGTGATTGTTGATAAATATACAGATCGTGAAGATGCCAGAGTGGATATAGAGATGATCGGGGACAGACCTTCTATGGGTCAGGTAGACAAAAAGAAAATGGCGGAGCTGCAGAAGCGGGCAGAAGGGATTATTTTCAGAAATACCGGTGTGATGCCGATGTTCGGAAGCGGATCCACAGACTGCAATATTCCACTGTCCATGGGCATACCGGCCATCTGTTTCGGCGTCTATCTGGGCGGCGGACAGCATACAAGAGAAGAATATGTAAAGGTGGATTCGCTGGAGACAGGACTGTGCGCAGCGATGGAAATGATTTGCGAGGATATGACGAATCCGCTGTAGGAAAGCAGGGTTCTTGGAAAATTGACGGCTGAATGGATGGTATTCTCCTCTGAAACGACGCACACCCGTGCGTAAATGTTTCAGAGGAGAATACCATCCATTCAGCCTGTAAATTGAGAGAAACAATGCTTTGGCAAAGGCGGAGATGATAAAACCATTTTCGGATGTTTATAATCAGCATGCAGCGTATAAAAAAGTACCACTCGCGGCTTTGGAGAAGATGAATCCGCCGATGAATTTGATTTGTGTGACACCGACGAAGATTCAGGCATTGTTTTCTGATTTTAAGCAGAAAGGGTACGATAGCAGGCAAACATTGTATGTTTAGATAGAATAAAGAAAATTTGACCTTAAAAGGTGGTAATGAGGTAAGCGTGTTATGAAAATAAACAGAATGGCAATTGTTCAGGGATTAAATATAGAGCCTGTTCCGGGACAGTCAAGATATGGCTGCGGCATGACAGATTTTGAGGATTTTTATGAAATCGCTGAATATGCAGATACAAAAGGCTACCGGGGCAATCAGATCGTTTTTGGCGATTATGAAACCGGTGAAGTGTATATACCTTTTAAGAAGGAAAGAAATATTGCCTATGGCGGTGTTGAATGGATCGAAGGGGATTTTTATTTCTTGAAGGCTGATTTTAACAAAAAGATGGTATCGATTATCAAATATCGGCCGGATGGGGAATGCAACGAATATTTCAGCATTGCTATGAATGGGGTGGAATTGTATAATTTACACGTTGTTGGGACTTCGGTACATTTAATCAGTCAGGATGAGGAAATGCGCTGTTATTATCCTGAACAATTTTCAATTACACTTTCACCCCGGGAAAGTGTGATTGAGATTGCAGATAATCTCATTTACTGCAGCTGCTGGGAGGAAGAAGGCGTTGCAGAGGGTGAGATCACGGAAGATTATAAATATTATGAAAAACTGATTGTCAGGAACCGGTTCGGTGATGTGGTGTCAGAGGAACCGGGGGCATTGACACGGCTGCCGAATGGCCAGTGGTGGCTGTCGTGAGTGCAACAGAAAATAGCATAAAGTTAAGCTCGGGAAGGAATTGAGTCGGATAGAGCAAGATTATCTGGTGAATGTTATTATGACTTGGATTAAGAAAGAGATGGAAGATAGTGGATATTGATTGTAACTTATTTTGATTGAAAAAAATAAAAAAATAGGTTACAATATAAGCGGGTGATAATATGATGGAGATGAAAGATATATATAAGCATTTATGGGAACAAAAATCATGTTACGAGAGAGAGCTTCAGGATAAAAAGAAACTATTGCAGGTAATCAGTGAGGAAAAACAGAATATTAGCATTAAGAAAATTCATGGAGAATTGTATTATTACGCGCAATATAAAAAGGACGGGCAGGTTCACACCAGATATCTGGGGGCTGTTGTTCCGGGAACAATTGCAAATATAGAGAAAATTCAAAGTCAGATAGAAACATTAACAAAGGAAATTCAAGAACTGAACTGGAATATTGAAAGTTTGGAAAAAATGATAGATTGCTATAAAAAGCGGGAAAAGAAAGAAAGAATTACGGATGATTTTTCTTTTGAAGTATATTGGAAAGATGAGATAACGGCCAGAGTGTGTGTGCGAAAAAAGAAAGTGTTAGTCTCAAGATATACAGATAATCCTGGAAAACAGTTATTTGCTGCGAAAGAGATGACACGGTATCAGTTAGGAAAGATTTTTGAAATGAGATGCTGGGAAAAGGAACGACCAGATATTAACGATATTTTGAGACATCTGGGGTTATCAGAATATAATCCTTATGAAATTGTGAAAAAGACACATGGTGTGAGTTATAATGATTTTATATGGTTTCGTTTTCCAGGAGAAGAATTAACCAGCAAAGATGTATTAGTAAGGTGAGCGTATGTTTAATGAGCAGATTGGTAATGAATTTATTGTTATTCAGGAAGGAACCAGTGAAGGTACGCAGATAAAATACAGAAAAGACGGATTTTGGTATAAGAAAGACAACAGAGGACATGAAGGCCGTGCAGAATATCTTGTATCGAAATTTATGGAATTTACGTCACTAGAAGAATCAGAATATGTCAAGTACGAAGAAGGCATCATCAACGAAAAATCCGGCTGCCGAAGTCGAAATTTTTTAAAGAGTGAAGATGAATTGATTACATTTTATCGATTATATTACAATGAAATGGGAAAAGATTTGTCAAAAGTAATTGGAAATATGGAAACAATGGAAGAAAGAATTGAATACGTTGTTTCATTTATAAAGGAAAGCTGTGGACTGGATATAAGAGAATATTTGAGCAAAATATTTACATTAGACATGATTTGTCTGAATGAGGACAGACATTTAAATAATTTGGCAGTTATTATGCAGGATAATCAATTTGTTCCAGCACCTATTTTTGATAATGGTATAGCTCTTTTAACGGCGAATCAGAGTGTGAATTGGTATTTTTCTATGGAAGATAATGTGAAAAGAGTAATTGCGCGTCCTTTTTCAGGTTCCCATGAAAAAATGATGAAATATTTTGGAAAAGGTTTTTCGGTTGATGTGGAAAATGCTTTAGCATGGTTGGATACAGAACCGGATTCGATAGAAAGAAATGTTTTAAAATATCAGATAGAGCGCTATAGAGATTTTTTGATATAAGAGATAAAGGCGACAAATAAATGATTAAAATCAGGGGGAAAGTATCATGGCTAAAAATGACAGATTTGAAAAAACATATTCACAGGGAGCATTAACACTGACAGAAATCTGGGTGGACAAAGAAACAGGTGTGAATTATCTTTTCCACGCAAGCGGGAATGCTGGCGGTTTGACACCACTGCTGGATAGAGACGGAAAGCCTGTGGTTTCTCCGATTTTAAATTAACTTCAAAAATCACCTTCAGACTATAATGAAATCGATAGTTTGAAGGTGATTTTTATATATAGAAAAGCATCTGGAGTACCATTATTGTAGCAGAGTGTATGTCTGTGACGGTATCGCTGATTTTCTTAGCAGCGAAGTGGAGGAGATACCAGTATTTTTAAACATTAAAACGTTAATCGCATCTGATGCCACACAACATTTCCGTGGACGGATTCTGAAACGCCTTCGTGCACGAAACCAAAGGATGCATAATAATGAATCAGTCTGTCTTTGCAGGTTAAGACCAGCCCTTTTCGCCCCTGTGCTCTGGCATCGGAAATAGCGCTTTGGATTAATTTGCCTGCATAACCATGCTGACGATGAGAGGGGATGGTATTGACACCGAAAATCATTTGCCATGCCCCTTTTTCATTGTGCATAGAGGCATTTTCATACATTTCATCTGTTAAATCCGGCTGATCAGTGACAAAGCCATCCACAAAGGCGATGAGCTGGTCTTCATCAAACATTAGCCAGAAATGATTGCCGTAATATTTGAGACGTTCTGCAAATTCTTCTTTAGTTGCTGCTTCTGCTTTTGGAAAACATTCTGCTTCCACAGCAGCGATGGCTTCAAGGTCTTCTATGGTGGCGGTTCTTATCGTCATTATATAAATCTCCTTAAACATTTAGTAATTTTATTATAGAGGAATGCGGGTATTATAACAAGATGGATTTCTATTTATCATTATTTTCAAAAGATTCATTGGGGTGTTATTTCGATGGTGGGAATGTTTATCAATTCGGGGAATGAAGCATTTGCAGTTGCATTGAACTCCGAGATTTATGTTGATAAAACAGGACTGCTGACCTATACGAATAAAGTTATGAATACGAGGTTCAAAAACTGTGTGAAATGTATGGACAGGAGTTTGAAGAAGTCAAACGGTGGTATAACGGTTACCAGATTGGAAAATATCATGTATATAATCCGAACGCTGTGGTAAATCTGATGCTGGAAGGCGAATTTCAGAGTTAATGGTCCGGAACCGCATCCTATGAGGCGATTGTTCCGTTGATCAATATGGATTTTGATGGACTGTTTTGTTTGTGGGAATTAACTACAATGAAAAACGAAAGAACATGAATGTCTGATTGAAAAATATACAAAAGAAAGCGACTGGATGTAAGCGGTTATTGTGTTTAAGGCAGCGTAATTGTATCAGCGGATGTATGGTCAATGAAAAATATACATCCGCTTATTTTTATGATATAGTGGGTATAAATCGAGATTTGGTGGTGAGATATAAAAATATGAAACAAGCGGTATTAGAATGTAAAAAGGGGCTGTATATTATTGGCATAACAATATTGATTTTGCTAAAAGGACAGTCTTTCATTTCAAGATATCCTGAAATGGTAATAGGATTTGTATCAATTGATTCAACGCCATTCGGTGATTATTATTCTAAGTCAGACATTTGGTTGTTAAAGCAGATAGAATGGATGTGTAAACCATTTTCAGAAAAAATGCTTAAAGTATCAATGGCAAAACAAAATGCTGTTACAAAAGCAGGACGAGATAATATGCTTGAAATGGTTAGCTATTATAAAAAAGCAGAACTTTGTCATTTGATGGGAATTGGCTATGCAGGATTTTTAGAAAATAACAAGGAATTACAAATAACTTGTCCGTTGGTATTATTAGTAGGGGAAAAAGATAATACAGGAAAAGTAAAACAGTATAATAAGGAATGGTCAAAAAGAACTGGAATAAAAATTACTTGGATTCCAAATGCAGCACATAATTCTAATGTTGACAATCCTAATTTCGTGAATTACTGCATAGAAGAGTTCTTGGTAAATTTATAAGGTAAACAATTATCAAAACAGATTGGAGAAGGAAAATAATGAATACAATTTTTATTACAGGAACATCATCAGGAATTGGTAAAGCAACAGCAAAACTATTTGCACAGAGAGGATGGAATGTTATTGCAACAATGCGTTCTCCTGAAAAAGAAACTGAGCTTACCGGATATGAGAATATTCATATTTATCCGCTTGATATTACTGATGCGAAACAGGTACAGGAAATTTGTTCAGAGGTACTTGTAAAGTATGATGTGGATGTGTTGTTTAATAATGCTGGTTATGGCATGAAAAGCCAGTTTGAGGATATGCAGGAAGAAGCGATTCGTAAATCGATGGACACCAATATTCTGGGATTTGTACGTGTAACGCAGCAGTTTATCCCATATTTTAAGAAAAATAAAAAGGGTATTATACTGACGACGACTTCTCTTGCAGGCGAAATGGGACTGATACTTGATGGTATTTATGCGGCTGATAAGTGGGCTGTTACCGGTATGTGTGAAATGCTTTATTATGAACTTGCGCCATATAAAATTCAAGTTAAAACATTGGTTCCCGGAGTTGTTAAAACCGGATTTAAGATGGATGGCGGAGAACATATGCCGGAAGAATATCAGGTGTATGTGGAACGGCAGATAAAGGTGCTTATGCCGGATATGGATTGCCTTGAAGAACCAGAAGAAGCTGCAGAAGATGTATGGTATGCAGTAAACGACAAGGATAAAGACAGATTAAGCTATTTTACTGGAAAAGTCAGCAAAGAACTTATGGAAAAGAGATATGACATGGGAGTAGATGGCTTCCGTAGATATTATAAGAAACTTTTGCTTGAAGGAGATATATAAAATCCGGTATGTTATAGAGGTGGTGATTTTGAAAATTGAAACATACAGCGGAAAATTTGATGATTTGAAAATTCAAATGGCTATTCCAAGAATAATTCGACTGAAAGTAAAAATTATGAAGAAATGTATAAAATAAAAGAATATTATTTTGAAGAAATGCATAAATTTAGAATATAAGATATTGAAGAAATGCATGATCTGTGATATAACATACTTAAATTCAGGAGGTAGACGATGTATTTTGAAAGAAAAGCGTACAAAAAATTACTGGAATGGAAAGAAAAGTATGCAGGAAAATACGCAGTTTTGCTGGAGGGAGCAAGACGAGTTGGAAAATCAACAATCGCAGAGCATTTTGCCCAGAACGAATATAAGTCTTATATTTTGATTGATTTTTCAAAAACAACAGCTAATATACGTGATTGTTTTGATGACATAGGAAATGTGAATATGTTTTTCCTGAGATTACAGGCGGAAACAGGAGTAACTTTATATGAGCATGAATCATTGATTATTTTTGATGAAGTACAGCTTTTTCCTAAAGCAAGACAGGCCATAAAGCATCTGGTAGCAGATGGCAGGTACAATTATCTGGAGACAGGTTCTTTGATATCAATAAAGAAAAATGTAAAAGATATTTTAATCCCATCAGAGGAAATGAAAATACAGGTATATCCGATGGATTACGAAGAGTTCTGCATGGCTACGGGCAATAATTATGAGCTTTTGCAACAAATTTATCATATGAATTCAGCGATTGGACAGGCAACGAATCGTAAATTAATGAGAGATTTGAGAATCTATATGGCTGTGGGAGGTATGCCACAGGCAGTGGAAGCTTACATGGAGGGAAAAAATTTTTCGGAAATTGATATGATCAAAAGACAGATCATAGCCCTCTACGAAGAAGATTTCAAAAAGATTGATGCATCGGGAAGAATATCTGCATTGTATCATTCTATCCCAGCTCAGTTGGCAAAAGATTCACGAAAATACAGAATTACAACGGCCTTAGGAAAGAGAGGCAATACGAAAGCAGATGAATTATTATACGAGCTGATAGATTCTAAAACAATTTTACCATGTTATAATTCAACAGATCCGAGAGTCAGTCTGACAGATACAAAAGATTTTGACAGTTATAAATTATATCTTTCGGATACAGGATTATTTGTGACACTGATGTTTATTGACCGACCGGTAACAGAAAATGATGTATATGCAAAATTATTATCCGATAAATTGCCGGCAAATCTGGGGTATCTTTATGAAAACCTTGTTGCTCAGATGATTACAGCATCGGGAAGGGAGTTGTATTATCACACATGGGAGAAAAAAGGAAGTACACATTATTATGAGGTGGATTTCCTCACTTCTGAGGGGAGTAAAATTAATGCTTTTGAGATTAAATCCTCTGGTTCGGGAAAACATGAGTCAATTAGAGTCTTTTACAAAAAATTTTCGAAGAATGTGCATAGCATATATTTATTGTCTCAGAAAGATGTTGGCAAAGAGGAGAATTTATTGTTGAAACCGTTTTATCTGATGCCATTTTTGACATAATAAAATCGGGATTTGTGGAGAGATTTCTTGAACTTTCCTTATTTTACAGGCTTTTCAGCCCATTAAATAGTGAAATGATATGTATTTTCCCTTATTTTTGCCCTTATGCGGAATCCGCAAGGGAAATAAGGAAAATTTTTTGTTAAGCGTTGCTCGCTACTTTATCAAGAAGTCTTGCGGAATCCCGCTTTGCTTTTCTTGTTGAGTGAGCGTAAATATTCATTGTGGTACTGACATCAGAGTGTCCTAACAATTCCTGTACATCTTTCGGGGCAGCCCCATTGGAAAGCAGGTTGCTGGTGTAAGTGTGACGTAACTGGTGAAAATGAAACTCCTCAAATCCTTCCAGTTTCTTTGACACTGATCTGCATACAATGCCGAGTGTACTCGGCAGTTCCAAAGATCCGTCTGGTCGCAGGCAGACAAAGGAGATTTCTTTGTAGTCGGCTAGGACTTCCTGTGTTCCGTCAAGATGATAGTATTCATAATATACCCTGTTTTTTACATGCACTTCTTTGTAGTAATTACGGTGATATAATTCGCCATACTGCATCCGGTTTTTGAGCTGTTCTTTTCTGGCAGCTTTCAATATTTCAGTCAGCGTATCTCCAAAATCAACAATCCTTACTTTCTTCCGCTTTGTTGGTCCGATAATGTTTTTGTGTTTCATGCCATCGTAGCGGATACTGCGTTTGATGGTCAGACATTGTTCCTCAAGGTTAATGTCCTGCCATGTAAGACCACAGGTTTCCCCGATACGGAGTCCGGCATAATATGCAATCTGAATCGGCAGAATGGCAGGTGGGTTTTTCTTTTCCAGATATTTGATAAGCCGCTCGTAATCTTCGTGTGAAATCGGCTGTGTGCCTTCTTCCACCTCATCATCGGAAAAGAGGTCAACTTCCTCTGCTTGTCTTTTCAGCTTGATATATTGCATCGGATTGAAACTGATTAATTGTTTTGGAAATACTGCAAAACGGAATGACTGCTGTAACACTGCGGAGAATGAATGGATATAATCTTTGCTGTATCCT
>Ga0129312_1001676_pt1 | contig 12365 bp, 7 predicted proteins | sample O827metagenome_FD_94434 | JGI IMG/M metagenome (GOLD analysis project Ga0129312, IMG submission 94434) | Orangutan group fecal microbial communities from Wisconsin, USA - O827 metagenome | ecosystem: Host-associated > Mammals > Digestive system > Large intestine > Fecal | place: USA: Wisconsin... | reverse complement strand
CAAATGTGGGGCAAACGTTTAAGATGACAACCAAAGATTACACCATCTCAGGGCTTGAGTATTCTGTAAATGATGGCGAATGGAAGAAAGTTGTAGCAGAAGAAGAAGTCAGCTTCGGTGGAATAGATGGCAACCTTCGTTTGCGTGGCACGAACATTTATGGAACTGCGTCTTCAACGTCTGAATATTCAACCATCATATTTACTGATCCATATTCAGATGTTGTATATTGCGATGGTGATATCCGCACGCTGCTGGATTATAAAAACTATAAGACAGTAGATACCCAAAATGCCAGATTCTGCAATTTGTTCAAAAACTGCACACTATTGGCCTCTGCACCAGAATTGCCTGCTACAACGTTAGCTAATGAATGCTATAGTAGCATGTTCTATGGTTGTGCAAATCTTATAAATGCTCCAGCTTTGCCTGCTGAGACGTTGGCTGATGGATGCTATAGTTGGATGTTCTCTGGTTGCTTACGATTATCAACCGTCAAAATGTTGGCACCAAGCGACCAAATTACTTCAAAATTGGATTGTTTTAAATATTGGCTTGAGCGAGCTGGAACCGAGGCAGAACCCCGTACTCTCATAGTAAATGATGCGGCTGCCTATAATGCGTTATCAGCAAACAATCTTGCAAACAATTATGATTATCTTCCTCCATACTGGAGGAAAGGCTCTGGAGGCGCTACCGTGAAGGATGCATCTAACAACCCTATAGAATAGAAAATCGAAAAACAAATATTCAATTCCGAAAGAAAATATAAATAGAAGACTATGAAAAAGATATTAGGTTTAATGGGTGTTGTAGGTTTGCTTTTTGCAGGCTGTTCGTCGGATGATGATATTCTCTCATCATTCCATAACGACCCTAACGCGGTACATATCACCGCAGAGGTAGGCAAGGCTTCTGCCGATGGATTCACTCGCAGTAATCCACTCGGTGCAACCGAAGCGGATCAGAAGAAGTTCAACGAGAACGATGAGATCAGCGTCAAGGCTGACGGACAGGATGCCGTGACCTATAGGTTTAACGGATCAGAATGGATTCCACAAGATAGTAAATTCCTGAAATGGGAAAGCGAGACGATGAACTTCACCGCCTACTATCCTGCTTCTTATACTGGTGGCACTATCACTCAGCCTACAGCATATCCCGATGAGGCTTCGCTTATTGCCGCAGACTATATGATTTTTACTGACTATGTAAAAAATCCAGGTGACAATAGTCTCACCCTGACCATGCAGCGCAAAATGGCACGTGTGGTTGTGGAGATTGTGAAGTTCAACGACCAGTATGCCTCAGGTACTACAGTCAATAGCGTTACTATCAATGGCGTGAAGGCGTATAAGCACGATGATGGCAAGTTCTATGCCCTCATCAAGCCATGTTCAAATCAAGCCGACCAAGAGTTCCTCTCTCTAAAAGTTGGCGAAGGCAACACAGAAACCTATACTGGTATTCCAGCGCTTGAAGCCGGCAAGAGCTACACTTACCAACTCACCGTAGGTAAAAACAAAGTCGTAGTTACCGGTATTACCGTAGCTGATTGGACTACAGGTGAAACCTTAGATGGCAAAGCAGAACACATCCCATACGTCACCTTTACGGCAGAGGCAGAGCAAAAGTTTAAGATGACAACCACAGGTAATTATGACCTATCCGGTAAATTTCAGTATTCTGTGAATGAAGGCAAATGGGAAAATGTTGTAAAAGACGAAGAAGTCACCTTCGGTGGAACAAATGGCAACCTTCGCTTACGTGGCATAAATAAAAATGGTACTGCAACAGACGATAGTAACTACTCAACCATCACATTTACAGATGATAATGTGAAAGTAGCTTGCACAGGCGACATCCGCACACTGTTAGACTATAAGACCTATAAGACTGTTGATACCAGCAATGCCCGTTTCTGTTATTTGTTTATTTATTGCAAAGTATTAACCTCTGCCCCCCAATTGCCTGCTAAAACATTAGCAGATAGCTGCTACCAGAGCATGTTCAATCTTTGTAAAAATCTTACGTCTGCCCCTGCATTGCTGCCTGCTACAACATTAGCAGATCAATGCTATTATTACATGTTCAACGGTTGTACAAATCTCAAGTCTGCCCCAGAATTGTCTGCTACAACATTAGCGGCTTATTGTTGTAGTTACATGTTCAGTGATTGTAAAAAACTCACGTCTGCCCCAGCATTGTCTGCTACAACATTAGCAGATTATTGCTATTATTACATGTTCAATAATTGTACAAGTCTCGAGTCTGCCCCAAAATTGTCTGCTACAACATTAGCAAGTAACTGCTACGATAGCATGTTCAGAAATTGTACAAATCTCACATCTGCCCCAAAATTGCCTGCTACAACATTAGCAGATGACTGCTACCGTATGATGTTCTACGGTTGCTCAAATTTATCATCTGCCCCAAAATTGCCTGCTACAACATTAGCAGATTATTGCTACAGTATGATGTTCTACGGTTGCTCAAATTTATCATCTGTCACTATGTTAGCACCAAGCGACCAAATCTCAAGAAGTAGCTTCACTAATTGGTTGCATAATGCAGGAACAACAGCCACATCTCGTACACTCATAGTAAAAGACAAGGATGCCTACGAAGCGACGAAAGGACAGCTCCCTACCGAATGGCAGATAGGCCAATGCACCGTTTTGGCTGAAGACAATTCTACAATAACTGAATAATAATCGACTATGCCCCATTCTGCTGGGACATAGTTCCATAACTCTAAAGATAAGCGATATGAAAGCAATACAATTTCTCGCAATAACGGCATTGGGGGCAGCCCTGTTTGCCAGTTGCTCCAACGAAGAGGAACTGACACAGAGCAATTATCCAAGTGATAACATCATCCGCGTTACTGCCGGAGTGAACAACATGACACGCGGCGATGAGGCGACTACTGCGCTGAACAAGGATTTCTCGCTGAACGTGGTGAACAGCACGAATGACACATACAGTTATGCCAACGAGATCTTCTCATTGAACAGCGGCACCGAATGGAGCAGTACCAACAAACTGTTGTGGGAGAATTTAGCAACCCAAGTTGAAATCGTGGCTTTGTATCCCGCAACAGATGCCAACACATTCGCCGGCGTGTACTCAAAAGAGAACAAGAGCTACGGCACGATTACTTATGGCGTAAAACCCGATCAGAGCACAGCCGATGATGCTAACGACCTGCTTTTATATCATAACGCCAGTTTCGTACCGAAGAATGATCTGAAAGCCGGTAAACTGGATATCCAATTCAATCATGCCTTCTGCCGAGTTGATATCGAAGTAATCATCGCCTCCGAATTCAATGCAGCCAATGGACTGGCAGAAAATCCTATCCAAGGAATCAAAGTAGAAGGAACAAAGACAACTGCTGAAATTGGTTTTGTATCAACAGCACCTTTCTTTACCGTTACTCCATCAGAATCAGGAGAGGTGACCAGCATCATCCCTACCCATACCCAGGGTGATTTCACCCCAGCTACCAGTGCAACGGAGCAAGCCATAGCCAAATATTCGTGTATAGTGATTCCGCAAACCGCCACCTTGAAGGTTGTGCTACATACCAGCGACAAGGAATATGAATGGACTGGCACACAGATGACGTTGGAGAGCGGCAAACAATACACCCTGCAGTTGACCATGAAGAAGTCGACAACGACAAGGAACTTCATCCTCAGAGAGAGAAAGTGAAACGATAACACAAAAAGAGACAGAACATGAAGAAGACGATAAAACTCCTTTGCACCTGGGCAGCCGGACTGCTCCTGACAGGATGCGGTTCGGAAGCTGATATGACTAATCTGATGGATTGGCAGAACAATCCCGATGCCGTACACTTCACAGCATCGCTGGGCAATGCCACTACCCGAACCAATCCTGCTGCAACAGATAATACCCAAACGATTTTCAACAACGGCGATAAGGTTACCTTGACCAACAATGGCAACCAGGCTGACTACACCTATAACGGAACATCATGGGTTCCTGCCATAGCCGATCAGTATCTGTTATGGGACAAATCCAACCTGACCTTCAACTGCTGGTATCCTGCCGATGGCAAGAACACTGCCACCGTCGGCTATCTGACTGCTGACCAAAGCTCAGCGGAACTCATAGCGAAGTCAGATTACATGAACGCAGAGAAAGTCCTCCAAACAGCCGATGAAGCGCTCAACTTCAGTTTGGAGCGCAAGACAGCCCGTCTGATTCTCAGAATCAGCGGATTCACAGATGTGACAGGAAACATCAAGCACGTCCGCATCGTCAGCAAGGCTTCAACGGCAGCGGGTGAAACAAATACCATCGACATCACGCCATTAGCCCAAAATGGCGAAAGTGAAATCGGTGGTATAGGTACCACTTATACAGCCCTTGTAGCCCCAGGCAAAATAGTTGCCAAGTTCTATTTCACCGATGATATGAGCGACGCAGAACCTCTTACGATGACAACAAACATCACTACAGCAGGCAGCAACTATATCTATAATCTGAATGTAATAAAAAGAACGAAAATTGAAGTAACAGGAATCACCGCAGGAGCATGGACAACAGCCAGCGGAACTACGACAGGCGATTTAGTAGCCAGGATTCCCTACGTCACCTTTAAAGCAACAGAACCTCAGACTTTCAAGATGATGGTCAATGGCGGTTACACCATCTCTGGTCTTGAGTATTCTGTAAATGAAGGTGAATGGAAGACTGTTGAGGCAAATGAAGAAGTTACCTTCGGTGGAGCAAATGGCACCCTTCGTTTGCGTGGCACGAACATTAAAGGAACTGCGTCTGCATGGTATGCATATTCAACCATCACATTTACTGATAAAAATGTAAATGTAGCTTGCACAGGCGACATTCGCACGTTGCTGAATTGGGAAAACTATAGTACGGTAGAGACCCAAAATGCCAGATTCTGCAATTTGTTCAAGGTTTGCAGCGTATTAACCTCTGCCCCAGAATTGCCTGCTACAAAATTAGCTGACAACTGCTATTATAATATGTTCGAAAGCTGTATAAATCTCACGTCTGCCCCAGAATTAAAGGCTACAACGTTAGCTGAAAGCTGCTATGAAAATATGTTCTTTGCTTGTACAAGGCTCACGTCTGCCCCAGAATTAAAGGCTACAACGTTAGCTATAAGCTGCTATAAAAAAATGTTCTATGGTTGTACAAGGCTCACGTCTGCCCCTGAATTAAAGGCTACAACGTTAGCAAAGTACTGCTATTATGAAATGTTCGGAGATTGTAAAAGTCTCACGTCTGCCCCAGAATTAAAGGCTACAACGTTAGCAGAAAACTGCTATAATCTTATGTTCTATGGTTGTACAAAATTGTCAACCGTCACTATGTTGGCACTAAACTATCATATTAGAAATGCAAAAGAATGCTGTAATAATTGGTTGCAGGATGCCGGAACCGACAAAAACGTAAGTTCGCGCACACTCAAAGTACAAGATGCGACTGCCTACGATGCGTTGGCAAACAATCCTGCCTATCTTCCTGACAACTGGAAAAAAGACCAATGTACGGTGAAGTATGAATCTACACTACCATAGAATAAAAACAGGGAATGTGCTTCATGTCGGCTATGCCCCATAGTGCATAAGATAACGCCCTGAACCAACGGTCACCGGCCGAGGGGAAAGGTAAAGGGCAGAAACTTTATAAACAATAAAACGATAATACAATAAGAACAATGAAAATAATGAAACGAATGATGAGCCTCGCAGCAGCCATTCTGGCGCTGTCTGCCTGCTCTGAGTCAGATGATATCCTCTCATCATTCCATAACGACCCTAACGCTGTGCGTATCACCGCAGAGGTAGGCAAGACTTCTGCCGATGGCTTCACTCGCAGTAATCCACTCGGTGACGCCCAAAAGCAGAAGCAATTCAACGAGAACGACGAGATTAGCGTCACGGCTGACGGTCAGGAGGCTGTCACCTATAAGTTTAACGGATCAGAATGGATTCCACAAGATAGCAAGTTCCTGAAATGGGAGAGTAATGAGATGAACTTCACCGCCTACTACCCTGCTTCTTATAATGGTGGAACCATCACTCAGCCTACAGAATACACCGATGAGAAATCATTGGCTGACGCCGATTTCATGAGCTACACTGGCAAGCAAAGCAATACCAATGGCAATACACTCACCCTGACCATGCAGCGCAAAATGGCACGTGTGGTAGTGGACGTTGTGACGTTCAACGACCAATATGCCGGTGCCACAATTGATAACATCAATAGCCTCAGCATCTGTGGTGTGAAAGCGTATAAGCATAACGATAATAAATTCTATGCGCTCATCAAGCCATGTTCAAATCAAGACGACCAAGAGTTCCTTTCTCTAAATGTTGGCGAAAGCAACACAGAAACCTTAAAGGGTATTCCAGCGCTTGATGCCGGCAAGAGCTACACTTACCAACTCACCGTAGGTAAAAACAAAGTTGTAGTTACCGGCATTACCGTAGCAGATTGGACTACGAGTGAGCCAATCAATGGCAAAGCAGAAAGTTATCCCTACGTCACCTTTACGGCTGATGGAGAACAGACATTCTATTTGATGGAACAAGATTATTTCCCCAGCAACATAGAGTATTCCGTAGGTACAGGTGATTGGAAAACATTAGTAGCAGATGAGGGAATCCCCTTTGGTGGCGACTTAGGCAACCTCCGCTTGCGTGCTACCAACAATCTAAATGGAACTTCGGCTTATACAAAGGATCTCATTAATAATCATAGCTATATTCTTTTCAGCAAAAAAGGCATAAAAGTAGCATGCACAGGTGATATTCGCACATTATTGGATTACAAGAACTATAAGACTGTTAATACCAGTAATGCCCAATTTTTTTGTTTGTTTTCTTCATGCAAAGAATTGACCTCTGCCCCTGATTTACCTGCTACAAAATTAGCAGATTACTGCTACAGTAGTATGTTCGTAGGATGTACTTCACTTACAAAAGCCCCTGCATTACCTGCTCAAGAGTTAGCTGCGGGTTGCTACGAGAATATGTTCAATGGTTGCACAAACTTATCAACCGTCACAATGTTAGCATCAAGCGACCAAATTACAAGCAAACAATCTTGCTGCGATTCTTGGTTGAATAATGCAGGAGCCGACCCAACTGTAACTTCCCGTAAACTCATATTAAAAGATGTAGATGCCTACTATGCATTAGTAGATAAAGATTATCTTCCCGACAACTGGAAGAAAGGCAATTGTAATGTGCTGGACGGAACTCCCTACGTCACCTTTAGTGCAGCAGAAGCACAAACTTTCAAGTTGGAGAATAAAGGTTATTTTCCCAGCAACATAGAGTATTCCGTAGGTACAGGTGATTGGAAAACATTAGAAGCTGATAAGGAAATCCCATTCGGTGGCGACTTAGGCAACCTACAACTGCGTGCTACTGAGAACCTAAATGGAACAGCATCTGATGACAGTAAATATAGCCGGATTATGTTTGGCAACAGCACAAAAGTAGCATGCACAGGTGATATTCGCACACTGTTGGATTATAGAGACTTTAAGAACGTTGATACCAGTAATGCCCGTTTTTGTTGCTTGTTTGAGTTTTGCAAAGTATTAACCTCCGCTCCATATTTGCCAGCTACACAGTTAGCAAATAACTGCTATCATTATATGTTTCTTTTCTGTACTTCACTCACAAAAGCCCCAGAATTGCCTGCTGAAACATTAGCGGATGGCTGCTACTTTGGCATGTTCGATGGATGTTCTAAGCTTCAAGAAGCACCAGAATTGTCTGCTACAAAATTAGCAAATAGCTGCTACCGTGAAATGTTCTATAATTGTACAAGTCTCAAGTCTGCCCCAAATTTGCCTGCTACAACGTTAGCACCTAACTGCTACTATGACATGTTCAATAGTTGCAAAAATTTAACATCCGTCACGATGTTGGCACCAAGCGACCAAATTACGAGCACAGAAAATTGCTGCTATAATTGGTTGATATATGCAGGAACTGGTGCCAAATCTCGCACACTCATAGTAAAAAATGAGGATGCCTACAAAGCATTGGTAAATAAAGGTTGTCTTCCCGCAGACTACTGGCAGAAAGGGAAATGTACCGTGAACTAGTATTCGGGTGAGTAGTTTTAGATCAATAGACATGAGAAGTCCGAGTGATAGATGCTGCTCGGATTTTTCTTTTCAGGGAATTGGATGGGATGGTGTGGCCCCCTTTTATCCTACAAAGAAAGTTTCAACCAACGAATACAATTGTTCAGCAGTTAGATTTTCCGTACCAACCCTATCAATCAATGCATATTCTTCTTTCTTTCCGGTAATCACGAACTTGCGTTCTTTCCCTTCCACTTCACACAAAAGGTGATAATTACCTTTGTATGTCTTTTCTACACGTACCTTTTCAAAAAGGGTTTCGCCTATTCTGAATGAAGCATTCTTTCTTCGTTCGATCAACCCCCACTCAGCCAGATGATTGTTAAGGGTGGTTTCAATAGCACCGATCCAACGCTGACTAACTTCGCACTCCTCTGCAAAGTGTCTGAATTGGCGGATTGCAGAGGCAACCTCACCAATGATGCTTTCTGCCTTTCTAATACCATTTTCCTTGCCAAGAACCAAAGCATCTTCAAGAGTTTGACCTTGAAGTTTCCCCTGCATCATCATACAATGCATCTTCTCTGGAAGAAAGCCACCAACATTGAAAATATAAGTCATATCGTATGCGGGAGAAAGTTGCCATTTCCCACTTTCATCCATCAGAAAGGAGAAATTCTTGTTGTGATCATCAGTGTTGTTGGCTAGGATATTGAATACCATCCTGCGAAAGACTTCCTCCTGGGTGCTCTCAGTCAGACGCATCTTTCGACATACCATCAGCAACTTTTCATAGCTGTCGGCATCAGGATATAGAGCCGCCAACGTCTGCATGTGTAATTTGCGTTCCTCGTCACGATCAAAACGATGTGTAATGAAATGCTTCTGACCTTCGATCTCTATAATCTTGCAAGGCATCATACTTATGCCTGCAGCCATAGCCATTTTATAATAAGCCATTTCCAGTTCTGCAGAAGAACGTTCCGCATCACCAAACTTCAGTATGCAATAATCAAAGCCCTTGTGACCGGCAATCTGACCGCTTCTGATTACTCCGGTTTCCGGATTTATCGCAATGATGGCCTTAGGTTGGCGACCGCCTGCCGAAGTTCCTACTGCGATCAACGACTGCATGGTCAGCGATTCATCGGGCAACAGCCTCACATTCTCACGCTCTAAGAATATTTTCTGAGCCAAATCCGTCAGAGCCTTCATATTCAGCTTTTCAGACTCTCTAATACCGGATGATTCAGGTATAAACTCCAAAGCTCCCATACCGCGCTTACCGATGAACGACAAAATTTCAAGCGGAGTTATCTCTTGATTGCGAATGCCATTCTGTATGCGCCAACACTCAAACACCTGATTACCCCAAGCATCTGGCAAAGAATCTGCAAGAAAAGGAGGCAGTTTGCGGTAAAGTTTCGTTTCCCTGTCACCCATGATGGGACGACGACTGGCTGGTGACTTGACAGAAGCCACCAGAGGGAACGGATCGAGTCCTCCGCCAAGGAAAGCTGGATTATACTCGAAAAACGAAACGCCTCTCCTTGCATCCCAGGATAGGCGACCGATTTCCTTGTTCCAAAGCAATATTTTTAATGAACTTGCTATCATGACTTCTTATGTCTTATTCGTTGAACTTTCTTTTCTTCCTTCATCAAGTACGCAGATGGCGGTAAATCCGGCATCAGCTCATCAAGGGCACTAATCTGCCCTATCGCCTTCAGCAGCAAAAGAAATGTGCCTAACGAAACATTGCCGGATGTACCATTCTCAAACTTATGAATGGTTGTGATTGTAATACCCGATTGTTCAGATACCTCTTTCTGCGTCATATTGCTACGCAGACGGTAATCCTTGAATCTTACACCAAGAAGTTTTACCAATTCGGGTATAGAATACTCGTAATAATCAATCATAATTTCTCATTTTTAAGTTATACGATAATATAAGTTAGACGCATATTTTAGCTTTATATTTCATTCTGCTTATATTTATAGGCACAAAAATACACATTTATTTTCAGATACTCTCATTTATCATGAAGTTTTTCTGTTTTTTGCATACTTTTTAACCTTTCTGTAGTTTTAGATCAAGTCTTTTCAACGTTTGATAAAGGTGTTATCAAAAGAGATCATTCATCGTCACTTCACTATTCACCAATCCGCTGTACATATTCTGCTTCACACCATAAGTCGTGATGAAAGTATGCAACAAGGCTTTCTTCGTCTTGGTTGCCACAGAGAATGAAGACATTCTGTCACGCAGTCGCTGCTCATAGTTAGCATCTATCACAAACTCATCTTTGGCATATTTCATCTCACAAATATTGATCGTGTCGTCGGCACGATCTATCAACATATCAATCTGCCCGCCTCGCCACTCAGCACCAGTAGAATCCACAAAAGGACGACAAGACCAGGAATAAACATTCGCCAAAACACCGGAAATGCCCAATGTTTTTTTGATTTGTGGGATATGATGCAGGCACACCTGTTCAAAAGCATAGCCACTCCAGGCTGTGCGACTTCCCGAATTGCGCATGTTACTCCAAAAATTCTTATCCTGTCCACTGTTATTTGCCACAAAACGGGTATAGAACAATGAGTATAAATCAGTTAACTGATAAAGGGCATCCCTTTCACTCTTTCCTATGGTAGAATATTTTCTGATAAAGTCACATTTCTTCAGATTCTCCAGGATTTCAGATAGCTGTCCACCACCTTTCAGTTTCAATTCAGCTATCAATTCCTTACGAGTCATCCCCTTCATTTTTTCTGAAAGCACTTCTACTATCTTGCGATATTGCTTAGAGTCATTAAAGAGGGATCGGAAGAGAAAATCAAACTCTCCACGTAATGGTGAATCCTGCGAGAAAAACAATCTATCAATGCACACGTCTAATGGTACACCATGCTCCAACATATCAAGATAATAAGGAATACCTCCCAATATCATATAGACATCCAACACCTGCTGACGGGTAAGAGACAAACCTTTCAAGTCGTTTAAGAACTGCTCGGTCTCACCCAGAGAGAACGGAGCCAGATAAATCTGGCGAGTTACACGACCATACAGTCCGCCCTTATCGCCTATAAACTTGGATAACATCCACGTAGTAGAAGAACCACAGACGATAAGTTTCATATTAGGAACCATTGAAGCCCATGAATTCCAAAAATAGCTGAAAGCTGCGATGAAATTACTTTTGGGTGTATCCATCCAAGGCAATTCATCAAAGAACAGAACTAACGGTTCTTGTTGAGACACCCCCGACAGATATTCTCGTAAAGCAGCAAATGCCTCAAACCAAGTTTTCAGTCTCGGCACAGTCTGTTTAGTATAATGTTCCAATGCCATGCGAAACTGCTCCAACTGTACTGCACGGCTCACTTCATACATTCCTATAAACGAAAAAGCAAACTGGTCATTGAACATTTTTCGAACCAAAAAAGTCTTTCCTACACGCCTACGACCATAGATTGCTATCAGTTCTGCCTTGCTGCTTTTACAACGCTCCAGTATGAGTTTTTGCTCATACTCACGTCCTATTATCCCGTTTGTATTCATAACGTTCTGATTTTATTTCATTTATACCGTATCTTATTGGTGCAAAGATAAACAAAAAAACTGAGACACGCAAGGATAGCACCGCCCTAACTACCTTTTTTTAACATAGTTAGGGCGGACTTATAAGCGATAGCACCGCCCTAACTACCCGTTTTTATATAGTTAGGGCGGTACTATCGCAAACTCATCCTCCCTTTTTTGTCGCACACGGAAAGATTATTATCCACGGAACACACGGGAGAATACGGATTTTTTTAGTAGCCTGAAGGCTAGAAATCTTTGGGGGAAATCTTTTTAAAGATGTTGCGCGAGCCAGAAATATTTTAGGAAGATAGGATTGATTTCTGGCCATAGGCCATAGATTTTTTCAAAGATTTCCTCCAAAGATTTACCTATGGTTTGTTTTGTCGTGACTCAGCATAGTGAAAGCGAGCTCTCACTCTGTCTTCGCTACTCCAAAACATCTTGCCGACAGGCAACCACCAAAAACAATCCGTTTAAATTCCGTCTAAATTGGCATACGCCTTTGTTTTCTCGCCACGGCATAATCAAAGCGAGCTTAACTTCGTTGACTTTCCTCACGTTCGGAAAACTTCAAGCGAGCTTGATTTTTCGCTCACTTAATCGGAAAGTTAACTTCGTTGACTTTCCTCACGTTCGGAAAACTTCAAGCGAGCTTGAT
>Ga0129312_1001674_pt1 | contig 12368 bp, 11 predicted proteins | sample O827metagenome_FD_94434 | JGI IMG/M metagenome (GOLD analysis project Ga0129312, IMG submission 94434) | Orangutan group fecal microbial communities from Wisconsin, USA - O827 metagenome | ecosystem: Host-associated > Mammals > Digestive system > Large intestine > Fecal | place: USA: Wisconsin... | reverse complement strand
TCAATATTCATTTTGGATGCATCAAACCGCCAGCAGATGTTGATGTAACAATGATCGCTCCGAAAGGACCGGGTCATACAGTAAGAAGCGAGTATCAGGCAGGCAAAGGTGTTCCGTGTCTGGTAGCTGTAGAGCAGGATGCTACAGGAAAAGCTATGGATCTTGCACTTGCTTACTCACTGGCTATCGGTGGAGCAAGAGCCGGTGTTCTTGAGACAACATTCCGTACAGAGACAGAGACAGACCTCTTTGGTGAGCAGGCAGTACTTTGCGGTGGTGTTTGTGCATTAATGCAGGCAGGTTTCGAGACTCTGGTTGAGGCCGGCTATGATCCGAGAAACGCTTACTTTGAGTGTATCCATGAGATGAAACTGATCGTAGACTTAATTTATCAGTCAGGTTTCGCTGGAATGAGATATTCTATTTCCAACACAGCTGAGTATGGTGATTATGTAACAGGACCGAAGATCGTTACAGAAGATACAAAGAAAGCAATGAAGAAAATCCTTTCCGATATTCAGGATGGTACATTTGCAAAAGAGTTCTTACTGGATATGTCTCCTGCAGGACGTCAGGTTCACTTCAAAGCTATGCGTAAGTTAGCAGCAGAGCATCAGTCTGAGGCTGTTGGTGCTGAGATTCGTAAGCTTTACAGCTGGAATGGCGAAGATAAGTTGATCAATAACTAAGCAGAAATAAAAGACGGGGGTTGCGCATGCGCAGCCCTCTTTTTTTAACCAAATGCATAGCAGCTATTTGGTTATGAGCAAGTAGCGTAAGCGGATTGCGAATATCCGCTTGACTCTTGTATTCTGAAAATGTGTATGATAGAATATTGTTCAATGAGTTAAATTACTACAGTAAAGTGATAAAACATATTTTACTGTGAAACATAAGGAGGAACATACAATGGGAATGACTATGACACAGAAAATTCTTGCTGCCCATGCGGGACTTGATTCTGTAACAGCCGGTCAGTTAATTGAAGCAAAACTGGACGTTGTTATGGCTAATGATATTACAGGTCCGATGGCGCTGCCGATTTTTCGACAGATGGCAGACAAAGTATTTGATAAGGATAAAGTAGTACTCGTACCGGATCATTTTACGCCGAATAAGGATATCAAATCCGCGATCAACTCCAGATCTATTCAGGATTTTGCAAAAGAGCAGGGATTGAAATGGTATCTGGTACAAGGAAAATGTGGTGTAGAGCATGCAATTTTACCGGAGTATGGAATCGTTGTAGCCGGTGAATGTATCATCGGTGCAGATTCTCATACCTGTACATATGGTGCACTTGGTGCATTTTCCACCGGTGTAGGAACTACTGATATCGCAACAGGTATGGCAACCGGAGAACTCTGGTTCAAGGTTCCGTCCGCAATTAAATTCGTACTGACTGGAAAACCGGGTCCGTATGTCAGCGGAAAAGACGTTATTATCCACATCATCGGCAAGATCGGTGTAGATGGCGCATTATACAAATCCATGGAGTTTGTCGGCGATGGTATCGCAAACCTGACCATGGATGACCGTTTCACTATGGCAAACATGGCGATTGAAGCAGGTGCTAAAAACGGTATCTTTATCGTAGATGACCAGACCAGAGCTTACATGGACGCTCATTCGGATAAACAGTATACCGTTTATGAGCCGGATGAAGATGCACAGTATGATCAGGTCGTTGAGATTGATCTGTCTGAAGTCCGTCCAACTGTTGCATTTCCACATCTTCCGGGCAATGCAAAGACAATTGATGAAGTAGAGGCTATGGAGCCGATCAAGATCGATCAGGTAGTGATCGGATCATGTACAAACGGACGTATTTCCGATATGAGAAAGGCGGCAGCAATCTTAAAAGGACATACCGTTCATCCGGATGTACGTGTTATGGTTGTTCCTGCTACACAGGAAGTATACAAAGAATGTATCAAAGAAGGTCTTGTTGATATCTTTATCGATGCAGGCTGTGCATTTAATACACCAAGTTGCGGACCATGTATGGGCGGTCATATGGGTGTTATGGCTCCGGGTGAGAAATGTGTATCTACCACAAACCGTAACTTTGTCGGAAGAATGGGAGATGTAGAGTCCCTGATCTATCTGGCATCCCCGGAAGTGGCAGCAGCTAGTGCGATTGCAGGTTATATTGCAAATCCTGAGAAAGTAGGTGACAAATAATGAAAGCAGCAAAAGGACATGTATTTAAATATGGTGACAACGTAGATACAGACGTAATCATCCCGGCAAGATATCTGAATTCATTTGACGCTCAGGAACTGGCAACCCACGCAATGGTTGACATTGATCCGACTTTTACACAGCGTGTACAGCCGGGTGACATTATCGTGGCAAGAAAGAACTTTGGATGCGGTTCTTCCAGAGAACATGCACCGTTATGTTTAAAGACCGCAGGTGTAAGCTGCATTATTGCAGAGACATTTGCACGTATTTTTTATCGTAATTCCATCAATATCGGACTTCCGATCATTGAGTGCCCGGAAGCATCCCGTGAGATCGAGGAAGGCGATGAGGTAGAAATCGATTTCGACAGTGGTAAAATCTATGACCGTACAAAAGGAACCGAGTATCAGGGACAGGCTTTTCCGCCATTTATGCAGAAAATCATTGACAGTGAAGGTCTGGTAAATTATATTAACAGCAAACGAAAATAATTGTGATCTGTCGGGTGTTTTCCAGAACAATAGCTTCTGCGTATGATCAGGAGAAAATTGTGGAAATACCGGATGAAAATTTTATGTGAGAGTAGAAAAAGCGAGACAGCAGACAGAAAGGAAGAAATTATGGCAATTTTATATGCAAATACCAGAGATGCATCAGAGAAAGTAACTGCCTCCCAGGCAATTTTAAACGGACTGGCAAAGCATGGAGGATTGTATGTGCCGACAGAGATTCCGAAACTGGACATTCCGGTAGAAGAATTGGCAAAAATGAGTTATCAGGAGACTGCATATGCAGTGATGAGCAGATTTTTAACAGATTTTACAGAGGAAGAACTGAAAAACTGTATCAATCGTGCGTATGATTCCAAATTTGACACACCGGAGATCGCACCGTTAGTAGAAGCAGACGGCGCTTATTATCTGGAACTGTTCCACGGTGCAACCATTGCATTCAAAGATATGGCATTATCCATTCTTCCGCACCTGCTGATCACAGCAGCCCGCAAAAATGAGGTAAAAGAGGATATTGTTATTCTGACCGCTACCTCCGGAGATACCGGCAAAGCAGCGCTGGCAGGTTTCGCAGATGTAGAAGGAACCAAGATCATTGTATTTTATCCGAAGAACGGTGTCAGCCCGATCCAGGAAAAACAGATGGTTACCCAGAAAGGTGATAATACATTCGTTGTAGGAATCCACGGAAACTTTGATCAGGCGCAGACTGGTGTAAAACAGATGTTTTCTGATCCGGAGATGAAAGAAGAACTGCTTCAGGCAGGATACCGTTTCTCCTCCGCAAACTCCATCAATATCGGACGCTTGGTTCCGCAGATCGTTTACTATGTATATGCATATGCAAAAATGTATGCAAACGACAGAATCGCTGAGGGTGAGCCAATTAATGTAGTAGTTCCGACCGGAAACTTTGGTAATATTTTAGCAGCATATTATGCAAAAAATATGGGACTTCCGATTGCAAAACTAATCTGCGCATCCAATGAGAACAAAGTATTATACGATTTCTTCCGCACCGGAGAATACGACAAAAACCGTGAATTTATCCTGACTTCTTCACCGTCGATGGACATTCTGATCTCCAGCAACTTAGAACGTTTGATCTACCGCATTGCCGGTGAGAGCGCAGATGAGAATGCAAAACTGATGGCAGCATTATCCAAAGATGGAAAATATGTCATCACAGACGAGATGAAGGCGCAGTTAGAGAACTTCTACGGCAATTACACAACGGAGAAAGAGACAGCAGAAGTAATATCTTCATTATATGAGAAGACAGGTTATGTCATTGATACACATACAGCAGTAGCAGCTGGCGTATACGGAAAATATAAAGCAGAGACAAAGGATGAGACAAAAACAGTCATCGCTTCTACTGCAAGCCCGTTCAAATTTACAAGAAGTGTTATGGATGCCATTGACGAAAAATATGATTCCATGACAGATTTTGAACTGGTGGATGAACTCTCCAAAATCGCGAACGTAAAAGTTCCACAGGCAATTGAGGATATCCGCAGCGCAGAAGTACTTCACAAAACTGTATGCGAAGTGGATGAGATGCCAATGGTAGTCAAAGAGTTTCTTAAGATTGGAGAATAATACAGCATGATAGCAGCAGCTATGGGGAATACCGGAATTATGACCATATTTGATTTTATTCTGATCGTGTATGGCATTTATTCCATTACGACTGCACGGAAAATGAGACAGGATCATCAGGTGCCGCAGTGGCTGGTGTCACAGCAGGACCTGGTGCGTATCCGTCAGCCGAAAGAATTTTGTGAACTGATGGCACCGAAGACAATGATTTTCGGATTTATCTGCGCCGGTTATGGGTTATACGAACTGGCGGTGGAGGCATTTCTGAAAATACAGATTGCAAAAGCCATTGGAATGGCAGTGTTTGTGATAGGAATCGTATGGTTTCTGACACAATTAAGTAAGGCAAAGAAAAAATATATGTAATGATTCGGAAACAGGGTGATTTTCTTTTAATATGTAATTTGCATTTGCAAATGAACATGTTGTGGAAAATCGCCTTTGTGTCTGAGTTGTTACATATTTTTTCATTTGATGTGTGCTAGCACACTTTCTTGAGAGAATACAGGGGAAGCTATGTATCGATTATTATTACTTGATGATGAAGAAATTGTAACAAGGGGAATTCAGAAAGTCTTTGATCTGGAAAAATCCGGTTTTCAGGTGGTAGGAGTGTTTCAGAATCCACAAAAAGCGCTGGATGTATTGCCGGAATTGCAGCCGGATCTGATGATCACGGATATCAAAATGCCGCAGATGAATGGGCTGGACTTTGCCACAAAAGCAAAGAAACTGCTACCGGAAAGTGAGATCGTTATTTTGTCCGGATACGGAGATTTTGCTTTTGCCCAGAGTGCAGTAAAAATCGGTGTCAGTGATTATCTGTTGAAGCCGATCAAAAAAGATGATTTTCAGCAGATGCTGGATGCAATGCATGCAAAACTGGAGGAAAAGAAATCTCAGAAGCAGCAGGCAGATGATATGGCATTACTTTTGCAGAATAGCTACACAGAATTGAAAAATCGCTTTTTCTTATCTCTGGTAGAAGACAATATGTTTGATGAAAAACTGTATCATACGCTGCAGAAACATCACACAATGGATGTGTTTGATACGGATTTTATGCTGATCAAGGTAGATTTTGATCAGGTTTGTCTGCAGGGAGATTACATGTCGGAGATTGGTAAATTGATTCAGGATAGTGAAGAAAAATTTTCTGATTTCGGTTTGGTGGAAGATTTTCTGTCGGATGAGAGTTTATATTTTTATGTGTATCATATTGAATCGACAGAATATGAGATGATCCGTCAGGAAGCCAGACGACTTGCTGAGGAGAAACGCCGGCAGGGAATACAGCTGGTGTGCGGTATCAGCCATATGCATCATGGAATCCGGGAATTGTTTCAGGCAAGAAATGATTGCATTCGACGGATCTTTATGCAGAAAGCAAATATTGATGAACATTCTGAGGCAAACCCGATCAAGACAGATGAGATTAATATCCATATGCCGTATGAGGAAATTGAGACACTGTTTCATATGATCACCACTGGAGAGATGGACGGATTATCAGTGGTTTTGCATAAGATTTTTGAATTGCCACAGGATAAGATACCGATTCTGTTACTGGATTACAGCTGCAGTGTCACATTTCTGATTTTACTGCGTGTTTATCAGCTGCAGTTTAAATTTAAGCTGGATCAACACATTGTTTCACAGCGGGAACTGGATTTGCGTGTGCTAAAGCTGGAATATCCGTCCATGGAGATTCAGAAAAATCTGGTGGAACAGAAGCTTCTGACTGTGGCAGAACAGATCGCGGCCCAGGAGGTGGCAGCACCGTCCAAGATGATCCGTGCAGCTTTGGATTATATCAATGAACATTTCCATGAGAATATTTCGTTGCTGGATGTGGCAGAAAATATCAATATCAGCAAAAATTATCTGTGTGATATTTTTAAAAAAGAATTAGGTGTGACCTTTATCAACTATGTGACAAATCTAAGAATTGAGAAAGCAAAAGAGTATCTGACCGGTACGGATATGAAAATGTATGAAGTATCCAGTGCTGTCGGTTATAACGACTATGCATATTTTTCACAGATTTTCAAGAAACATACCGGAAAGACACTCTCCAGTTATCGAAAGAAAAATTAATCCCAGTTGGAGTTTCACTTCCAACTGAGATTAACGCTCCGCGGGAATGTGCAGCGATTCTGAGAAGAAGATGTCAGCTTACGCTGACCAGAATCACGCACCAAGTCTCACATATGTTCGACTTGAATTAACATCAACATTATACACCACTGGTGCGAACCGGCAGGAGGATGGTACAAACCGTCTGACTGTCGGTTTTTGTGTAGGTAAGACCATAATCAGTGCCACAGATCAGCTTGATCCTGCGGTTGATATTCTGAACACCGTAGCCTTCGTTTTCAAAATTCAGCAATGTCTGGTCATTTGGATCAAAGGCAAGGAGCCGCTGCATCTTCACCAGGTTAATGTTTGTGCCATCATTGAGAATGTTGATACGTGTGTAATCATCGATGGAAATAGAAATTTTCAGTCGCCCACCACGTTCTAACTGACCGATACCATGTTTCAGGGCATTTTCAATGATCGGCTGCAGGATAAACCGCGGAATAAAAATATGAGGGAGCGGTTCAGGTAGATCAAAGTCATAGGTGAGCCGGTCTTCATAACGGAATTTTTGCAAAACCAGATAGCTTTGGATATAGCGGATTTCCTGATTCAGTTCCGTGAAAGGACTGTTGTTTTTCATCAGGCTCAGACGGAAGGTATCAGAAAGAGCCGTGATCATCTCGCTGATTTCATCCTGACCGTTTGTCAGGGCAATCCAGTTAATAGAATCCAACGTATTATATAGAAAATGCGGGTTGATCTGGCTTTGCAGCAGAGCAAGTTCAGCATCTTTTTTTTCGATGTTTTTTACATAATTTTCCTGGATCAGCGTATTCAGACGGTCTTCTAACTGCTCATAGGAACGGTACATCTGACCAATCTCATCTGTACGGGCTTTGTAGATGGAAATCTGATGCTCGTCAATGGTTTTATCATCATAACCGTGGTAGGTGTCCATCAGTTTTGACAGACTGATGACCGGACGGGCCATATTGTTGGCACTGTAGCGGGACATGAGAAACAGGATCAGGATGATCACGGCGATCATCAGTACCAGCTCGCCCATAAGAACGGAGGCATTGTGGTTGACTTCGCTGTATGGCGTGATCATGCACAGTTTCCAGCGGTTGTGGTTCAGACTGCTGCAGGTAACGACGTAATTTTCGTTTTCCCAGGAAATGATCTCGCTTTCGTCCGGAATCAGATGTTCCTGTAAAATGCCGGAGTAATCTTTCATGCTTACATTGGAAATAATAATGTTATTATCCGTGTCCATCAGAAAGACGTTTGTAGTGTCTCCGAAGGAAATCTGGCGCCACAGATTTTGGATATATTCATCATCCAGATAGATCATCAGATATCCGAGTTGCGTCCGATAGTCCGCCACGCTGAAAACCGGTCGGGTCAACATCAGAGTGTTGATCTGATTTGGAATTTCATTATTTTCCTGAGACTGATATGTTTTGGTATCCAGAAGGGCATAAGGATACCACTGATAGGAGTCTGCAGTTTCTTCCAGAGAAGGAAACCACCATTTTCCCTGAATGTTCTGAAAAGAAGAGACATTTGTGTAGGCGAGCTCCGTGGAAAAAAGTGTGTGATTCATACCGGTTAGTACAATGCTGTTGATGTAGTCACGGTTTGCAATGAAACCGTTGACGTAGTAGGCGGTTTTGTGGTCTTCCGGGTAAGGATCTCCGGCGGCTGCGTCCTGCATAAATTCCTGAACGTCCGAATTATAGACCATTTCCCGGGAGACGTTTTCCACATCATTGACAATGGCAAGCAGCTGGGTGTTCAGCTTCTGAACCTCAATGGCCTGGGTCTGTTCAATGGACTGATGGGTACTTGTCTGCAGAAAGAAAAACGATCCGATAAACAGGGTTGCCATCACAGGAATCGCGATAAAAATAAATGACAGAAACAGCCGTTGCGTAAAACTGACAGAATCGGACAGTCTGTTAAATATATAAAAGAATGGAAAATGTTTTCCGTTGTGCTTTTTTTTCATAACTTCTCCTTTGTATGTAAGAATTACATAGATTCATTTTACAATACGACAGTTTTTTTGTAAAATAAAACAGGAGACTGGCGCGAAAAAGAGCAGATAGCATAAAAGGGAAACAGGGGAAATGAGAATGAGAAATTTACGATACAGAGTGATGGCGGCATTGCTGACTGCCGTACTTTTGCTGGGACTTCTGGCAGGATGCACCCAGACGACAAATGTTCCGAAACAGGATCCGGCGAAGGGAGAACTTGAGGTCTGGACATTTTTTGATAAAAATGTGCCGGGAGCGTATTATGTGTTTCTGTGGGATACACTGGCAGAGCAGTATGGATACGAGATTAACGTGAAGACCTATTCGACAGAACAGTTGAAAGATAAACTGAAAGTCGCACTTGTGTGCAATGAACTGCCGGATATTTTTCTGGTTTGGGGAGGTTCTTATCCGGATTATCTGTTTGATGCGGGGGAGTGCATGCCGGTGGATGATTATATCAGCAGGGTACCTTTCAAGGAAGAATACATTCAGCCTTATAAAGATGGTGTGCATTATATCATCCCGTGTCTATCCGATGGGTATGAGGTGGTTTATGGTAATCAGAGACTGATGGCAGAACTGGAGATCAAGCAGATTCCGGAGACCTGGGAAGAATTGGAGGCACTGGTGACACAGGTGACAGCATATAATGAAGAACATGATACTTCTTATGCAGCATTGGAATTGGGAGAAAAGGACAGCTATCTCGGGGAAATGCTGTATGGCATGATCGTGAATCGGATCGATCCATATGCATATGAAAAATGGCAGAATGGAACTATAGATTTTTCTGCGCCGGTATTCCTTGAGGCGGCACAGAAAGTGGAGTGGCTGGTACAAAATCGCGCCTTTCCGGGGAATTATATGGAAAAAGGGGATGCAGAAGCTGTCCGTGATTTTATTAATAAAGAAGCAGTGCTGTTTCCGCATCAGTCCACCATCATTTATCATCTGATTCACAATATGGGAGAAAAAGGATTCCTTGTGGGACAGTTTCCTTCCTGTGCAGATGCATACGATGAGACGTACAGTCAGTATCTGATGGATACAAATCATTCTCTGACGCCGGGAATTTGTATCAATGCCAAATCAGAGTATAAGGAAGACGCGGCATCGATCTGTCTGGAGTTTGCAAAACAGGTGAATGAGACAAATGTGACGGAATACGGGTATCAGAATCTGATGGATATTACTTATCCGGAAACCGGTGATGTGGCAAAACCGGTATCAGATCTGAATGAGATGATTGAATCTGCGGAGAAGATCACCCCGGACTGGTATTCGCAGCTTCCACAGGAAACCGGGGACAGTTGGCAGAATCTGACAAAGAAATTGTTTGCCGGGGAACTGAATGCACAGGAATTTATAAAAGAAGCACAAGAATGTGTGAAAACTGCTCAGTAAAACAAAAGGAAAACACTTTTGTTTGTGCAAAATTAAAACTGAATATGAAAAAATTTAATATTTATTTTAGAAATCCGAATAAATTCAATAAAATCTGAATTTTTTCGGATTTTTTTTTGTACAAAAATCAGATACAATACAGGTACCGAAAGGAAACCAGAGAGTTCTTTTTAGAGGAGGGTAAAAACATGAAAAAAAGATTAGCAAGACTTGCTGCAGTTGCAATGTCCGTAATGATGATCGGTTCATTAGCTGCATGTGGCGGAAACGGGGGGGCCGATGAAGGCGGCAGTGCTAAAAAAGGAGGATCTTCAGGAGATACGATCAAAGTTGGTATCGTAATTCCGGAGACAGGAGCGCTGGCAGCATTTGGTGCAGGTACACAGGAAATGACACAGTACGCACTGGATCAGATCAATGAAGCCGGAGGAATCGAAGTAGATGGAGCTTCTAAGAAATTAGAACTGGTAGTTGCCGATTCCGAGTCAAATGCAACAAAAGCTTCTGAGGCAGCAAATAACCTGATTTCCAGCAAAAATATTGATATCATGATTACATCTCATACAGCAGATACAACTGTTCCGGTTGCAGCAGCTTGTGAGAGAGCAGGCGTTGTATGTTTATCCGTTGATACACCGGATGAGGCATGGGCAACATCTGATTACAAATACAGCTATCATGCAGGATTCAATACAGAGAACGAACTTTCCTGCTTCAAGGATGCATGGGATGCAGCTGGTATTGCAGGCGGCAAAGTTGGTGTAATGCATGCGACAGATACAGAAGGTCAGACAATGATTAATGCAATTTCTGATTTTGCAAACTCCAATGGCTATGAAGCATATGATCCGGGTGCCTATACATCAGGTGCAACAGATTATACATCCATCATCAACAACCTGAAGAAAGAGGGTTGCGATGCAGTTGTCGGCGTTATGCTTACATCTGACTTTGGTACTTTCTATTCACAGCTGAAATCTTCTGGATATATGCCGAAGGTTTGTACAGTAGCAAAAGCAACATTGTTCAAAGAGGATGTTGATTCTGCAGGTGCTAACGGATTAGCTGACGGACTTTGCTCCGAAGTTTGGTGGACACCGGATCATCCATATACATCTTCCATCTCCGGACAGACATGTAAAGAGATTGGTGATAAATGGATGGAGCTGACAGGCGACAAATACGCACCGGCTACAGCAGGTTATGATTACGCGAACGTAGAGATCCTTTATAACGTACTGAAAAATGCAGGATCCTTGGATGCAAAGAAACTTTGTGCAGCAGCAGACGAGCTTGATGTCGATACAATTATCGGTAATGTAAACTACAATGAAAAACATTACTCTGTTCAGAACCTTGTAACAGGTCAGTGGACATACAATGATGACGGAACATGGACACAGAACATCATTGCAAATACACAGGTTCCGGATTGCCCGGTTACATCTGAACTCAGAATTCTGGAGTAAGTAAGCTTCAGTAATGTAACGGAACACGATCAGGAAGAGTCCTGATTAGATAAAAGGAGGTAACCGTCGGAAATGTAATGTGCTTTCTGACGGTTATTCTTCTCTTGAGAGAAATTTTTACAGGGAGGTATAGGGTTTTGAGTGCAATCTTAACGGTAAAAGACCTTGGAATCTCATTCGGAAGCAACCATGTATTAAAAAGTATCAATTTTGAACTTGGCGAGAATGAGGTACTTGGTGTCATCGGACCAAACGGTGCAGGAAAAACAGTTATGTTGAATATCCTGACCGGTATTTTAAAACCAACCAGCGGTACAATGATCTTTGATGGAAAAGACATCGCACATGAGGGCGTGACAGAACGTTGCCGTGGCGGTATCGGAAGAACATTCCAGGTACCAAGACCATTTGAACAGATGACAGTTTTTGAAAATATCATGGTTGGTGGTGTATTTGGTGCAGGAATGAGTGAAGCACAGGCAAAAGAAAAAGCCATTGAAGTAGCGAAAATTATTAAACTGGATGATAAATTAGATTTATTTGCAGGTAAATTAGGACTGTTAGACCGTAAACGTCTTGAAATCGGTCGAGCACTGGCTACCGAGCCGAAGATCTTACTGCTGGATGAGGTTGGTGGCGGCCTGACAGAGTCTGAGGTAGGACTGATCATCAATTTGGTAAAAGAAATCAAACAGGAAGGCGTCAGCGTCATCTGGATTGAACATATCATCCGTACCATGCTGGAAGGAACCGACCGTGTTATGCTTCTGGCTGACGGCGTGGATGTCATTACCGGGAAACCGTTGGATGTTATGAATTCCAAAGAAGTAAAACGAGTATACATGGGAGGAGGAGACGACGAATGAGTTTGTTAGAAGTAAAACACATTGACGTTCATTACGGAGATTTCCTTGCTCTGAAAGACGTATCAATCAATGTAGAACCAGGTACCATCGTATCCCTGATCGGAGCGAACGGTGCCGGAAAATCCACGATCATGAATACAATCTGTGGATTAAATAAACCGACAAAAGGTGAGATTGTTTTTGACGGACAGAATATTGCAG
>Ga0129312_1001672_pt1 | contig 12383 bp, 11 predicted proteins | sample O827metagenome_FD_94434 | JGI IMG/M metagenome (GOLD analysis project Ga0129312, IMG submission 94434) | Orangutan group fecal microbial communities from Wisconsin, USA - O827 metagenome | ecosystem: Host-associated > Mammals > Digestive system > Large intestine > Fecal | place: USA: Wisconsin... | reverse complement strand
TGCAGATCCGGGGCTCATGGAACTGGTATGGAACAATCTGCTGTCGAATGCGATCAAGTATACGCAGGAAAACGGAACGGTCACGATCACGCAGACCAGCGATGAAGCGTATGTCAGAGTATCCGTGGCAGATACCGGATGTGGGATGAGAGTCATGCGACATTCGGTAATGGACTGGGACTTGCACTCGTACAGCGGATCATTGAACTGTCGGATGCCAAGATCACGGTAAATAGTACACCGTGAGAAGGCTCGGTTTTGAGACGTGCAACAATGGCAGAGAGAATCTGAGAGAAAAGGCAGTACAGGTATTTGGCAGCGCCATGTCTGCGCTCGGAGAGACCTGTGATGTAGATATCTACATTGATGCAGCCGGAGCGGATGATATCATAGAGACTTATCAGAGCATGGGAAAAGTGGATTCACGGATGGTAGTAGTTGCCGTGAAGGCAGGACTCCGTCCGGTCGATGTGCTGGCCATGACTTATGGACAGCAGGCGATCGAGAAAGCTGCAAAGGTCGATGAAGCGTTGAATGTGGTGATTCATTATTGATCGCTTAATTGATTGTATTTTACACATCAATCCGCTATACTATAATTAGTTATTCCCGGCTGTGAATACTAAGGCGGAGCCGTCAGAGATGTTTGAGTGGGAACTGCGTGTGCAGGCATTTTTTGAGACATATTTTGATGCAAAAGCTAATGACGGATACGAGGTGATCAGCGGCCCCCGAACCACCGGAGATGGTTACTATGAGAGCTGCGTGATCGGGATCGAGGGAAATCAGATAGAGATAACTGTTTAAAAGCAAAGGAGGACTTCGCAATGTTAAAATTAACAAAGGAGGAAAAACATAAGCAGTGCTTAAAAGAGATCAAAGCGACGCTGCTGGTCGTGGGCATCTGTTTTCTGTGGCACGTGCTGACCGCTTTTTTATTAAATTCCACCGGATGGGTATTATTCCATATGCCGGCGTGGTTTGTAGTATCGGTGTTCGGTACGGTGATCCTCGCGGTCATCGGCGTGTTCTGGCTGCTGCGGCATGTGTTTATCGATTTCTCTTATGATGAGGAGGAATGTGAACATGAATCGTAATCAGATCATTATCCTGGCAGTATTTTTGGGATATTTATTATTCAACGTGATCGTCAGCTTCGTCTACAGCAGACGGGCAGATAAGAATCTGGACACTACATCTGAGAAAAAATATTTTATCGGTGGCAGAAATATGAACGGCATCGTTCTGGCAATGACGATCATGGCGACGTATACGTCCGCCAGTTCCTTTATCTCCGGACCGGGTGCCGCCGGACTTACATATGGCTATGCGCAGGCGTGGATCGCGGCGATACAGGTTCCGGTCACATTCCTGATACTGGGTGTGCTGGGCAATAAGCTCGCGCTCGTTTCGCGCAGGATCGGTGCTGTGACTGTCATCGGTTATCTGAAGGCGAGATACAAAAGCGATGCACTGGTCATCATCACGAGCCTGTGCCTGATCGCATTTTTTATCGCACAGATGATCAGCCAGTTTACAGGAGGTGCGACCCTGATCGCATCGATCACTGGCATGGATCATGTGACTTCACTTCTGATCTTTGGAACAGTCGTCATCTTATATACGGCAGTCGGAGGATTCAGTGCGGTCGTGATCACGGATACGATCCAGGGAATCGTTATGTGTGTTGGAACGTTTTTGTTTATCTTCTTTGTTTTAAAAGCAGGAGGAGGACTGGCTGCGATCGATGCCGGACTTGCGGCTAATCTGCCGGATGTATATAACGATATTTTCTCTAAATACACGCCGGGCGGACTGCTCAGCTATTGGATCTTAGTAGGATTTGGCACACTGGGACTGCCGCAGACTGCAGTGCGTGCGATGGGATTTAAGGATACGAAGAGTATGCACCGGGCAATGTGGATCGGTGTGCTGACCTGTGGGTTTGTCATTATCGGTATGCATCTGGCAGGCACATGGGCAGGTGCACTCGTCGATGTCAATGACCTTCCGACATCCGATTATTTTATCCCTTATATCGTGCAGAAGATCATGCCGCCGGGGATTGCCGCTATTTTCCTGGCAGCGCCGATGGCAGCAGTCATGTCTACCGCGGATTCGCTGCTGATCCTTGCGACGGCCGCGATCGTAAAAGATCTGTGGAAAAACTATGTTGTAAAGGATGACCCTGATAGAAATGCAGCTTATGAGAAGCATGTAAAACCCGCGAGCACGATCATTACGATCCTGCTGGGTATCGTTGTGATGATCCTCACGATCAATCCGCCGGACATCATCTTTATGCTCAATATGTTCGCATTTGGTGGACTGGAATGTACGTTTTTCTGGCCGCTGGTCGGCGGACTGTTCTGGAAAAAGGGAACGAAGCAGGCGGCGCTTTGCAGCAGCATCGGCGCGGTCGCTACCTATATTTTCGGAACGTATTATATCAAGATCGCCGGAATCAATGCGGTTGTGTGGGGAATGCTGGTCGGAGCGGTTCTGTACTTTGCGATCGGTGAACTTACAGGCAGAAACGGATTAGATCAGGATGTTCTTGATAAGTGTTTTTAGAGTGAAGCCTGGAAGCAGAATTCCTGATCTTTTGCAAAAAATCTATAGATGCCCTGATATTTTTCAACGACGGAGATCATGCTGCGGACACCAATGCCGTGATTAGTTTCGAGCGAGATCGGAACATTATTTTCAAATACCGGATTCTGTATGTAATTATTTGCGATATTTATACAGATCCGGTTATTTTTTTCAAAAACGCGGAGTGTGATATAGCGCTCTCTGGTATCGGGGATTTTCGCACACGCATGAATGGCATTTTCCAGGGCATTTGCGAACAGACTGCACAGATCGGTGATCTGGAAGCGTGAAAAATCAGTTGCCGTGACCGATAGCCGGATGTTGATCCCGGCAGCCTTTGCCTGATCGGTATATGAGGAGAGAATCAGGTTTAAGGCTTCATTTTCACAGTATCTGATGACACGGCTGTTGTCGATATCGGCACAGATCTGATGAATGTACTGCAGTGCCTGCTCCGGCTGGTTGTCTGCGATACAGTTCTGCAGGAATGTCAGGTGATGCCTGAGATCATGCCGGTAGATCGAAGCCTGCCGTTGGGAAGCCGATAGCTGTGCAATCTCCTTTTGAGCCTGTGTGGAGGCTGTGGACAGGAGCAGATTTTCCCGTTCTGCGGCGCTTTTTTTGTCTGCAAAATCGAGTGATACCATAGACAGAATGAAGAAAAATAAGACGACAAAGCTGTCCATGAAATCGATGACGACCGGCCCGCCGGTGTACAACAGATCAGTGTAGACCGTGAAGGTGTATTCCAGAATATAGTAGGAGAGCGGCAGCAGGACAAAGAGCAGCTGCGTTTTTTCGCTCTCGTATTTCAGCCGGATAATATAGGGCGCGATATAGCGGATGACCAGAAACAGCAGCGGAATCGTCACACAGATGGAGGTGATGTTGGCAACGAGAGGACTCCCATCCAAAAAGAAAGCGATGAGTGTGCCGATCCATTTTCTGGGTGTACACATCAGGTAGGCAGACAGTACGGAGATCGTAGCGATATAGAGATTCCGGTGGAATGCCAGAGTGAGCAGGAGAATCAGTGGCAGATGGATGAGCAGAGGATAGCATCTGTACAGCATCGATTCGCCCATGATGAGATAGAAGATGCCCTGTGCTGCACCAAAGGAAAGCAGTGTCAGCAGATACCAGCCTTTGTGGTCATGGAAGCTGATATCTGCCAGATATAGGGATACTACAATGCCAAAAAACAAGACAGATCCATAATTGATCAATTCGATCATGGATAACAAACCAGTCATAACGATTTCTCCATTTGAAAAGCCGGATACAACTCAGACGGAATCCAGCTTGTTGTTTACATAATCCATAATGAAGGGGTCGTCCTCCGGCATCTGGCAGCCGACAATGTAGACACCATCATTTTCTGAACAGCGGATGATGCGCCCGCTCAGGCGGTTATGCGAAGCAAGGTCAAAGTCTTCGATCTCTACAGACAAAAGCTGACCTTTGGCATTGGCAAAAAACTCATCCGCGCAGATAAAGGCAAAGCCGTTGGCACTGATATTATACAGGTGTCCATCGAAGCTGCGGCCGGTATCGGAGACGTTGATCCGGCAGGCATTGGATATATCCATGCGGGGATATTTTCTGCGGTTATTGATCTTTGCCGCAGAATTGACGGTGACAGCGTATACATCTGCCTGTTCTGTGGCACGGATGGATACCTGATTCCAGCAGTACAATACGTTTCCTGCGGTGATCTGTATATTGCAGCCTGTATCTTCCTGGATCGCGGGGTGTTCCTTTAAGGAGATGATCAACTGTTTTTTGCTGTGTTCGATGAGCTCACCGCGGTATGTTTTTGACATGGCAGGCTGTGTGGAACTGTCTTTGATAAACAGCTCAACCTTCATGCCGGGCACCACATCCTCGATACCCATGAATCCGCCGATGCCCAGCTCACACATGAGTGCTTCGAGTGTTTCCTCAATCTTATCGATGTTGGCAGCACTTTCGTCATATTTGCTGACCATTCGTTTGCTGGTGTCGTTGGAATCATTGACACAGCTTGTCATATCGGCAACGATCTGTGAGATCTGCTCCATGTTATCGACCAGATGCTGGTTGGAGGTCTCGACCTCCTTCATAGCGGAGTCCACGACTCCTATGTGCTGACCGAGCTGTACGGAGTCGGCGTTGATCTGCTGGACATTTTCGTCTGTCTGTGTGATCTTCTGGAGTGTCTGCTGGATCAGTTGGAGTGTCTGTTCGATGGATTCTGTCATTTTTTCTGAAGTATTCTGGAGCTGTACCAGTGCCTTCTTGATCTGACCGGAGGAATCCTTGGTCTCCGTACTCAGCTTGCGGATCTCCTCTGCGACAACAGCAAAGCCCTTTCCGGCATCCCCGGCGCGTGCCGCCTCGATAGAGGCATTGAGTGCCAGAAGATTGGTCTGGGAAGAGATCTCCTCAATCGTTCCGGTCTCCTGTTTCACAGTCTCGAACTGCGTCTTGAAATCGATCAGTACATGCTCGACTTCCGTGGACAGATCGGACATGGTATGCGCGGTAGTGATCAGGCTGTCGAGATCTGAGGAACTGCTCTTGGCATGCTCGCTGGACTGGGTCGCCAGAGAAACCATATCACCGATCAGTGCGCTGACATTCTGCACCTGATCATTAATGCCGGTCGTCATATCAAGGGATGAATTCGTGTGGTTCTGAAGCGCTTCATTATTATCAGAGAGCTTGTTCATGCCGGTTACGACCAGATCAGAACCATGCTTGTTCTCATTGGCGAGCTCCTGAACGACTGTGATGCCGTCCATGACGGTGTTGCTGGCTGTCTTGACCTTCTCTACGGTCGTTACGACACGGTGCAGATCATCCTTGATGCTGTCAGTCAAAGCGCCGTCCGCTTCATTCAGATGCCGGATAGACATGACATAGCAGATATAGCATAAAATGAGACAGGAAGCCGCCAACTGATAATCCTTGACATCAGAGGCTGACTGGAAGCCTGTCATATAGCGGTAGATGCAGCAGGCGACAATGCCCACGCAGTTGCCGATCCCGCATTTGATCATAAAACTCCGGTTTTTATAGATCACCAACAGACTGGTGACCGGAAGAATATATGTAAATGCGATCAATGAGCTGCTGGTACATACGAGAAACAGGTAAAAAATGCTGTAGCCGATCGCCAGATCATATTTATAACGTTCATTGGCGAACCCTTTGACCCGCAACAGAATCTCTCCGGCGATGACCGGAATCCAGCACAGTGCTAAAAAAATGAGATAGTTGGAGGTGGGATACAGCCCCTGGGAGACATCTGCACCATAGTTGGCGGATAGTAACGCAGCAAATACGATCCAGATCTTTCTTACCTTTCGGTTCGCTTTTTCTTTAAATAAATTCTCATCGTAATTCATAGATATTCTCCTTTGTATAGACAGTCATATTATAGGCTTTTTTTATGGTAAATTCAAGATACATACAATTTTTCTGACATTATAAAATACGCGCAGTCCTTGACGTTTGCGAAACCGGAACGTATAATAGACTCTGTATGAATAGAGAGACTGTGTATTTTATGAGCAGTTACGACAGATATATGGAGGAAATCAAATGGCACTGAGCAAAAAGCCGGTAAACGGCATGAAAGATATTCTGCCTGAGGAGATGCAGATCAGAGATTATGTGCAGGGTGTGATCAAGGACACCTACCGCAGCTTTGGCTTTACTCCGATCGAGACCCCGTGCATGGAGAACATCGGCAATCTCTCCAGCAAGCAGGGCGGCGAGAATGAGAAGCTGATCTTCAAGATCTTAAAGCGCGGAGAAAAGTTAAAACTCGATCAGGCAAAGGAGGAGGCAGATGTCGTAGATTTTGGCATGCGTTATGACCTGACAGTTCCGCTGGCTCGTTTCTATTCCAATAATGCCAATGATCTGCCCGCACCGTTTAAGGCATTGCAGATGGGTAACGTATGGCGTGCAGACCGCCCGCAGAGAGGCCGTTACCGTCAGTTCATGCAGTGTGATATCGATATATTGGGCGAGCCGAGCAATCTGGCTGAGATCGAGCTGATCCTGGCTACGACGACGACGATCGGCCGCATCGGTTTTACCGATTTTGAGATTCATATCAATGAGCGCCGGATCTTAAAGGCGATGGCACTCTACAGCGGATTCCCCGAGGATGCATTCGACACCGTATGCATTATTCTGGACAAGATGGACAAGATCGGCAAGGATGGCGTAGCATCAGAACTGGAAAAAGAGGGCTTTGATACCGCTGCGATCGAAAAATATCTCGGATTATTCGATGGTGTGGCATCCGCGGATGACGGACTGAAATATCTGGCAGATACGCTGGCTGATTATCTGGAGGATGGCGTATATGAGAATCTGCAGGAGATCATCTCTGCGGTAGAGGCGACCAAGACAGCGAAATTCAAGCTGGTCTTTGATCCGACACTCGTGCGCGGTATGGGCTACTATACAGGTACGATCTTTGAGATCGTGATGCCCCAGCTCGGCGCTGCATGTGGCGGCGGCGGTCGTTATGACAAGATGATCGGACGTTTCACCGGCAATGATGTGCCTGCGTGTGGATTTTCCATCGGATTTGAGCGCATCGTACTGCTCCTTATGGAGAATCATTTTAAGATCCCGACACAGCCTGCCAAAAAGGCATATCTGATCGAGAAGGGTTATCCGGCAGAGAAACTGGTAGAGGTGATCGGTAAAGCACAGGCAGAGCGTGCCGAGGGCAAACAGATACTGGTTGTCCGTATGAATAAGAATAAAAAATTCCAGAAAGAAAAACTCACTGCCGAAGGCTATGAGGAGTTTGAGGAATTTTTTAACAGATAAATATAGGGAGGAACATTATGAGTGAATCAATGCAGGGTCTGCACAGAACCCACAGATGTACGGAGGTATCGAATGCAAATGTCGGTGAGACCGTGACCGTCATGGGATGGGTGCAGAAGCGTAGAAATTTAGGAAGTCTGATCTTTGTGGATCTGAGAGATAGAAGCGGACTGTTACAGATCGTCTTTGACGAGCCGCAGATCGGCGCAGAAGGATTCGAGAAAGCAGGTTCACTGCGCAGTGAGTATGTCATTGCAGTAGTCGGAACCGTTCAGAAGCGTACCGCAGCCGTGAATGAGAATCTGAAGACCGGAGATATCGAGGTCATTGCGACACAGCTTCGTGTATTATCAGAGTCTGAGACACCGCCATTCCATATCGAGGAGAACAGCAAGACGAACGAGGAGACGAGATTAAAATACCGTTATCTCGATCTGCGCAGACCGGATATCCAGCGCAATCTCATGCTGCGCAGCCGCGTACTCATGCTGATGCGTGATTTTATGGCAAAAGAGGGATTTTTAGAGATCGAGACACCGATCCTGTGCAAATCCACACCGGAGGGCGCACGTGACTACCTTGTACCTTCACGTATCCACCCGGGACATTTTTATGCGCTGCCGCAGTCACCGCAGCTGTTCAAGCAGCTTCTGATGGCGAGCGGATATGACCGTTATTTCCAGATCGCAAAATGTTTCCGAGATGAGGATCTGCGTGCGGATCGTCAGCCGGAGTTTACACAGGCCGATATGGAGTTGTCATTTGTCGATATCGATGATGTATTAGACGTCAATGAGCGTCTGTTAAAATATGTATTTAAAGAAGCGATCGGTGTGGATATCACGCTGCCGCTGCCCCGTATGCCCTGGCAGGAGGCGATGGACCGATTCGGAAGCGACAAGCCGGATACGCGTTTTGGCATGGAGCTTTGCGATGTGTCCGATGTTGTGAAAAACTGCGGTTTCGGTGTGTTTACCGGAGCATTGGAAGCAGGTGGATCTGTCCGCGGCATCAATGTCGAAGGACAGGGAGCAATGCCCAGAAAGAAGATCGACAAGCTCGTAGAATATGCTAAGGGCTGTGGAGCCAAGGGACTGGCTTATCTGTGTATCAATGAGGACGGCAGCTACAAGTCATCCTTTACCAAGTTTATGACCGAGGAAGAACTCGCAGCACTCGTTGCCAGGATGAACGGCAAGCCCGGAGACCTGCTGTTATTTGCGGCAGACAAGAATAAGATCGTATGGAATGTACTCGGCGCACTCCGTCTGCAGCTGGGTGAGGAGCTAGGTCTGATGGACGAGAACCAGTACAATTTCCTGTGGGTGACAGAGTTCCCGCTGCTGGAGTGGTCTGATGAGGAGAATCGTTTTATGGCGATGCACCATCCGTTCACGATGCCGATGGAGGAGGATTGGGCAAATATCGATTCTGATCCCGGCAGTGTGCGCGCAAAGGCATATGATATCGTGCTCAATGGCACGGAGCTCGGAGGCGGATCTGTCCGTATCCATCAGAGCGATATTCAGGAGAAGATGTTCGAGGTGCTCGGCTTTACCAAGGAGCGTGCACATGAGCAGTTCGGTTTCCTGTTAGATGCATTCTCTTACGGTGTACCGCCGCACGCAGGACTGGCTTACGGTGTAGATCGTATGATCATGCATATGGTACATGCGGATTCTATCCGTGATGTCATGGCATTCCCGAAGGTGAAGGATGCTTCTGATCTCATGAGCGAGGCACCCGGAACGGTCGATGAGAAGCAGCTCGAAGAGCTGGGTATCGCGATCGTGGCACCGGAAGAATCATAAATATGATCACAAAATGACCTATCGCGATTAGGACAAAATGACCTAATTTGCGTAGGTCATTTTGTGCAATTCATCAATATATTTTTACGGATGAGAGAGTTATAATACTTTTGTTAAACATTCCGGAAGTTTAATGATATGTTGTTGAATATTTTATTGTTGCAACCTAAAATGCCGCTGATAAGCGGCAAATGTCGTTTTACCAATGCAAAAGATTGCAGTGAAAAGGAGGAAACAACATTAGAAGTCTTTTGATTGCAATGTCGGCATCAGGAACGATGATGCTGCTCATTGTCTGCGTAGCATGTGTTCTGTGTGGTAACCGGATGAAAGCAAAATGGAAGAGGGCACTATTAATGATCGTGATAATTTTTTATGTGTTACCGATTCCAGACTACAAGTATGAAATTATATGGCGAACTGAGGAATTTCTGGGACATAGTATATTTCCGGAGATCTCTCTTGAAGGAAAATTAAACGAAGATTATATGATCGTCCATACGCAGGGTCGAATGGTATTGGGGGACAAGCAGCGTGTGGTGGTCATATGTTGTATCATAAGTATCGCGATAGCGCTGATGCTTATTTGGCGCAGGCTGCATGCATATCATACGTTGAAAAAAGAGACAGAAGGCTACGAAGTGCAGAGTGCTTCCGGTGGATCACTGGAGACATTTGCACACATCAAAAAAGAACTGCGGATCAGACGCGAGGTAAGACTGTATCAGTCGTCAAATGTATCATCACCGGTAGTGACAGGCATCTTCCGGCCAATCGTCTGGCTGCCTCAGGGGGAGGCGGCAGAGAGTGAATGGAAGGGCGTGCTGTACCACAAACTGGCACATATCAGTCATCATGACCTGTTGTTTTATTGTGCCGGTATGTTCACGGTAGCACTCCATTGGTTCAATCCATGCTGTTACATATTACTGCCGTTCATTCGAATGGTAAATGAACAATATAGTGATGATATAGCGATCGCTCATCTGACAGGAGAGGAACGGATACGATATTGTGAGATGATGATCCAGGCGGCAGGTAACTATACGGAGACACCCAGTATGGGGCTGGGCGTCTCCAGTGGGAAACGAATTATAAAAAGGAGAATTCAACGAATTATGGGGAACAAGAAAAAATATGTAGCATTAGCAGCCGTTGTAGGGATGCTCGGCTGTGTTATGAGTACCGGAGTGGCGTTTGCGTATGAGGAACCAAAAGCTGCAGATTTGGAAGCTGTTGCGGATGCTGTCGATATTGATTCAGATGTATACGTCTCTTTTGATGCGGAAGAGACTACGGATGTCATTTTAGGTGATGAATCCTTTGTGGGTGAAGACGGACAGGTCTATGAGATCCCGGATGAGGAACAGCAACAGCGTGTGGTGTGTACTTCACATAAGTATGCTGCCGGAACTTTCAAAACACATAAGAAAGACAGCAGTGGCGGCTGTGTCACCAAATATTACCATGCCAAGATCTGTGAGAGATGTGGACATATTATAGTTGGTGAGTTATATCAAACGACTATATGTAAGACATGTACACACGATTCATAATCAGAAAGTTGGAGTAATCAGTAATGAGCAGAAGATACGGACTATCAGAGACCGAATATGAGTTGATGGATTTTTTCTGGAATGCAGACGAACCGCAGAGTTTTAAACAGATTCTGGAGTATTTCAATAACGAGAAAGGAAAAAACTGGAAGAAACAGACGCTGAGTTCTTTTTTAAAGATTCTGTCGGACAAGGAGCTGATCGGAAATGCCGGGAGTGGGAAGAAGTATTTGTATTATGCACTTCATACCAGAGAACAGCATACGCATCAATGGATCCGTGGCCTGGTCCGTAGCTCATTTGACAATTCCATGAAGCAGTTTTTGACTGCTTTTTCCGGTGGAGAGCAGCTTAGCGAGCAGGATGTACAGGATCTGAGAGATTGTCTGAGAGAGTACGAGAAATAAATGCTTGCATCTGCGCGCGGAATCTGATACAATGTCATTACTTTTGAGGGAGTAATCGGCATAGTGATATGTGGCAGGTCAACATACTGATCGGAAAGATCTGGTCTGTCTTGAATGATGAGACTCATGTACAGGAAAACTGTACATGAGTCTTTTTTTACAGTTTAAAACGGATTGTTGATAAAATCTCTCAATAAAACGACTTGAACAGTGGGAGAAAACATATGACAATGTGGTTAGGACTGATCATTCAGAGTATTGCGCTGGGCGTGGCACTGGCGATGGATGCATTTTCCGTATCGATGGCAAATGGACTGAACGATCCGGGGATGAGCAGGCGAAAGCTGTGTATGATCGCCGGGACTTTTGGCGGCTTCCAGTTTGCGATGCCAATGATCGGATGGTTCTGCGTCACGACGATCAAGGAGCTGTTCTCCAAATTTGAGATATTTATTCCATGGCTCGCGTTGATCTTACTGGTGTTTATCGGAGGAAAGATGCTCATCGACGGTATCCGTGGAGACGACCCGGAGGCGGAGAGCAGCAGTGAGCTGGGTGCGAAGATGCTGTTTCTGCAAGGGGTAGCGACTTCCATCGATGCCCTGTCGACCGGATTCACGACGGCTGATTATAATATATTGGAAGCATTTGTATCTTCGCTGATCATAGCAGTCGTGACATTTATTATCTGCGTGGCAGGCGTGAAGATCGGCAAGAAATTCGGGCTGCATCTGGCGGGGCGTGCACAGATACTCGGCGGGGTGATCCTGATCCTGATTGGATTGAAGATCTGCTTTATCGGTTAATTTATATTATGATTTGAGGGTATGCAAGCACATGTTTCGTGGATATGCAGCTCCCGCAAGCAGTCTGTTTTGCTTTCGTTGCACGGTTCATTCCGATGAGCTTTAGAAAAGCCTGACTCGTGTTCAGCAAAGGCTTCCACGAGTCATAAGTCTCATCTCCATCGTGCAAAGGCAGCAAAATCAGACAATGCCTTGCTCGCGCTGAGGATATTGGGTGAACTGTGTTTGTGCTTGTATGCCCCATCTACACAGCGAATACGTTCAGCAGACAATATGTAACGCCGGTTAGCCTAAATCGCAAACTGTGTCGCAGTTACCGTAAAATATACACATAGATAAGGAGACAGATATACATGAAATTGTCACATGTTT
>Ga0129312_1001671_pt1 | contig 12388 bp, 12 predicted proteins | sample O827metagenome_FD_94434 | JGI IMG/M metagenome (GOLD analysis project Ga0129312, IMG submission 94434) | Orangutan group fecal microbial communities from Wisconsin, USA - O827 metagenome | ecosystem: Host-associated > Mammals > Digestive system > Large intestine > Fecal | place: USA: Wisconsin... | reverse complement strand
CTTTTTCCGTAAATTTTAAATATCTGGGCATAACCCTGTTCTGTTCGAATCATCACATTTTTCCTTCCGTAAGAACGCCGACGTTCTTCACAATGTAGTCAACAAGTGAAATTACTGTCAGTGCAAGAGCGATCCAGACAATAATCGTCGTCAATGTGGACAATGCCGGAATGTTAAAGATCAGAAGAACCACACCGATCATCTGGAATGTGGTCTTAAATTTTCCCCAGTAGCTTGCCGCGATGACAACGCCGTTGTCAGACGCTACAAGGCGGAAACCGCTGATGATGAACTCACGGCTGATAATGATGATGACCATCCAGGCCGGAAGCTCACGAAGCTCGATCATACAGATCAGCGCAGAGCAAACAAGAAGTTTATCCGCTAACGGATCCATAAATTTTCCGAAGTTTGTTACCAGGTTATACTTTCTCGCGATCTTTCCGTCCAACATATCTGTCAGGCTCGCGATGATAAAGAGCGCAGCTGCCACATAGCGCATATTCTGGTTTGCGCCGCCGTCGTAAAGAAGCGCAGCTACGAAAAACGGGATCATGATCACTCGTAATGTTGTAAGCTTATTCGGTAAATTCATCCTCTGCCTCCCCAATCAGATCATACTCGGACGCGCCTGTGACGCGTACCTTGATGAAATCTCCGGACATCAGGGAAAGTCCGGTGTTTACAAAGATAAGTCCATCTACGTTCGGGCTGTCCATATAAGTACGTCCAACGTAGGCATTCTCGTCGGCAACCTTGCCCTCGATCATGACTTCCAGGGTGCGTCCCTTCATTGCCTCGGACTTCTCGAAAGCGATCTCCTGCTGGAGTTCCATGATCTCGTCGCGGCGGTCCTGTTTTACCTCGTCCGGAACCTGGTTTTCAAAGCTGAATGCCGGGGTATCTTCCTCCGGGGAGTAAGCGAATACGCCGAGACGGTCAAACTCCATGTCATCGACAAACTGCATCAGGATCTCATGGTCTTCCTCGGTCTCACCCGGGAATCCGGAGATCAGTGTGGTGCGGAGCGCAATGTCCGGGATCTCTTTTCTGAGTTTCGCGATGAGCTCGCGGATCTCTTTGTTGTTGGTTCTTCTGCCCATCCGCTTTAATACAGCATCGCTTGCGTGCTGGATCGGGATGTCCAGATAGTTACAGACTTTTTCTTCGGTCTTGATCGTCTCGATCAGCTCGTCGGTGATCTCCTCCGGATAGCAGTACTGGAGACGGATCCACTGGATGCCGGATACGGCTGCCAGACGTTTTAAGAGTTCCGGAAGCTTCTTCTCGCCATAGAGATCTTTTCCGTAAAGGGTCGTCTCCTGGGCTACCAGGATCAGCTCCTTCACGCCTTTTTCCGCCAGTTCCTCCGCCTCTTTCACAAGCTGTTCCATCGGAACACTGCGGTATTTTCCGCGAAGGTACGGGATAATACAGTAGGTGCAGCGCTTGTCGCAGCCCTCGGCGATCTTTAAGAACGCGTAATGTCCGCCTGTTGTCACAAGGCGCTCTGTGTTGGCGCTCACCGGCGCGTCGATGCTCTCAAAGACTTCCGGCGTCTCTCCGCCCATAACTTCCTTGATCGCCTCGCCCACAGCCTCGTAGGATGTGGTTCCAAGGATCGCGTCTACCTCCGGGATCTCATCGATGATCTCCTGTTTATAGCGCTGCGCGAGACATCCTGTGACGATCAGCGCTTTTAAGCGGCCGTTTTTCTTTAACTCCGCCATCTGAAGGATCGTGTTGATGCTCTCCTCTTTCGCGTCCCCGATAAAGCAGCAGGTGTTTACAACAACGATATCTGCTTCGTTCTCGTCATCCACGAAGGAATATCCCTCTTTTCCGAGGATTCCCAACATTTTTTCCGTATCCACAAGGTTTTTATCACAGCCCAGTGATATGAAAAGTAAATTCATTCTGTTCGTATTTCCTTTCTGTGCGTAACTGCTGACGGATCAGGCCGGATCCCGGTCCCTTTTGCATCGTCAGCGAAAAAAAGAGGAAACTTAAGCCCGATTCAGCCGTTTTCCTCCTTTTCTTACATATTTCCTGCAGCGGTAAGGCTCTGCGCCAGACCACTGTTGGCAGTCTCTTTATTCCTCAGCGTACTCTTCTTCTTTTTTGATCTCTTCCGGAGTTCTCTCCTTCACTTCGAAATCGCTCTCGATCTCCGGCTCCTCGTCCTCTGTGAGGATCTTTACCTTCTGCTCGTAAAGTTCCTGGACAGCTGTGGAAAGCGGTTTCTTTCCTGCAGCGCCTGCAACGAGCGGCTCGTCACCTGCGATGAGCTGTCTCGCGCGCTTGGATGCTGCGATAACGATGGAATAACGGCTCTGAACCACCGGCTGCTCGCCCGGCTCAACGTCGCTGTTTACGGCTTCAATTAAGTCTGTATAAGACGGATGTAACATATAAAATGCCCCTTTCAGATCATTTAAATTAAAAGTTTCTTAATTATCTGAAGTATCCGGTTTTGCGCCTGGCATGATCCGGATACATTCTTTATTTTGTCATATCGTGCAGTTCCTGCTTCATTCTCGCCACGAGGTCTGTGTTCGCGGACTCTTTAAAGTGGCTGGAGCGGATCAGGCTGTGGAGGTCTTCCACGCATGTGTCCACATCGTCATTGACTACGATATAGTCATAGGAATCCATTCCATCGGACTCCTCAGCGGCACGGCGGAGACGTTTTTCGATCACTTCCGCACTCTCGGTTCCTCTTCCAGTGAGACGTTTTTTCAGGTCCTCAGCGGTCGGCGGAACGATAAATACGAGAAGGGCGTCAGGGAATTTCTTCTTGATATTTAACGCGCCCTGGATCTCGATCTCAAGGATCACGTCTTTTCCCGCAGCCATCTTTTCTTCCACGTACTTTTTCGGTGTTCCATAGTAATGGTCCACGTAGCGCGCGTGTTCGATCAGCTCATCATTTTTGATCATATCCTCAAACTCGGATTCCGTGAGGAAGAAATATTCTCTTCCGTTTACCTCACCCGGTCTCGGACTTCTTGTTGTTGCCGATACAGAAAGCGCGTAATTATCATATTTATCCAGAAGCGCCTTCATCACGGTTCCTTTTCCGGCTCCTGAGAACCCGGAAACTACAACGAGGACTCCTTTTGTCTGCATTACAAATGCCTCCTGATTATTCAATATTCTGGATCTGCTCTCTTACCTTCTCGACCTCGGTCTTTAAGAGGATCGCGCGGTCGGAGATCTCAAGATCCGTAGATTTTGAGAGGATCGTATTTGCCTCTCTGTTCATCTCCTGGGCGATAAAGTCAAGCTTTCTTCCGACACTGCCGCCGGCTAAAAGTTCCTTCTTCATTCCCTCGATATGGCTTCTCAGGCGGACGGTCTCTTCGTCCACACAGATCTTATCAGCGAAGATCGTAACTTCCGTCGCGATCCTGGAATCATCCACAGAGGCGGAAGCGAGGAGTTCTTTTACCTTATCCTCCAACTTCTGGCGGTACTCCGCGATCACCTTCGGGGAACGTTCCTCGATAAAATCAACTAATTCCAGCATGTGGTCGAGTTTTCCGATCAGGTCGTTCTTTAAGTTCTCGCCCTCACGGATCCTGGACTCCACAAAGCCCTCGCAGGCCTTAAGCAGAGTGTCCTTTAAGAGTTCCCACATATGCTCTTCGTCCTCCGGAACATCCTCCATCGTGAGAACTTCCGGGCATCTTGCCAGCATGGACACTTTTACGTCATTGTCGATACCGAAATCATCGGCCATCTTCTTAAAGCTGTCCATATATTCCTGGGCAAGGGATTTGTTATATTTGAGGAATACCTTTGCGTCGGTATAGTCCTCGTAGGTTACAAATATATCTACTTTTCCCCTCTGGATATAATCTTTTAAGAGGGTACGCATGGATGCTTCGAAGTAATTAAATTTCTTCGGCATCTTAATTCCCAGATCCAGATACCGGTGGTTTACCGCCTTTATCTCTACTGAAATCTTACACTCGTCCGTCACCATCTCGTGGCGGCCGAATCCGGTCATGCTCTTTATCATCAGACATGCCTCGCTTTCCCATAGATAACCATTATTATACGGCAAATAAAAAATACAGTCAACCAGATTTCTATAATTGAAAAAATTTCGGAAAAATTTATGTGCATGTGTATTTCTGTTAATTTCAGAACCGAAAAGGCGGTGCGGCAATACTGCAGCACATAATTTTTACTGATTTTAAAAAAGCGGACATCAGTACTCTATTATGAAATCCTGATGCCCGTTTCAATCCACTTAATTAATTTTTGACGTTTTCTTTCTAATTTCTCTGCGAAAATATCCGGCAGTTTTTACTCAGCGTCCTTCACTAAAAGCAGCGCCATCTTAAATCTTCCATCGGCCGTTACGCTGTGAAGACCGTTCTTCTCAAAGCGGAAGTTCTCTCCCTCTTTGATCGGATACTGTTTTCCCTCGTAGCCGATGATGGCTTTGCCTTCTAATGCAAATAAGAGGGCATCTCCCGGCGCTCTGTGCTCGGAAAGAGCCTGACCTTCGTCGAAGGACAGATACGGTCTTCCACTTCTGCGACGATGGCATCGCCTCTCTCAAAGAAATCATCCATCTTTCCGTCTTCTCCAAAGACATCCTCTAGGAGAGAACGCCACTGTTTGTAGCGCTCTAACGGGTCTGCCGGGCTGTCGGAACCGATGGTCGCGAAGGCAACTGCCGGGATTCCGCTGGCCTCGAGAACTTTTGCGTGCTCTTTGTTATTTGCGTTGTAGAGGATCACATCCGGCTCCAGCTTCATGATCTCCTCGATATTTAAGTCGGACTGTGCGTACACGGTCTCGGAAATCGTATCCTTAAAGGAACCGCAATAGCCGACGATGTTCGGCGCGGAGCCCTCAAAGTATGCCATGTAGGTGGAGAGGATCGGGATCGGGATCTGGTCGATCACGACACGGTGGATCTCGTTCGGGACCTGCACATGGTTGCCCGCATGGTCAACGACCTCGTGGGTTCCCTCCGGGTCTGCGGTCTCTGCATCCGCAGTCTCCTCGGCTGCTTCTGCCGTTGTCTCTGCTGCCGCCTCAGTCTGTGTGGTCTCCGCCTGTGTAGTCTCCGCTGCTGCCCCATTTCCGCAAGCGGAAAGTGCCAGGGATGCTGCCAACATCACTGCCGCACCTGTCAATTTATAATGTCTCATAACAATTCCTCCTGATTTTCTTTGAGTTAGTATTTTCTAACTGATGGGTAGTATAGACTAACTCGGTTTAAAAATCAGTTGCATTTGCAACGGAAATGAAAAAAGTAAAGAAAAATGCTGCCCGAGTTGATATGGATCCAGGCAGCAGTCATACATTTCCTATTCAAATATTTTCGATTCTATCACTTGATATAATACACTGATCGCAGTTTCATATTTCACCGGGTGATTCTGGAAATATGTGGTGATTTCTTCATAATCGGAGCGATAGATCTCACCTTCAATAATCTCTTTTAGAATTTCTGGAACATTCACGTTAGGCTGTGCTGATAGGCAGACCGTCATTTTTGACCTGTCTTTTCGGATATCCGCCACTAGCTTTTTATATTCATCGTCCAGTGTTATCTTAGGCATCAGCATGTACAGATCATATATATGTCTGGAATTTCTTTGTGTGTTTTTCAACATATAGTAATCGCATAGAGCAAAGACCTTATCCGCAAATGTTCTTTCCAGACTTTGCAGTGTCATCTCAAACGGCTGAAGCTGAAATTCTTCTACGAGTTCTTGGTTTTCTTCTTTTAGATATTGATAGACATAGCTATCGACCGGCAATCTCAACGTAGGAAATGAGATTGATCCCAAGGCAATTTCCATCTTAACACCTGAAATCAAACTCTGCTGTACATATCCGGCAATTGGCTTGTAGTCAAATGTATAGCAATTATAATCTCTCCTGCTCCTGGTTTGTTCCCAATCGGATATTGGCATCCCAAGACGTTGGCTGATCCCCGCAATGGTTTCGTTTTTTAACTTTTTTCTTTGTCCTTCGGTCAATGCATCCGAAAACGCAATATCAATATCTTCTGAAAAGCGGTCAATTGCATGGTGGCATTTTGAAAGCGATGTACCGCCTTTAAATACGCATCCGGGTGCTTTCTCTGATAACAGTTTCAGAATCATTGTAACGTAATAATCTTTTTCGACAATTGCAATTGGTCTCTTCTGCGCTTCTGCTGCCGCTTCTATAACATCCCTGAACAGTTCTTTGTCTTCATGCAAAAACATCAAAAAACCTCATTTCATACATATTTTTATAAATTCGTTCCGGGTACTCCATGATATAGCGATCCACTTCTTCCCTGCTGATTTTTTCATTCTGAATATATATTTTAATACACGGAGCCGCATCTTTCATACCACCATCCGCATATTGATTTATATTGCTTAACAGATCCAGCAACTGTAATACACGGTAATTCTCAGCTGTGACAGGGGTTCTTGGTCTGCGTAATATAATTTTTCGTCCCTTCATATCAATTTCCCTAAAGCGAGAGCTGGCACTGTTCGATACAATTTCAGTTACATATGGAACCTGTGTTGTGATCCCCAACTGATTTGCAAATGTATATCCTGAATAGTATCCTTCAACTTTTCCTTTTCGTGATACATACTTCGCCTTCATAACGGCATCGGCCCCTAAAGGGACACCACCTTTTAACCGGCTCTGCTTTGGAATGTAATACACCCCTTTATCAAAACGTTTGATTTTACCGGAGTCACATAGCACTTTAAACATCCTCCGCAGATTTACATCTGTTACCGGCAGCTCAATATCTGAGACAAGTATCGGTTCATTCGGTGTGTAATTGTCCTGTAAATATTCGTACAACATATAATCACTTCATTTCTCACAATATTAAACATATGATGTTGATTTTCGTTATATTTATAATAACGTATTTGTACATATATTGTCAAGTTGCGTTATATTAATTGCAGTATACTACATTATACTCTGTATGTTCCTGGATAATACCTAAATTAAAAATGCCGCCAACATCAAAGTTACTGGCAGCATCTTTATATTATTTTGTCACGCCGTCTTATAAAGGATCGTGATCTCATTCTTCCTGTAATCGATCAATCCTTCTTTCTTCATCCGCGCCATCTCCCTCGACAGCGCGCTCCGTTCGACTCCCAGATAATCCGCGAGTTCCTGGCGGTTCATGGTGAGAAAGGCGCTTTTTCCGTCCGTGGAAAGCTGGGACAGCATGAGCTTCAATTTGTCACGGATGGACCGCTGGCTCATGATGTGGATCCTGAGGCTCTGGGCCAGGTTCTCCGCCGCGGTCTGCTTTAAGAGATTTACGGTGACAAGTCCCGCGTAAGAACAGCCAAGCGCCTCTTTTCGAAACAGCTTCGACAGGTTCACAAACAGGATCTTTGTCTTCTTTTTCGCCATCACCATCACAAGGGCTGGCTGCTCCACCAGGCAGGAATTGGAACAGCCAAAAGATTCCGACGGTCCCACGATCCGGATATGGGACTCTTCCCCATCCTTTCCCGGCGCCACAAGCGCCGCCTTTCCGTCGAGAACGATTCCCGCCCAGGAGACACGTTCCCCATAGTGATAGATGATCTCCCCTTTTCCGTATATACAGATGTGGGCCTCCATGCACCGTAAAATGTGCGCCATAGCCGTCTCATCCGCCCCGGCAAACAGCGGGGAATTCTTTAAAACTTCATAATACTCCAACATATTTTTGATACCCTCTATTTCGCTCAATCCCTTTTTCTATCAGCCAATTTCGCCTGTGTTAGTTATTACTAACCTATCATAAATAAGCATAAATGTCAAATCTCAGTATTTTCCAGAAACTGCGGGGACCAAGGAACATGACAGCAGAAATCAAAAATGCCGGAAAGTCTTACGCATCCAAGACTTTCCAGCATTTTCAAGGGGTTTTTCCGCCGCCGCCCGGGTCGATCTTTCTTCCTGGACAGCAGCTCGAACATATGAAATTTAGAGGAACTGTAAATTTACAGGGTCTGTCAAAATAGTCTTATACCGGAATGATTCCAAACAGGATCGCGGCGATCATGCAGATAAAGGAGAATCCCCATACCCATAAGAAGTTGCTCTTGATGTGCTGGTTGATGTCCACATCCGCAAGGCCGACTCCGAGGAGTGTTGCCGGAACCATCGGGCTGATGAATGTCGCGCAGTTTCTGCAGACTGCCATTGCTGCGGCGATCGGGAGTGCCGGGATACCGAATCCCTCGCCGATTCCGATCATGACCGGAAGCATACCGTAGAAGTAGCTGTCGGTATCAAATGCCAGAGCAAGCGGCACGGAAAGGATACCGATAACCAGCGGCAGGTGGCGTCCGAGGACTGCCGGAAGGAATGTGCTGATAAGACCGGACATGCAGGTGATAACGCTTGTGGTTCCTTCCACTTCTTTTACGAGGACACCCATAAGGACTGCTGCTGCCATTAAAGTAGAACACATGGTCAGCGCCGGGCCTGCATGGTTGTTGATGACCTTCTTCTGCATCTTTGCGCCCGGATAGTTCACGAGGATGGAGGCCGCAACGCCTGCCATGAACGGAACATAGCTCGGGAAGATGTCGAGGATCAGGAGTGCGATGACCGCAACGGTGAGAAGAATGTTGAACACGAATAACTTCGGTCTCGCGAACTCATTCTTTTTCTCTTCCACAGCAGTCTCTTCCGCTGTCTCCACATGACCTTCGGTCTCGGCAAGTTTACCGTTTAAGCCTGCCCCGCGCTTCTTCTCCATAACACCGTTGATGAAAGCCACCGCAAAGGCGAGAAGCACACCGCAGATCTGAATCGGAAGGATCGTGTGCCAGAAGGAACTTGCCTCCATGCCGAGAACGGCTGCGGCACGCATGGTCGGACCTGCCCACGGCATCAGGTTTAAGACGCCCATGGAGATGACGGTGATCCGGAGAAGCGTTGTGGCGCGCATGTGCATCTTCTTGTAGATCGGCAGCATGGCCGGAATTACGATACAGAAGGTTGCAGCGCCGGCACCATCTAAATGGCCGATCATTGCGATGATGGCTGTCATGATGCAGACACCGATGACGTTGTCTTTTACGAACTTCATTAAGAAATTGATGATGACATCAAACATTCCCGCGTCGGTCATGATACCGAAGTACAGGACGCTGAATACGAACAGCGCCGCTGTTGGACCGGTGCTGGAAAATCCGCTCTTGATGAGCTTCGCCAGGTTGTCCCAGGTGTAGTAACCGGAAAGGACAAGAATAACGCCGAGGATCAACGGGAACGTGATAAAAGCAATACTGGGGAGTGTCTTGCTCTTAAAAAGGGTGATGACGATGGCAATGATACAGACAAAGCCAAGAACGCCGACTAACATTTCAGACATACTCTTAATCTCCTTTATCTAAGGGGTTTTTCGGTTCCATGTTGTCATACCTTTTGTGAACAGGTTCTGTCATCCACACTGCAGAGTGTGCGAAAGTCTGTCCACAGATGTCTTTTTCTGCCGTGAAAACATGTCTGGGGAAGCTGTTTTCACAGGCAAATGTACTTCATGCAGAATGTACCGAAACACATTCTTTTATCTGTCCGGCACCGAAAACGCCTTTTCATTCAGCACTTTTTTCCGATGCCGGAACTTTTATCTGTGGGACAGCACTTACTGCTCGTCCTCAAACTCGTAATCTTTAATTTTTCTTACCACATCGATGATGGTGCCGTCGCGGGCCTCGATCACGCCCACTACGCGGTCATCAAACTGCACCGGATCCGGTGTTCCGACCATGGCGTATGCCTTGTCGCGGAGCTCCTCGATGGTGCAGAACGGAAGGTCTACGCCCTTCATGCACTCGATGAGATCCTGTCTTCTCGGGTTGATGGCGATGCCGTAGTCTGTGATGACAACGTCAACGGACTCACCCGGAGTCGTTACGGTCGTAACATTCGTGCAGATCGCCGGGATTCTTCCCTGGAGTAACGGTGCGATCACGATGGTGCACTTCGCTCCTGCTGCCGTATCCGGATGTCCGCCCTGGGCACCTGTGATCATGCCGTCGGAACCAACGACTACGTTGCAGTTGAAGTTTACGTCAACTTCAAGAGAGGCAAGAATGACAAAGTCAAGCTTATTGACATAAGCACCCTTGTTGAACGGGTTCGCGTACTCGGACGCGGAGATCTCAAAGTGGTTCGGGTTCGTCTTGATGGACTCGATGGCGCCCTGGTCGAAATCCTGGGTATCAACAAGTTTGTTTACAAGACCTTTCGCTAAAAGATCACACATCGGAGTTGTGATTCCGCCGAGGCCAAGTCCCATGTGGATGCCTCTCTCTTCCATGATCTTTCCGAGGGAGATCGTGGATGCGATGGAAGCTCCGCCCACACCTGTCTGGTAGGAGAAACCCTCCTTGAAGTACGGGGTGTTGACAACGAACTTCGTGCAGTAGTCTGCCATCATGATCTTTCTCACATCTGTCGTCGGTTTTGCCGCGCCTGTGGCGATCTTTGCCGGGTTTCCGATCTCATCAACGACACACACATAGTCCACGTTTACCATGGAGATGCTTGCCGGGAGGTTCGGGAACGGAACAAGGCAGTCTGTCACAGCAACAACCTTATCCGCGTACTGTGCGTCAACCATCGCGTAGGATAACACGCCGCAGTCGCTCTTTCCGCCGTTCGCTCTCATGTTTCCGTACTCATCACATGTCGGAGCGCCGATGAAGGCGATATCGATGTGGACTTCGCCGGACTCGATGGCGCGGACACGTCCGCCGTGGGAACGCATGATCGCAAGGTTCTTTAAACGTCCTGTGGAGATCGCCTCACCGATCTTTCCGCGGACACCGGAGGACTGGATTCCAGTGATGGTGCCGTCCTCAATGTACGGAACGATCGGATCATGCGCCTTACCTAAAGAACTTGCGCAGATCGTAATGTCCTTGATGCCCATCTTGTGGACCTCTTCCATGACCATGTTTACCACATAGTCACCCTCACGGAAGTGATGGTGGAAGGAAAGGACCATGCCGTCCTTGATGCCGCATTTTACGAGGGCATCGTGGATGTTCTCAACAAGTTTGCTTCTTGTCGGATCATTTAATGTGCGGACGGTCGGGGCCGCCTTTGTATATTCATAATTATCGTAAGCATAGACGCCCTTGAACGGCTCCTTGCCTGTTGCTTTTAAGACCTCTTCGGGAATTTCTCTTCCAACTGCATTGATCATCTTATAAATCCCCCTTATAAACGCCTGCTGCTTTCGCCATGGCGAGTGTTCTCTTTGCTCCGTCGTAGAATGCGATGTCGATCATCTTTCCGTCAACAGTGAAGACGCCGATTCCCTTTGCCTTCTTGTCATCGATCTCGCGGACAACTTTCTCCGCGAAGATGATCTCTTTCTCGGACGGTGTGAAGATCTTGTGGACGATGGCGATCTGTCTCGGGTTTACGAGAGATTTTCCGTCGAAGCCCATCATCTTGATCATTCTTGTCTCATTCTCAAAACCTTCCATGTCGTCAAGGTTTGTGAACACAGTATCCCAGCACTGAACGCCTGCCGCTCTCGCCGCCATGATCATGTGCTGTCTCGCTCCCATGAGCTCCACGCCGGTTCCAGTGATCGTTGTCTGGAGATCCTTTGTGTAGTCGCCGCCGGATAAGGCGATTCCGATGAGTCTGTCGGAGGACTGGCATACCTCTAAGGCATTTAAAACTCCCTTACAGGACTCTAAGGCTGCCATTAAAAGTGTGCTTCCTTCCGGACGTCCAAACTCACGCTCTGCGGCGAGGACATGTTCCTCGACGGTCTTAACGTCCTGTGCGGTCTCTGTCTTCGCGATACGGATCGTATCGGCTCCGCCCGCTACACAGACACGGATATCTTCTTTCCAGTGCGGGGTGTCAAGGCCGTTGATTCTTACAACTCTCTCGACGCCGCGGTAATCGATCTCCTGGAGCGCATGATATAAGGAATATCTCGCAGCGTCCTTCTGGTTCTCCGCAACCGCGTCCTCAAGGTCTAACATGATGGAGTCCGGTTTATAAATGTATGGATCCTTGATGAGTCCCGGTTTCTGGCAGTTTAAAAACATCATGGATCTTCTTAAGCGTTTTTTATTCGGATGCATTATTTGATGACACCTCCCCACGGAAGATTTTCGGTGATGCCGTTGGAACGGTATACCGCGCATTCCACTCTTGCCTTTAAGGTACAGTCAAGAGCTCCCTTGTCAAAGATCGTGACCTTCGCGTTGTCAACACCGAGGCGGTCTAAGGTCTCCAATGTGACTTTTCTGATCTGTCTGCCGTACTGATGGATCACGCTGCTCTCGATGGTGAGTTCGATCTTTCCCTCACCCGGCTCAACAGTGACCTGGGCATCGCTGGATTCCAGTGT
>Ga0129312_1001667_pt1 | contig 12406 bp, 11 predicted proteins | sample O827metagenome_FD_94434 | JGI IMG/M metagenome (GOLD analysis project Ga0129312, IMG submission 94434) | Orangutan group fecal microbial communities from Wisconsin, USA - O827 metagenome | ecosystem: Host-associated > Mammals > Digestive system > Large intestine > Fecal | place: USA: Wisconsin... | reverse complement strand
GTGAAGGTGGAATCCGGACATACGGGATTAAAATCGAAATTATATAAGTGTGTGTATGTGGACGGACAGCTCCAGGAACGCACCTTATTGAACTCTGACACATATAACGCGTCAAAAACAGTTTACCGCGTAGGCACAGGAGTCGCAGCACCTGCTGAGACAACTCCGGCTGAGTCGGCAGCACCTGCGGAAACAGAAGCCGCGGCACCTGCTGAGACAGCAGCTCCGGAGACACAGGCACCGGAAACAGCGGCACCTGAGACAGCCGGACCGCAGCCTGGTGAAAACTACGGCCCAGGAATGGGAGAGAACGCGGCTTAGGCCGCATAGAAAAGAGACCGGAATCATGAGAAAAATTGAGCGCGAACCCAACGGAGCAGGGATCTTTAAACCGGGACAGGATCTGGTAGTTGCAGGAACTATCGGGAAAAACGGTGTGAAGGCGGCTCTGTCGGCAAAAGAAAAAGAGATATCAGCCCGTTTTCCGGAATGGTTTGTCAAACGGATCCGGGAACAGGCGGATAAAAAATTAGAGCTGACTCCGGAGATACTGAAAGCCTGCGGCGCAGGCGAATGGGAAGAAATTTCGGAGGGCGGCATACTGGCCGCCCTTTGGACTATCTCGGGGGCTTATGAGCAGGGAATTTCCTTTGAACTGAGGAAGATTCCGGTAGCTCAGGAGACCATCGAGATCTGCGAACTCTTTGACCTGAATCCGTACCGGCTTTCATCGGGAGAATGTCTTCTGATGGCAGTGGAAAACGGCGGGGATGCCGTGAAAATCTTAGGCGAAGCCGGAATTCCGTCCTCGGTGATCGGAAAAGTCGAAAAAGGCATCGCGAGAAAGATGACAGGAATCGGGACAACTGGATTCCTGGAGCGCCCGGCGCAGGATGAGATCTGTAAGATCATCGGAGATATTGTCTAGTCAGCATTGGGGAAAGTGGACAATGCAGGTGCCTGTTCAGCGGATCTGCACATTTTCAGCGCAGATCGTGAAAATAAATTGCGGAAAAGGTACTTACAGATAATGTAACAAGGAGGATTTATCATGCGTGAAAAAATTTTGGCTATTATCGAAAAGAACAGCCGAATTGATTTAAAGGATCTGGCCGCCCTTTTGGGCGAGAGTGAAGCAGCCGTCGCGAATGAGATCGCGGATATGGAAAAAGAAAATATTATTTGTGGATATCACACCATGATCAACTGGGACAATACCGGAGACGAGAAAGTGATCGCGCTGATCGAAGTGAAGGTTACCCCGCAGAGAGGCATGGGATTTGATAAGATCGCGGAACGCATTTATCAGTACAGCGAGGTAAATGCTGTATACCTGATGTCCGGTGCATTTGATTTCACCGTGATCATCGAAGGAAAGACTATGCGCCAGGTCGCGCAGTTTGTGTCTGAGAAGCTTTCCACAATGGATTCTGTCCTCAGCACAGCGACCCATTTTGTACTCAAGAAATATAAGGACCACGGCACTATCATGTATGAGAAGCCGGGGGATGAAAGGATGATGATTACCCCGTGAGAAACCCGTTATCTGATAAAATCGTGACGATCCCGCCGTCCGGGATCCGTAAATTTTTTGATATTGTAAGTGAGATGAAAGATGCTATTTCCTTAGGCGTTGGTGAGCCGGATTTTGACACCCCATGGCATATCCGTGAAGAAGGCATCTACTCTCTGGAAAAAGGACGTACCTTCTATACCTCCAACGCAGGTTTAAAGGACTTAAAGATCGAGATCTGCAATTATTTAAAGAGACGTTTTGACGTAGAGTATGACTATAATAAAGAGGTCATGGTAACTGTCGGCGGAAGTGAGGCGATCGATATCGCTCTCCGCGCAATGTTAAATCCGGGAGATGAGGTCCTGATCCCGCAGCCGAGCTATGTTTCCTACACACCGTGTACGATCCTTGCAGACGGTGTTCCGGTTACGATCCAGCTTGAGGAGAAGGACAAGTTCCGCCTGACAAAGGAAAAGCTTTTAGAGAAGATCACACCGAAGTCCAAGGTACTGGTACTTCCGTTCCCGAACAACCCGACTGGTTCCATTATGGAAGCAGAGGATCTGGCTGAGATTGCAAAGATCTGTGTCGAGAAAGACCTGTTTGTCATCTCCGATGAGATCTACTCTGAGCTTACCTACAAGGGACAGCACTGCACCATCGCGGCGTTCCCGGGAATGAAAGAGCGTACCGTTCTGATCAACGGTTTCTCCAAGTCCTTCGCGATGACCGGATGGCGTCTCGGATACGCATGCGCGCCGGAGCTGATCTTAAAGCAGATGTTGAAGATCCACCAGTTTGCGATCATGTGCGCGCCGACAACGAGCCAGTATGCCGCTGTTGAGGCACTGAGAAACGGTGACAACGACGTGATCGAGATGCGTGAGGCGTATGACCAGAGAAGACGTTATCTTGTGAAGGCGCTTCGTGACATGGGATTCGACTGCTATGAGCCGCAGGGCGCATTCTATGTGTTCCCGAGCATCAAGAAATTCGGAATGACCTCCGATGAGTTTGCGTTAAAGCTTCTGGAAGAGGAGAAAGTTGCTGTCGTTCCGGGTACCGCTTTCGGTGACTGCGGCGAAGGTTATCTTAGAATTTCCTACGCATATTCCTTAAATGACTTGAAACGTGCCCTTGAGAGAATGGAGCGGTTCGTGAAGAGACATCTGAATGATGCGGAGAAATAACTGGAAAGCATAAAATAAAGTTCCCCCGGCTTGATCATGAAGGTGGTCGGGCCGGGGGATTTTTAGGAGAAAAATCAACAATGAATATCGTATTATACGAGCCGGAAATGCCGGCAAACACAGGAAATATCGGGCGCACCTGCGTGGCGACGAACACGAAGCTGCATCTGATCGAGCCGCTGGGATTTAAGCTCAGCGAGAAACATTTAGTCCGCGCAGGCCTGGATTACTGGGACAAGCTGGACGTGACGGTATACAGCGATTACCAGGATTTCTTAAAGAAGAATCCGGGGGCAAAGATCTATATGGCGACTACAAAAGGTGAGCATGTATACACGGATGTTCCCTATGATCCGGACGCATACATCATGTTCGGACCGGAGAGCCGCGGAATCCCGGAGGAGATCTTAGTGGAGAACCGGGAAAACTGCATCCGGATCCCAATGTGGGGAGATATCCGGTCGCTGAATCTCTCGAATTCCGTTGCGATCGTGCTCTATGAGGCGCTCAGACAGAACGGGTTTGAGAAGATGACGATGGAAGGTCATTTACATCATTTACATTGGAAAGAATAAGAAAATCAGAGCGCTTATTGTATACAAGATACGAAGAGGGTTTGCCTTGGGACTTCCGCATATGGCAGAGACCATTAGGGAAGAGGTAAGCGTTAAAAAGGGGAAAGCGAGAATACAACTATGATGAATGAAAAATGGGAAGAACAGTTCCGCGAACAGATCCATGGTTTCGTGGATACGATCGAGAAGTTCGATAAGGGGGAGATCGACCGCAAGGCGTACAAGGGAATCTCCGGCGGATTCGGAAGCTATGCGCAGCGTGACCCGTCAAAGCACATGCTGCGTCTCAGAATGGCAGGCGGAAACCTGACAGAAAAGCGCCTGGAATTCCTCACCGAGGCAGTGAAGGACTACGGCGTGGAGCTTATGAAGCTCACTACCTGCGAGACCGTACAGCTCCACAACCTGAAGGCGGAGCAGGTTCCGGTCCTCATGGAAAAGGCTATCGCAAGTGAGATCTACAGCCGCGGCGGCGGTGGAGACAACCCGAGAAATATCATGATGAGCCCGCTCTCCGGCGTGCAGAAAGGTGAGGCATTTGATGTGAAGCCGTACGCGGAGGCAGCGGCTGAGTATTTGCTCTCCATCGCGGGCGAGATCCATATGCCAAGAAAGCTGAAAGTTGCGTTCTGCAACGGTGCTGACGATTCCGTACACAGCGCGTTCCGCGACATGGGCTTCATGGCAAATCCGGACGGAACATTCACACTCCGCATCGCGGGCGGTCTCGGCGGCGGCTACAAGATGGGTGTCCTCGTGGATGAACATGTTGCGGCGACAGAGATCCTTTACTATATCCGCGCCATGATCGAGACATTCTGTCAGCACGGAAATTATGAGAACCGCGCGAAAGCCCGCACCCGCTTCATGCAGGAGACACTTGGCGTTGATGGCTTAAAGGCAGCGTTTCTTGAGAATGTGACAAAGGTAAAAGAAAAAGGCGGCCTTGACCTTCATGTGGAGGCAAAACCGGTGACAAAGAAAGGAAACGGCGAGATTTCTGACAGACGTGTCGTTGCACAGAAGCAGCCGGGTCTCTACGCGGTGGCATACCACCCGATCGGCGGATGTCTTCCGGCAGGAAAACCTGCGGAGCTTCTCGCTCTTGTGAAGGAGATCACGGACGCGGAGTGCCGGATCGCGCCGCATGAGACGATCTATATCATCAACTTAACAGCTGATGAGGCGAAGAAAGTCCTCGAAGCGACAAATGACGGCGCCCAGAGTACCTTCGAGAACAGCGTAGCCTGTATTGGTGCCGCGATCTGCCAGCAGGGCGTGAGAGACAGCCAGGCGGCTCTCAGAGCGGCAGTTGAGGCGGTCCGCGAGGCGAAGATCCCGGACGGAGCACTTCCGAAGATCTGTATTTCCGGATGTCCGTCCAGCTGTTCCGGACACCAGGCCGCAGCCATCGGTTTCCAGGGCGCCGCAAAGACGGTTGACGGAAAGCCGGAATCCGCGTTTAAGATGTTCGTCGGCGGAAGCGACAAGCTGGGCGCCGCAAAATTCGGTGAAGCCGGAGCTGTGATCTTAGAGCGCGACCTGCCGAAGTTCTTCGTAGACCTCGGAAAAGCCGTTGCCAGCCAGAAGATGAACTGGGAGACATGGATCGCAGGTCATGGGGATGAATTTAAGAAGATCGTGGAAAAGTACGCTTAACAATAAAATAATGTGAATTATTAAAAAATAAAATTGGATCATTGTATCGAAAAAATATCGACAATGATCCAATTTTTATTTTGAAATATAGTATGAACAAAATCTATATATCCGCAAATCGCTCCTGACATAGTTTTACAAAAGAATTGAGACTTGGGGGCTGATGAGTCCGTTTGGACCAAAATATGCGAATATCTCTGTAATGATTGCCAGGGAGCGAGTAACGCTTGATGTCTGACTTTTCCCATGAAATAAAGTGGTTTGTAAGTGGGATTATTGTAACACCGATATTTTGTTCAACCATGCGATAACAGGTATCCCAGTTATTAGTTTCTAAAATAATATGAGGTTTTATACCATATGCGTCAAAAAATTCATCAATATTTCGACGTAGATTCTGTCCTTGTTTAACAAGAATAAAGGGGAGATTATTTAATTTATCGATCTCTACGACAGGATAGGAATGTGTATTATATACGGTTGCTTTAAGCGATACAGAGGCGTGGGTAACCAGGCCAATTTCCTCTTGATATAATAATGCGCTATGTACTGAATTACCTTCAATAAGACGGTTAGCAACTACTAGATCAAGTTCTCCATGAGAAAGCTGTGTACATAGATTAGAAAAATGATCTTCTACTAGTCCTAGGGTCACTTCCGGATGACATCTTATAAAGTCAGGTAGTATTTTGGGGTATAAAATAGCAGAGAGTTGCGCTCCGCAGCCAATATGTAGAGTACTATGTTGAGTATTTGTAATTTCACTGATCTGATTTTCCATTTCCCGTTTAATGCTAAGAATTTTACGCGCAGCTTCAATATAACATTCTCCCGCTGCAGTAAGGGTAAGGGGGGTGGTATTTCGATTAAATAATTCAGTTCCCAGTTCTTTTTCTACATAGCTGAGAAGATAACTAAGAGATGGCTGGCTGACAAGGAGTCTTTGGGAGGCGGCTGTCATATTTTTCTCTTCAGCCAGAGCTACCAGATAGTTAAGTTGCCGATCTGTCATTTGATTTCTCCTATCGTAATAAGTTTTTTCTTATATATACAAAAAATAATAGTATTTTACTTATCGCTAAATAAAGTGTAAATTATAAAAAGAAAGATGTCAAGAGAATAAAAAAGGAGGAATCTGTTTCGTGGAAATCATCAGTTACTTTGGGATTGGTACGTTAGCTTTGGTTGTTTATATCGCAACCGTCATATCAGTGAATACCTTTCTAAAACGCTCTATTGCGGAAGCGATGTTGGCTGCCATGTTTGTTCTTTTGGTGATAGCTGGTTTAACTGGCTTTAATCCTTTACAATTGGCAGTAAAAGGGGTAATCATGGCTTTGCGTCAGGAAGCATTGTTTGCTGCCATGGCGTTTGTATTCATGGCATACATGATGGAGAAAACAAAAATCGTATCACGTTTGGTTCTGATCTTAAACAGTTTATTAGGTCGGTTGGCAGGGGGCGCTGGTTATGTGGCTACACTTGCTAGTGCACTGTTTGGTATGGTATCAGGTTCTGGAACAGGAAATGCTTCTACCGTGGGCTCCATCACGATTCCGTGGATGGAAGAAACTGGTTGGAGTAAAGAGAGTGCTACTACGGTTGTAGCAGGGAATGCAGGACTGGGCATGGTATTTCCACCTTCATCATCTATGTTTTTACTTCTTGGAATGCCGGTTGTTGCAGCAGAGTTAAATAGCAGCCAATTGTATGTGACGCTCATGGGTGTTGCCCTCGTCGTACTTGTCTATCGGTTACTGCTTGTTTTTATTCAGGTGCGCAGACAGGGTATTAAGCCGGCAAATTCAGAGCATCATCAGAAATTCGGACAAGCATTGAGAGAAAATTGGATATCGTTATCATTGTTTTTGGGAATATTGCTTCCAATATTGTTGACTATGGGACCGGTTTCAGGCTGGTTGGCAATGCAGCCGGGGATAGGAAAAGATGGAATCAGCAAGATCTCATTACTTGTGTGGATTCCTATCCTTACGACGATTGTTGTAGTAATTACAGGTTGGAAACAATTACCACACACGGGTAAAGAATGGTTTCATTTTGCAGAACATGCCATTGGGAAATATCGTGAGATCGGTATGATGTGTATCTGTGCATTTGCAGCCAGCTATATTTTTATCGTGATGGGATTGGAAAAAGAAGTTGCAGCAGCATTTTCAGCAATGGGAAACAAGTCCTCTTTTCTGGTAATTGTATGTGTTGCATTGCTTATATCAATGATGGTTGGTCCATTTAGCGGTACTGCAACGACAACGGCGTTGGGGTCTGTAGGGTATCTGGCGTTGCGCAGTATTGGATTGAGCCCGGCAGTATCTTGTGCGGTGTTTCTTCTTCTTGTAAGTAATGAAGGGTGCATTCCACCAAACTCTGGTCCAATATTCATAGCAAGTGGTATTGCTGACCTGGATAAACCGTCCAAAATTTTTAAACCCTTGATTTTTCAATATGCCATTCCTACTGTATTGATTGCGATTTTGATTGCTGTTGGCGTAATTCCAACTCTGGGTTAAGAGGAGAAATGATATGAATATACTTATAAATATATTAAAAGCAGGTTCAGTTTTTTCATTGGCGATGTTTATTCTTTTAGGAATTCTTGTGGTAGGAATTCAAACGGTTGGAATCATTACATTAAATGGTACATTAATAGCATCCGTTGGTATTGTAAAAAATATCAGCATTATTTTTGCGGGAATTGTTGGAGTGGGAAGCTTTATCCTTTCCTATGTTTCAAAAAAGAAAAAACAATGAAGTACATATTGTGAATAATATTCAGAAAGAAGGTTAATTTATGAAGGAAATTCGAATTCTGGCTCCCGCTGGAATGTTAGGATATGGTATTCCAGAAAAGAGCTTTAATGCGGGAATGGCAATGAAACCGCATGCAATAGTTATTGATGCCGGTTCTACAGATGCAGGACCGCATAAATTGGGTGCTGGGGTAGGTATCGTCAGTAAAATTGCTGCAAAAAAAGATTTTGACATGATGCTTACAGCCGGTTTAGAGAATCATATCCCTGTGATTGTTGGCTCTGCGGGAGGATCAGGTGGACAACCACATATCAAGTGGACCATGGATGTAGTAAGAGAATTGGCAGCAGAAAGGGGCTGGAAGCTTCGTGTGGCTGTTATTAATGGCACAGCAGATAAAGAATGGCTGAAGGATCGTCTTCGCAAAGGCTTGGTTACACCTATGACGGGAGTGCCGGAATTGACGATTGAGGACATTGATCAGGCTACTGAAATTGTTGCTCAGATGGGACATGAGCCATATCTCGAAGCATTGGAGAAAGGTGTAGACTTGATCATTGCGGGTCGTTCTTATGATCCAGCAATGACTGTAGCAGCTTGTGTACATAATGGCAATACAGACCTTGGACTTGCCTATCATATGGGTAAGATTATAGAGTGTGGATGCTTATGTACTATACCAGGCGGACCGGATGCTATTATGGGAATTTTGCGGGAAGACAGTTTTATAATTCAGAGTTTGAATCCTGAACGACGTTGCACTCCCCTGTCAGTTGCGGCTCATACGCTTTATGAAAAAGAACATCCATATCATTTGGCAGGTCCTGGCGGAGTTCTGGATTTGGAAAAATGTACGTTTGAGCAGTTGGAAAATAATGCCGTGTGTGTAAGAGGTAGCAAGTTTGTACCTGATAAAGTATACCGTGTCAAACTGGAAGGTGCAAAACTGGTCGGTTACCGCTCAATTTTTATCGGCGCATTGAGGGATCCGTTGGCAGTGGCGGCAGTAGATGAAATTATTGGTGCAGGAAAATACATGGCTCATAATATTATGAAACAGCTTGGCTTGACGGACAATCAGGTATTTATGGATTTCAAAGTATATGGACGAAATGGTGTTATGGGCGACAGAGAACCCATTAGAGAGGTAAAATCGCACGAATTGTGTATTGTATCAGAATTTGTAGCTCCCACCCAGGAGGAAGCGGCTGCCATTTGTGCGAAAGCCAGAGCGGGTATGATGCACTATCATTATAATGGTCGAAAGGCGACAGCAGGGAATCTGGCACTTCCTTTTGCGCCATCTGATTTTTCCGTGGGACCAACCTATCAGTTTAATGTTTACCATTTAGTTGCAGTGGATGATCCGATTGCGTTCTTCACGACTACCTATCAGACTATTGGGGAGGAGAAATAATATGACCAGATTAAATGATATAACTCGTGTGATACGTAGTAAAAATTCCGGACCATTCCTTCTTACCTTTGACGTTATTTTTAACGATGCGGAATCCTATCAAAAGGCAAAGGCAAGCGGAGTTCTGACACCGGAAAAGTTTGCCAACCTATTTCGTATTTCCAAAGACAAGATTGTTACGTTTGTGTGGTTTGAGGTAGCTAATGCATTTAAGGCTACGATCATTCGACCACGAGACTCAGGTAGTTATGGAGAAAGAGATACATATGGTGCTCAGCAGGCAGCTCCGCTGATTAATTTAGAGTTTCCATTTTGAGATAAGTAAATAAAAAGTCGCATCTGTATTAACAAACATTAATGCAGATGCGTTTTTTTACATCTCGATCAGTTGAAACTCCACCTGCCGTGCCCGCAGCATCTGTGCTTCCCGGCGATGGCATGTGAAAATAATGATCTGACCGCCATACGCGGAGGCGAGCCATTCTAATGCTGTCTTCAGGCGCTCATCGTCGTACTGTGTAAAGCTGTCGTCGAAGATCAGCGGGAAGCCGGAACCGGAACCCTGGAGAAGCTTCGCGGCGGCGAGACGCAGGGCGAGATAGACCTGGTCCATGGTTCCGCTGCTGACGTTCTCAAGGGGAACGAGCTTCGTCTTCGTATTTAAGAAGACATTCAGGTTCTCGTCGATGCTCATACTGTCGTAGATCCCGCCGGTGATCCCGGTGATATACTGGGACGCCTCTTTGTTGAGATAAAGCCCGAAGGAATCCCGGATCGAGGAGGAGAGATCCGCCATGGTCTCCATGGCAAGGTCGATGGCGACGATCTCATCGTGGATCCTGTCATTTTCCGCCAGTGTCCGCTTTAATGCCTTCGCCTTATTTTTGCAGTTGCTCAAATGCTCTAACTTCTTCTCAAGCTCCCACTGGGTCCGCTGCTGTTTCTCGATCATCTCGCTGCAGCCGGCCTGTTTCGTCTGGAGATTGCTCAAGTCTTCTAGGAACTTCTTGATCTCTGTCTCGGACTGGGCTACCATATCGCAGAGCTTCGAAAATTCGCCCATTCTTGCCCGGAACGCGTTCATGGCATCCTCAGACACGGCGGAATCGCCCAGGTGTCTCGCGAGAAGCGCGCCGAGCTCAGAGGAAGTATTGTCAAATATTCTGTGGTACTCTTTATCTTTCTGGCGGATGACCAGGGAGATGATAAAGAAGATCACAGCCGCCGCAGCCGCAGCGCCGCAGACCGGCAGATAGGCGGTGAGGTTAAAGTATCCCAGTGCCGCCGCAGCGCCTAATCCCGCAATTCCTAAAACCGCGGTGAGACCGGACAGAACCTTCCGGGACTTTTTACTGCACTCCGCATTCAGCGAATTGTACTCAGTGTAAAGCTTCTCCGCGTCGGCAGACATCGCGTCCACGGAAGCGCGGTCCGTAAATCCGTTGTCGGAGAGCACCTTTTTCCCGTTTGCCAGCTTCTCGTCCAGATCCTTTTTCTGTGCCTGGGTATTGTCGATCAGGCCCTTTACCTGGGTCCGCATATTCTGGTAGGCGGCGAGCTGGTTTTCATACTCTGGACCGGCGATCTCCGCCTCCACATTCCGGATCTCCGCGAGAAGAGCGGTAAACTCCCGGCTCGCCTCCGGGATCAGGCCCGCCTCGAGAGAACGTTTCTGATTTCTCAAGAACGCGGTTGCCTTTGTGATATTTAAGGAGATATTGCCGGTGGTGTTCATGTTGGCAATATAATTCTTTAATTCCGTAACCATCCCGTCCTCGGTGGCGCTCTTTAACTGACCGATGCTGATGGTGTTGTTGTACATGGTCTCGGTGAGTCCGTCCAGAAGGTTGGAAACGAATGCCGGTGTTGCCTCTTCCTCCAGCCCTCTCGTCTCGTTGATGATCTTTAAAGACTTATTTTCCTTCCGGAACCGGCGCTCGATGCGGTAGATGGTTCCGTCTTTTTCAAGTCTCAGCCATCCTTCATACGTCCAGCTGTTCTCCCAGGGCTCGTACTTTGTATACAGGTCATTCTTTGCCGCCCGTCCGCGCCCGCGCTCGATGCCAAAGAGCATGCCGCGGATAAAGGTGTGAAGCGTGGACTTTCCGGCCTCATTCTTTCCGTAGATGATGTTGATCCCGTCGTTGAAGGAGATGGTCCGGTCATGAAATTTTCCGAAACCGTCGATATGTAATTCGAGTAATCTCATGGCTGGCTCCTTTCATCTTTTGTCATAAGCAGGGCATGGATTCCGTAGTACAGGGCTTTTTTCTCCACCGGACTCATATCATCCTTCATGAGTGCCTGGATATAAAAGCCGATCATGTCGCTTGGATGTTCCGCGAACAGGGCGTGGAAATCGTACTGCGGCTCCGACTCGTCCAGGATCTCGATGATATTCCACTGGCCGGAGAGAAGATCCAGGTCGAAACTGATATCCGGGTCCCTCATGCCGCGGATCCGGAAGCGGTAGATATTTCCCGCGCCGCGCTTGCGGATCTCGTCGGCGATGATCTGGGAGAGCTCCGTGTTGGTCGTCTGGGGAGTCACATTGACTACCAGCGGGATATACTGGGCCTGGCAGACTTCCTTAAACTGCAGGGAGGTCACATGTCCGCTTGTTGTATCGATCTCGCCGATAAAATATCCGTGAGGTCCGGTCTCCGTCATGTCAAGCGGTTCCGGGGAACCGGCGTATGCCATTCGGTTTTCAAGGAGAACCTCCGGTTTGTGGATATGTCCAAGGGCGATATAGGAGAACGGGGATGCTGCCAGCGCATTCCGGTCGAAAGGAACATGTTTCGCGTCACCGCCGTGGAGCATGAGGATCCTGGTGCGTCGGGACGCAGGCAGGGAGATATTGTCGGCTTTTGCCTCGGTGATCTCGGCTGTGTGGTAGCTGAAACCGTAGATCTCCGTGTTCAGCTCCTCAAAATAGACGGAAGAGAGGTCCTCGTCCATCAGAAATGTGACGTTCGGCGCCCAGGTGAAGCTCAAAAGTGCGGAACTTTTCCGGATCCTGTCATGGTTTCCGGCGATGATGACCACGCGGGTTCCCGGAATCGTGGAGAACAGGTAGTTGACCTCTTTCAGATCCCGGGCTAAAGGCTGGCGGTGGAATAAGTCACCGGAGATCAGAAGAAGGTCCGCGCGGGAATCCCTGGCGTCCTCGATGATCCCCTGGAACGTCAGACGGATCGCCTGTTCCCGCTTTTTGCCCCAGGGCTTATCGCTGTCCGGGATCATGCCCCAGTGGATATCGGCGGTGTGAATAAATTTC
>Ga0129312_1001666_pt1 | contig 12417 bp, 12 predicted proteins | sample O827metagenome_FD_94434 | JGI IMG/M metagenome (GOLD analysis project Ga0129312, IMG submission 94434) | Orangutan group fecal microbial communities from Wisconsin, USA - O827 metagenome | ecosystem: Host-associated > Mammals > Digestive system > Large intestine > Fecal | place: USA: Wisconsin... | reverse complement strand
GGCGTCTAAAAAGAATAACGTCCAGTTATTTGCGACGTCCCATGATTTGGATTCAATTAAGGGATTGCGTGATGCTGCTCTTCATGATGAAGATGACAAAGATAGAGTGTCATTCTTTAAACTCCAGCGCACTGAAGATGCGGAACTGAAGTCTTATTGCTATGCCACCGACAGCATCGATTATATGTTGAATCAGGAAATCGAGATCCGGTAGAATGAACAGGATATTTATAGAAGCCAAGAACTCGAAAACGTCAGAGTATTGTTTCTTACAGACAATACTGAAGAATAATTTTCCAGATAAGAGTTGCGACATTACCTGTATGGATGGTGTGGACAATCTTTTCAGTCAGGGTATTTTGACCTTGATTAGAGCCTTTCAAGATAATGGTGACAATGTGATTGTTATTTTAGATGCTGATACAATAGATAAGAGGTGGGGCTTTGAGGCAAGGAAGAGTAATACTATAGAGAAAATGCGTGAAAACAAAATTGAATTTCCTTTTTTCCTCTACCCTAATAATCGCGATGACGGCGATTTCGAAGTTTTACTAGAATCAATGGCAAGAAAAGATTTGCATGACAAATGGTGGGATTGTTTTTCTGATTATGAAACATGCGTTACAGGGATACGTGACGAATCAGGCGCGCCTAAATACGTCTTGCCAAATCGGAAGGCTAAACTCCACACCTACATAAGTTCACAGCGCCTGAACAATGCTTCAAGGAAAAAGATCGGTTCTGGTCAATGGCTTTTCGATGATACCAATTATTGGGATTTATCGCGGCCCGAGGGAAGACCGCTTGTCGAATTCTTGAGTGAAAATTTGGTGTAGATGTAATTTCAAAATCACTGAAAAAGCGAAGTTCCTAATACGAAGAGTCAAGTATTCTCTAGCCAATAGTAGAGTTTGACTGGAGAAATTGCTTTTGATGCTATAAATACACCATATGGAAGCAGTCAGACAAGGAAAAAAGTAGGACGAATGCAGAGATGCTGGTCAAGAAGTTGACGCGCAGGTATCCTTGTGCCGATGTAATCGTCGAGATGGTCGACTATCGCAAAGTTTCCCAGTATATGTCTGATGACCATGTGGTAGTGCATACGCAGGATGAGTAATATACATTGTCTGTACGCGAAAACTTCCGTACTGGCTGTAGTTGTGAGATTGAAAAGAGTTGGTACAGTATAATAATCCGCTATCCTGAGAACTATGACGAGCATCTGTATGAAGCAGCACATGTACGTAGCAATGACAATGACGAGTATAAGACGAACGATCCGATAGCCTCGTTCCGAACTGCATGTCCAGTTTGGAGATGTTGGCTCATAGTCATTTGTGAGAAATACCAGTATCATACACCGGTGACCAGATAGTCGAAAAACTTCACCATCAAGGATTGAAGATACCAAAGATTGTAATAGGAGAACATCTCCACAGGACGATAGAATGGCTGCCCAATAAGCTGGAAGCATTCTGGCAAGCAGAAGTCCGCCGCTTCAGGATTCTGAAGATTGATGGAACTTGCGTGTTGGTAGGCTGCACTGACCTCGAAACGAACGAATAGTGTAAAATCTGTCGTACTTCATATATGAGGATGGTAGTCGCGGCGCAAAGGCCATCAGGCCGTTCTTGGATGGATCCCTTGGTTTTTATACGACATATGGGTATGTGGTCTATAAGGTGTTCGACAGTAAGGATGAGGCGGCTGAGGACGCAGAGAGGCAACAAAAGAAAGGTCGCCGTTCTGCATGTCTGGTCCATATCCGAAGGGTGTTTGTAGATGCGATAATAGAAAATGAGCCTGAGGCGATGTGGTTTGTGGATGAGTTCGGAAGGATGTTTGCGATAGAACATTATTGTGCAACGAGAGGCTTGACAGGCGATGCTCGATTGGTAGAGAGACTGAAGCCAGGTAATACGGCAGACATCATGAAGAGGATAGAGGAACGACTGGAAACGTTCTGGAAATCGGACTTTGCAGGGTGCGGCCAGATGTTGAAGAAAGCATTGAAATATGCTATTGGCGAGTAGCCGGCGATGAAGCGGGTGCTGGAATGTGGAGACGTTGAATTGTCAAACAACTTGAGCGAGCAGATGATGCGTAGGGTAAAGATGAACCTGAAGAATGCCTGCAATATAGGAAGTGAAATATCTGCAAAACATAATGCATTCATGTTTTCGGTGATCGAGAGTTGTAAGATGATAAAGCGAAATGTGGAAGACTATCTGAAAGCTCTTTTCCGTAGACTGCGAACATCGAAAGAAGGCGAAGACTTGACGTGCTGCTTGCCATGTCATATGTCTTTTTAGTAAGAAACTAAAAATCACAAAAAAATATTATTAAAAAAACTGCTGGAAATCAGCGGTTAACGAGGGTATGCGGAAAAGTGAACGTGTACGGAATCTCATGGGCGCATGGCGAGCGTCGATGATGTACAGCTTCTTTGAGACGTGTGCGATGAATCACATGAATCCTCAGCAGTGGTTGACGTATGTGTTGAACAATATCAAGACCACACCGGCGGACCAGTTGCCGAACCTGCTTGCTGCCGCAGAACTTTGACAAGAGTCTTCTGAAACTTGTCAAAACAAAAGAAAAACAACTCGGAAAAATACGGCGAAAGCCTTAAATGATAGGCTGTGCTTCGCAGCCTTGGTGTTGCTTTGTCAATATGGATGTGTGGGGACGGTTACATTTCAACGCAGAGGAATCACTCGAGATGTACAAGCAGAGATGGCAGATTGAGACGATGTACAAAGGGCTCAAGAGCAGTGGCTTCAACATTGAAGACTCTCACGTCAGAATCCAAGAACGTATGGCCAATCTATTTGCCATCGTAATGCTTGCATATGTCTGGTGCTACATCGTTGGTATCTATATTCACGAAAACATCAAGAAGATGAAGGTTCTGCATCGTGGCAGAAGATCCAAAAGCCTCTTCAAATACGGACTGGAGTATATCGCACAGTGCCTCCTGAACTACACGAACCGTTATCTGATCGATATTTCCAAATTTTTGTCATATACTTAGATAACTTTTAGAAAATTTACCGAACTATTGGATAAATAGATGCCTAAAATATCAAAACTAAGGGCTATGCCCTGAATTGAGTATTAACAAATAATATCATCAAAATGAAAATAGGTCTTTTAACTTTTCATGATACGAATAATTTTGGTTCGTATCTTCAGACATATGGGTTGTATAAAAAAATTATAGATTTAGGACATGAATGTGAAATAGTAGATTACAAGTGTGAGGCTATTCTAAGGCGTGAATCTTTTGGAACATTCAAGTTTTCTATAAGCCCAAGGGAAATCCTAAAGGATATTTTTATAAATCGGGTTCTTCGTCAAAAATATCATAACTTAAAGAATTGGTTATTGATGAATGCAAAAGTTAGTAGAGCCTATTTTATGAAAAATATTCATGAGTCTAAACATTTCTATGATAAATTCCTAGTTGGTAGTGATATAGTTTGGGGTATGGATATTATAGAAGGAGATACTACATACTTTCTTGATTTTGTGGATGATAAAAAAAAGAAATATGCTTTTGCATCGTCAATAGGAAATCCTTGGAGTAATGACGATAAAGCAATTATAAAGCCATTGTTAAAAAACTTTTCAAGAATTGCAGTTAGAGAAGAAGAATCAGCTACATGGGTAGAGGAATTAATAGGGTCTCGACCAGAAGTCGTTTGTGATCCCACAATGTTATTAAATGCTGAGGAATGGAAAGAATTTGTCTCTGATAAATATAATGGAGACAAGTATGTACTTGTTTATTTCCCAACAAAGGAAAATCTTGAAGCGGCGAAATCGTATGCTCATGCACATGGTTTAAAATGTTATGTGATAAATCATGGTTTGCCAATAAGTGGTACGACAAGTGTAAAACCAACGACAATGGAAGATTTTCTTTCTTTGTTTTATAATGCTACATTTGTTAGTACGGCTTCATATCATGGTATGCTTTTTTCTATTTATTTTAAACGTCAGTTCGCTTATTTCAATCGTGCTCATAAGTCTCGAATGAATACCCTTGCACGCAAACTTCATGTCTCAGATCGAGAAGGAAACGTTTATGATGTACATAAAATGGTACCAATAAATTATACCAAGGTAAGTGCAGCGGTAGAAGAATACCGAAACTATAGTATACAGATTCTTAAAGAAATGTTAGAAGAATGAGTAGAGTAATTTGTAATCATGATAAATGTACTGGATGTGCTGCATGTAAAGATGTTTGTCCAAAGCAATGTATCACCATGCAACCTGATGATCTTGATGCATTACATCCAGTAGTAGACGAGAGTATTTGTATTAACTGTGGTCTATGTGAGAAAACATGTCCAAATAATCGAGAGCTATCCTATAAACTTCCTCATAAAGTATTGGCAGCATGGAGCAATGACAATGAGGTTAGACGTACATCCGCTTCTGGAGGAATAGCTTGCGAGCTTTATCATTATTGGATAAAAAATGGTGGTGTTGCTACTGGTGTTGTATTTGACAGGGACGAAGGCTGTCATTTCATTTTATTAGAAAATGAATCTGACATTAAAGCTGTTCAGAATTCAAAGTATACTTTCAGTGATACTGCTGGTATTTATAAGGTTGTAAAACAAAAATTACAAGCAGGCATTTCTGTTCTATTTATTGGTGTCCCTTGTCAAGTTGCTGGACTCTATGGATTCTTGAAGAAAGAATATGATAATTTGACAACAGTTGATATCATTTGTCATGGAATGCCACCTGCAACATATTTAGAACAGCACATTAAAAGTATCGAAGATAAGAAAAAAGAATATACACATCAACTTTTCTTTCGTGACCCAAAATACTATACATATACATTTACATTTACATTAAAAAATATTAAGGGCAAAGAGTTCTATAACAAGAAAGTCTTAACACGCGATAATTATCAGCTTGGTTATCATAGAGCGTTGATTTATCGTGAGAATTGTTATTCATGCAACTATGCCCGCAAAGAAAGAATATCAGACCTAACAATTGGTGATTTCTCTGGGCTTGGGCGGTTTGCTCCTTTTGAGTATGACAAACATAATGTAAGTTGTATACTGGAAAATACAGATAAGGGATCTGCTTTATTGAAGAAATTAAACGGTGCTTTATCGATGTTTGAAAGGCCTGCTTGTGAAGCTTTTGAGGTTGAAAAGCAATTGAAATCACCATCTGTAAAACATAGTAGAAGATCTATTTTTGAAAAGGTGTACCGTAAGACTCGCAATTATGAATTAGCCAGTAATATTGCTTTGAAGGAAGAGAAAAAAAAGGCTGTAAAGACAGCAATAATTCTTAAAATAAAAGTGTTCTTATACAATATTCTTGTAATGCTTCATATAAAGTAATAATGGCTAATCAAAATACAACAATAGCTAAGAACACGCTGTTCTTGTCATTAAGAATGGTTTTTGTTCTTTTTGTTTCCTTATACACATCAAGAGTATTTTTGAATGTGTTGGGTGTAGAGGATTATGGCATCAGCAATGTTGTCGCTGGTTTCGTATCGATGTTCAGTTTTCTAAATACTTCTCTTGCTAATGCTATTCAACGTTTTTATAATGCAGAATTAGGTAAAAATGGTAGTAAAGGTATTACTAAGGTCTATAACACATCTTTGGTAATTCAAGGTATAATAGCATTATTTGTTATAGCTTTACTTGAATCAGTGGGGTTATGGTATCTTTATGAAAAAATGGTAATTCCATCAGACAGGTTTGATGTTGCATTTTGGTTATATCAGTTTAGTACCATTTCTGCTGCTGTTGTAATTATGCAATCACCTTTTATTGCTGCAGTAATGGCTTATGAAAGAATGAATACCTATGCTGTCATAAGCATCTTGGAAGTTATCTTAAAACTTGTATTTGCTTTGGCGTTGCCTTTGATTAGTATTGATAGACTATTGATGTATGGAGCATTCTATATGGTCTTGTCCATTATAACCTTTTTGTTGTATTTCATTTATAGTAAAAAGGAGTTTAATGAATTACATTTTCAACGATCATATAAGAAATCAATGTTTAAGGATATGATTTCATTCTCAGGATGGAATCTGTGTGGTACTTTCGCTTGTATGGCTCGTGAACAGGGTCTGAACATGGTGTTGAATTTATTTTTTGGTCCTGTTGTCAATGCTGCAAGAGGAATTGCTTATCAAGTTTCTGGAGCATTACAAGGTTTTGTTTCAAATCTAAGTTTGGCTGCAAAACCACAAATGGTTCAGTCTTTTGCTACAGGAGATTCTTCAAGAACAATAAAACTTATGTACACAATGAGTAAATTAAGTTTTATCTTCTTGTTTGTGCTCTCTGTTCCTGTTATATTTAACGTAGACTATATATTACATTTATGGTTAGGGAATGTGGTGCCTGATCATGCGGCAAATTTTGTCGTTCTTGTGATTATTACTAATTTTATGAATAATCTTAATGCTCCACTATCCAACGTAGTATATGCAACAGGAAAGATGAGAAATTATGAGGTAACTTTTAGTGTAATAAATCTATTGATAATACCGATATCATTCATAGTTTTGAAATTGGGAGCTCCTGCAGAGATGGCATTTATTGTATATCTTGTAATGACTGTATTTGTTCAGATTGGATGCTTGTTGGTGATACATACTCTGACAAAAATATCACTTGGTGATTACTTTATGAGTTTAATTGTCCCCATAGTTATAGTAGTGTGTATAACTTTACCATTAATATATATAATAAATTTTTATCTACAACAAAATTTGATAGGTATTGTAATAGAATATATCGTTATTACACTTCTTTCAAGTGTTCTTTTCTATTATGTGGTACTAGATTCTACTGAAAAAAAATTTGTAAACAATATAATTTATAGACTAAAAAAGCGATGAAATATTTTATAATAACGGTTGATACTGAAGGTGATAACCTTTGGAATTATGAGAAAGGCCAAGAGATAAAGACAGAAAATACTTTATATATTCATAGGTTTCAAGAGCTTTGTGAGAAATATGGTTTTAAACCAGTATGGCTTACAAATTACGAGATGGCAAGCGACCAAAGATATGTAGATTATATAAAGCCTAAAATGGAAGCAGGGTTATGTGAAATAGGCATTCATATTCATGCTTGGAATAATCCTCCTTTATATAATTTACAAACTAAATATTCGGGAAATCCATATCTGATAGAATACCCAGATAATGTGATGAAGGCGAAATTTGGTGTCACATATAAACTTATAAAAGAAAAATTCGGAATTGAAGTAAAAACGCATCGTGCAGGACGTTGGATCATGGACAATAGATATTTTTCTATGCTTGAAGAATATGGTATCCTTGTAGATTGTTCATACACTCCAACAATATCTTGGACAAAAACACCTGGGGAAACAGTAGAAGGAGGCTGTGATTATACAAATGCAGTTAAGTATGCTCATATGATTAATAAAGTTTATGAAATACCTATGACTATAAGAAAAACAAGAAATATTAAATTCGTTAATTTTTCAAATATTAAGAGTTGTATAAAGAATCTGTTGTTAGGTAAAAGCATATGGTTAAGACCTGCAATAAATTCGTTGGAAGAAATGAAATGGTTGAGTCGTAAGACGTTTATGGAGTCTGAAACAGATTATCTTATGTTTATGATGCACTCTTCTGAAATGATGCCAAATGGTAGTCCATATTTTAAGAATGAAGATGATATTGATAAGTTGTATGATGATATTGAAGAGTTATTTAAGTATGTAAGTATGTTGGGCTATAAAGGTGTGACGATTCATGATTATTATTGTTTGATGCAAAATGTTTAGAAAATATTTTTTCTTAGTTTATTATCTGTTGCTGATAATAATATTGCAACTACAACAATCAGAGGTCATGCCTTCAATAGGAATAAGATTAGCTTTTGTTGGGGTAGTAATGTGGCCGTTATATTCAGTACGAAAAGATGCTTTGCCAATTGTGCTAAGTTTATTTTTTACAGTAACGAATTATAACTTCTCATATTCATATATGCCGTATGAGGTATATCAATACGATATATTAATTGCCTTGGGACTTGTTTTAGGTTATCATGATAAATCCTTAGTTAAAATAAAAATACCAACTTTTCTTTATGTGTGGTTTTTTTTAGTAACGATAATTGATATAGGCTGGAGTCTGAAAATATATTATTTATCTTATTCAATATTAGGAACAATTCTTTTGTGGCCATATATGAATTTTGGAAATTCTGACTTGCTAAAATTGATGTCATTAAGTCTTATAGTTACGGGTACGGTTTTGGCAAGTAGTTACTTACTTTTTGCAAGTAACTACGCAGAGGCTTATACAGGAGGAGGAGGCTTTGAACGTGAAGGATGGACTGATCCTAATTATTTTGGATGTGCTGTTGGTATGGGTATTATTGCTGCTGGAGTGGAAATTGTTCAAAATAGATATAATTTGTTAATGAAACTAACATTTGGTTTTACAATACTAATAATGTTTTCTTGCCTTGCTATAAATGCATCTCGAGGGGCTTTATTGGCTGTTGGTGCTAGTATCTTAATCATAATATCAGTTTCACGAATTAATAATATGTATAAGATTGTATTCGCATTAATTATTGTTGCAATGTTGATTTATATTAATGAATTAGGATATTTTGACTTGTTAAAATACCGTATTGAAAATGATAATAATGGTGGCTCTGGAAGAACAATAATATGGGAAACTAAAATTAAAGCGTTCTTTTCTGAACAAAATCCATTGCCATATATATCTTGCATATTTGGTTTAGGATTAGAAGGAGGTCGTAATCTTGCACAATATCGATTAGTTCATACTGGATTCCACAATGATTTTATAGCTTTTCTATGTGAATATGGATTTGTGGGGTTGTTTATTTTCATAAAGTGGTTATGGTACCCTATATCTAAAGCAACATCAAATAAATTGCTTGTATCAGCTGTTATCGTTTACTTGGTCATGTGTAGTATGACATTAGAGCCGATAACTGCAGGTAGATTTTCATATTTTATATTTTGGCTATATGCGTTACAATTAGCTGTTTCTCAAACTGAAATTAAAGAATCAGTATATGAATAAAATAAAAATATGCCTCCTTACTTATGATCTTCGTTCTGGAGGTGCAGAGAGAGTGATTTCTCAGTGGTCTATACTACTGCAAAATTTATTTGATGTATATATTACAACATTTAGGGATGAAATAATGTATCCTTATGCAGGTACATATACTTGCTTAGACGTAAAAGATAGTTATGTCTCTCCTTTACATAGAATTTGTAATGTTGTAAAGAGAGCAAGAGCATTACGCAAATTTGTTAAGAAAAATGATATTGATATTGTCTTAAGCTTTTGTAATGAATGTAATTTGGCGAATACTGTTTCATTTCATAAAGCGATTAAAATTTGTTCAATAAGAAGTGCTTCAGATTTGGATACAAATACATTTGTAAAATATGTCGTTTTATCAAAAAAGAACAGGATTATTATTCAAACTGAAGCTCTGAAAAAAACAATGCTTGATAGATATGGAAATACAATTTCTAAGAAACTTTTTGTCTATGGAAATCCATTTGATGTATCTAAAATCAAGGCAATGTCAATGGAACAAGTTTCAGAAAGTCTTAATAATATATTGAATAAGCATCGTTGTCTTATTAATGTTGGTTCTTTTAAAGGAGCTAAAAACCATGCCAATCTTTTAAAATCATTTGAAATTATAGCAAATGAAGTTGATGACGTGTTTCTGATTTTGGTAGGTGCAAATTTATACAATGGTGATTCGGTAAGAGAAATGGCAAAAAAAAGTAAATTTGCTGATAGAATAATCTTTACTGGAGAAACAACAAATCCATTTGCAATTGAAAGTAAATGCAGTATTTTTGTCTTTCCTTCTTTATCAGAAGGTATTCCAAATGCTCTGGCAGAGGCAATGATAGTAGGCTTACCTGTTATTTCCTCAAATTGTCCAACAGGACCAGCTGAGTTATTATCAGATACTCCGTTTAATATAGAGTATAATAATGATGATTATTGCAATGCTGATTACGGAGTATTGGTAAAACCTTTTTCTTGCGAATCAGATTTTTCTTATGATAATATTAATGACGAAAACATTCGATTTGCTAAACCAATTATAAAAGCTCTAAAAGATCAAAATTATTATGATGATTTGAAACGAAAAGCAGAGCGAGGTGCCTCACGTTTTGATATAGAAAGTTATAAAAATGGATTGGTATCACTTATTAATTTGATTGCAGATGAAAAATAAGAAAATTAGAGTAGTAGTTATTTTAAGTTCTTTCTGTGTAGGTGGGGCTGAAAATATGGTTTATGAACTAACAAAAAGTTTTGATAAAAATGAAGTGGAATGCATGGTTATATCCTGCTGTTCTAGAGAAGGATCTATTCTCGAAAAAAAAGTTGATGATGCTAAAATCAATGTATATTATGGTAATTGTCAAGGAAATATTACTATATTAAAATTAGTGGACATATATAAACATATTTCATCATTTAAGCCTGATATTATTCATGCACATATGGGAGGTGTAATATATAGTTTACCATATGTGTTAACACACAATATAAAACTTGTTGTAACTGCTCATACAACACCTAAAGAAGCTTTTAATAACCGAACTACAAATATTCTAAAATTTCTTGCCAAACGTAATAAAGTAATATTAACGGCTGTTTCTGAAGAGAACAAACGATTAATGGCAGATTATTATGGCATTGATAGAGATAAGGTAGAGTATGTTAACAATGGAGTTGATTTGACTCGATATTACAGAAAAAACCACACAAGATTAACATTTGTCAATGTCGGACGAATGGATAAAAATAAGAACCAACAGCTTATTATAAATTTATTTAACAGATTAGATGTTGCAAGATGTATGGATCTGATTTTATGTGGTGATGGACCAGAACGACCTGTTCTTGAGAAAATGGTAGAAACCTTAGGCTTAAAAGAAAGGGTTACTTTTACAGGAAATGTTGGTAATGTTCAGGATTATTTAGCTGTTTCTGATATATATATTCAAACATCACATCGCGAAGGTTTACCTTTATCAACCATAGAGGCGATAGCTACAAAACTTCCAGTCATTTCTACGAATGTAGGAGGTATGAAAAATATTGTAAAAGATAACGGTTTTTTAATTAATGATGGTGATGAAGAGGGGTTGTTTAATGCAATGAAGTCACTATCTACAGATACCTCATTAAGAGAAAAGATGGGTGAAAAATCATATGAAATTGCCAACCTATTTTCTGCTGAATCTATGTCTGCTAAATATACATCAATTTATAAAAAATGGGTTAGAAACTAATTGTTTTTGATTGTTTTTAGCTCAGATTAATATTAAATATACATAGGGAACAATATGACTTTCAATTTATTGATATCATGTATGCTTCAGAAAGATGCAAGCATAATAGTGAGAAGTAATGTTCAGTCGGATGTTGTAGTAGTGAATCAATGTGATAAGGACTCTGTAGAAGAATTTGATTTCGTCAATAAAAAAGGCCGTAAGTGTCATGCCAAGTTTATCTGTACAACAGAGAGAGGTTTGTCAAAGAGTCGCAATATGGCAATTAGGAATGCCTGGGGCGATATTTGTCTAATATGTGATGATGACGAAACCATAGCTGATGATTGTGAAGAGAAAATATTAAGAGCGTATTCTGAGAATCCTGACGCGGCTCTTATTGCATTTGCTCTTATTCGTAAAGATATTAACAAACCGTATCCTGATGGGAAGAAGTCTTTAGGATTTAAGCAAATCCTAAAGACTTCTTCCCATCAGGTTACGTTTTCACGTAACCTGATGGGAGACAATAATATATGGTTTGATGAAAAGATGGGATCTGGAACAGGAAATGGCGGCGGTGAAGAGAACATGTTTATGTTCGCTGTAAAGAGAAAAGGACTTAAAATGTTATATTATCCAGATTATATTGCTACAATCAATCCAAGTCCAAGTCAATGGTTTAAAGGATATGACAAAAAATATTTTGAAAATCTTGGTTGGGCCGACAGAAGACTTTTTGGTCCTTTGTTAGGTCTTGTTTATTTAGTTTATTGGCCTATTTTCAGACGTAAAGTGTATTCAAAAGATGGTTTGTCTATTTTTCAGGCTTTGAAGTATTCTTTTAAAGGATATTTTTCAAAAAGGTAGTCCTAAGTACATGACAAAAAATCAAACACATTGATTTTACTTGGCCTGAAAGGATTGAGGAGAACGTCAGCGATGAGGTTCACGTGAGTTTAACATGTTTTTGTATAATTAACTATCAAGTTTGACGGTCTTTGCCTTTGCAGGGCGTCCGCGTCGTTTCGGGGAGACCTTTCTGGATTTGTATTCAGTTCCGCAACCTTCAGG
>Ga0129312_1001663_pt1 | contig 12433 bp, 7 predicted proteins | sample O827metagenome_FD_94434 | JGI IMG/M metagenome (GOLD analysis project Ga0129312, IMG submission 94434) | Orangutan group fecal microbial communities from Wisconsin, USA - O827 metagenome | ecosystem: Host-associated > Mammals > Digestive system > Large intestine > Fecal | place: USA: Wisconsin... | reverse complement strand
TCTGATCATCGGTGCAGGCGGCACCGGCGGAATTCTTGGGGCTTATATGACAAAGGCGGGAAAGGACGTGACGCTGATCGCGAGAAACGCCCATCTCGCGGCAATGAAGGAACATGGACTTACCGTCCGCCATCTCTGGGACGGAACCGTGGAGATGATCCCGGTCCAGGCGGAAAATATGGAATCTTATGAGAAAAAGATCGAGACCGCGGGGGAGACAGAAAAGCCGGATGTGATCCTCGTCTGCGTCAAGGGATATTCCCTGGACAGTACAGTCCCGTTTATCCAGAAGATCGCAAAGAAGACCACCATCGTGATCCCGATCCTCAATATCTACGGCACGGGAAGCCGCCTTCAGGAAAAGCTCCCGGGAATCCTTGTGACGGACGGATGCATTTACGTGTCCGCAAATATCGAAGGTCCGGGTGCCCTGGTGCAGCACGGAAAGATTTTGAGAGTCGTATTCGGCGTCCGGGAAAAGAGCGAATTCCGGGAAGAACTTAAGGAGATCGCGAAAGACTTTAACGACAGCGGAATCTCAGGCGAACTTTCCGAAAATATCCGCCGGGATGCCCTGGAGAAATTTTCCTACGTGTCCCCCATCGGCGCTGCCGGTCTCTATTATCATGCCACAGCGGCAGATTTCCAGAGAGAAGGCGAGGAGCGCGAGGCGTTCAAAGCGATGATCCGGGAGATCATGGCCTTAGCGGAGGCGATGGGCGTTCCCTTTGAGCGTGACTATGTCCAGGTGAACCTTGAGATCCTGTCACATCTGGCACCGGAGTCCACGACTTCCATGCAGAGAGACGTGATGGAAGGAAAACAGTCGGAGATCGACGGACTTGTCTACGAGGTGGTCCGCATGGGCGAGAAGTACCATGTTCCGACACCGGTATATAAAAGAATTGCGGACTCTTTAAAATCTATGTAAAACTTTCCGAGAGGCTGTCTTAAACGTTTGTAAGGTCGGTTGTAATCGAAAAATGTGGGTGCTATATTGAAAACGCAGGTAAGAAACTGCGAAAAACTGGCAGTCCGGTCAAGGAAAAACGGCTGGATCAACACACAAATACGATATGGAGGACACACAGATGTTTAAGAAGAAAAGCAGAGTGATGCTCGCGGCCCTGGCAGCGATGATGGTATGTCAGACGATTCCTGCAATTGCAGGTGCGGCTCCGGACGGAAAGACCCCGGCGGAATCTACTGCTGCGGCAGCAAACGGGGCATACGACGCATGGAAGGAAGAATGGGCGAAAGACGGCGCGGACTGGACACAGGTTTCCCTGACTCCGGGCGCGGATGAGACCCAGATGAACTTTGCGTGGTATTCAAAGGATGGGGAAACGGCAGGATTCCGCTTCGGAAAACAGAAAGATCTGGCGGACGCGAAGGATGTGGAAGTGTCTTCCGTACCGGCACAGGCAGGATATCAGTCCAATAAGGTGACAGTCACAGGACTTGAACCGGATACAACATATTATTATCAGGCTGGTGATAAGGAGATCCGCAAATTCCAGACAAGAAATTCTGACGCGTACAGCTTTATCTTCGTGGGAGACCCGCAGATCGGTTCCTCAAACTCCGAGAAGGCGAAAAAGCCGGAAGATATTGCAAAGGATACTTTTAAGACAGCACAGATCGAGGCGGTCTTAAGCGACAGCTTTAACTGGAACAATACCTTAAATCTTGCGGTGGAAAAAGCCGGCAGCAGACCGAGCTTCGTCCTCTCCGCAGGTGACCAGATCCAGACAAACAAAAAGAAGGTAAAGGATGGAACCGTCAGCGAGGTCGAGTACGCAGGTTATTTAAGACCGGAAGTTCTGGCTTCTCTCCCGGTTGCGACGACCGTCGGAAACCATGACGCGGATAACGAGAACTACAGCTGGCATTTCAATGTTCCGAATTTAAGCACCCTGGGATCCAACGGAATCGTCGGCGGAGACTATTCCTTTACATATGGTGATGCCCTGTACCTGATGCTCAATACCCAGGACACCAACGTGGCGGAACACAGAGACTTCATTGAAAACGCTATTGCTGAGAACCCGGACTGCACATGGAGAATCGTAGCGCTCCATCAGGATATCTACGGTTCCGCGGAGCATTCCAACGAGCCGGAGATCACAAACCTCCGTTACGAGCTTGTTCCGATCTTCGAGGACAACGACGTGGATGTGGTCCTGACAGGACATGACCATGCGTACTCCAGAAGCTACCTGTTAAAGGGCGGCGTCAAGACAAACGATTATGACAGCGACAGCTTCTCCGCGGAACTTGAAAAAGACCTTGATGTGGGAGACAGCAAAGAGCAGCGCTTCGTGGCACCGGCAAACATCAAACCGGCAACTGCGGACCAGGCTGGACTCGCGTACTTGAACTACTTAAAGGCAGTGATGGATGAGGCTGCGATCGTCTCCAGAAAGAGCGATAACCTGAACCCGTATGGAATCCTTTACCTGACAGCAGGTTCTTCCTCAGGCAGCAAATATTATGACTTAACTCCAAGAAAACAGAGCTACATCGCGAACCGCTGGCAGGAAGATGTTCCGACCTACACGATCGTAAATGTTGACAAGCAGTCTGTTACGATCAACACATACCGCACCGACACAAATGAGAAGATCGATGACCAGGTGCGTATCGTAAAGATCAAATAATAAGCAGAAGGGATCGGAAGAATTGTGAGACAGGTCAGAAAAAGGCAGATCATATTTCTGCTGGCAGCAGTTCTGTTTGGAACTATCCTGTATTTCCTGAACCGGATCGACCGCACTCCGCTTTATGAAGACCAGGGCCGCAGCTTTGAAAAAGCAGTGGTCCTGGAAGTCGTTCAGGACAATGTAGAGGAGAGCGGGCAGTATGTGGGACAGCAGACGGTGCGTCTCGTTTTGAAATCCGGGGACAGAAAAGGACATACAGTGGAGGCAAAAAGTTCCTCCAGTTATTTGTACGGCGCGCACTGTGTGCCGGGAATGAAAGTGATCGCGGCGGTGAATGAGAGCGGTGACAATTTATATGTGACGGTGTACAGCATCGACCGGAGCGGGTCTCTGGCACTGATCATTGCCCTGTTTCTCGTGATGATATGGGCGCTCGGCGGAAAACAGGGGTTAAATTCGGCCCTGGGTCTCATATTTACCTTTGTCTGTATTATCTGGATCTTTATTCCGCTTATCTACCGGGGCTTTTCGCCCATCGCGGCGTCGATCCTTGTGGCGGTCCTCACCACCGTGGCGACGATGTACCTGATCGGCGGGTTTACGACAAAAACGGCGGCATCGATTCTTGGCACAGTGACGGGAGTTGCCATATCAGGCATTTTAGCCTTTGTTTTTGGAAAAATGACGACGATAAGCGGATATAATGTGTCGGATATCGAGCAGCTGGAATATGTTGCCCAGATGACAGATATAAAGATCGGAGAGCTTCTGTATGCGGGAATCCTGATCTCGGCACTGGGTGCCATCATGGACGTGTCTATGTCGGTCAGCTCCTCCGTTCATGAGATCGCCCTCAGGGCCCCGGAGTTGGATACAAAGGAACTGTTCCTGTCCGGAGTCCGTGTGGGACGTGATATGATGGGAACCATGTCAAACACACTGATCCTGGCGTTCACGGGAACTTCGATCAACACGCTTGTATTTTTATACGCGTACGGCTACAGCATGAACCAGATCGTTAACATGTACTCCATCGGGATTGAGATCATTCAGGGAATTTCAGCGACGATGGGAGTCATTCTGACCGTACCGTTGAGTTCTTATATCAATGCAGTTCTTTTGACATCGAAAAAGTCAAAAGCAGGAATGAAATAATGCGGCAGATTAAACACCTGCCGCATTGAAAATATCATTGGAACCGGATTCTGTGACTTCAAACCAGAATGTGGTTCCTTTTTCGTTGGAGTCCACACCGTACTTCATGTTGTGGGCGTCAAGGATCGTGCTGACGATGGAGAGACCGATTCCGGTTCCCATGCGGCGGCCGCTCTGGTGCTGGCTGCGCTGGTAGCGCTCCCAGATGATCTTTTTGTCCTCCTCAGAGATCGGGGGGCCGGGGTTTATGACGGAAAGTCTCGCGGTATCGCTGCTTCCGACGCGCTTTAAGGAGACGGTGATGACATCGCCTTCCGGAGTGTGGTTGATGGCGTTGTAGAGCAGGTTTCTCAGAACCTGGCTGAGCTTTAATGGATCGGCGTTGATGAAGATGGATCGTTCGTCTGCCTCAAACTGGATCCGGATGCCGTAGGTTGCCGCAGCGGCGGCACAGTGGGCTGTCTCAGATTCCGCGAGTCCCGTGAAGTCCAGATATTCCGGGCGGAGCTTGATGTAGCCGGACTGGAGCTGGGAGTAGTCTAAAATGTCGTTGACCATCTCACTCATCCGGTTTGACTCCTCGATGATCAGATCCAGGTCCTCATTTCTCGATTCCTCGTCCTTCCAGTGGATGTCCCGGACCAGCTCCGCGTAGCCGGAGATCACGGAAAGCGGGGAGCGGAGTTCGTGGGAGACGTTGGCGATGACTTCTTTTCGGAGTACATCGACTCTTGCCAGTGCCTGTCCGAGAAGTCCGACGGATTCCGCCAGTTCTCCAAGCTCGTCATGGCGTTTTATGTCCGCGCGGGCGGAGAAATCGTTTGCCGCGAGCTGGTCCACCGTGTGCTTGATTGCGAAGATCGGCTTTGTGAACTGCCTGGAGCAGATGGCGGCCAGGATGGACGCGGCGATCGTTAAAATGATCGTGAGGAAGATCAGCTGCTGCCGGTTGAAGGCCGAGGCTGTGTCGGTGCTGACCGTATTTTCAATCAGGAGATAGGCGTCTTCGCCGTCATAGATCACCGGAATTCCGATGTGGATGGAGACCATATGGTGATCCCCTTTTGTGACATTCTGGTAGATCTGGCGTGTCTGGACATTCGAGAATTCGTCGGATCCTTTGATAAATTCCCAGATGTTATATTCTGGTTCATCCTGGACATCGGTGAGCAGATGACCGTAACTGTAGATGCTTGTGAGTTCACCGTTCTCGTCCGTGAGGAAGATCGTTCCGTCCACCATTCTGCTTAAAAAGGGCAGCAGGCGGTCGTCCTCCGTGAGGTCACGGTTTGTCAGGTCGCTCATGATCGGCTGAAGCCGTTTTAAGGAGTTTGACAACGCGGTCTCGGCGTAGGCGTGTTCGAAGAGAAATACCTGAATGAGCCACATGAAAACCGTGGTCAGGATCACAAGCCCCATCATCATGCCCCAGAGCTGGGCCATCAGTCCGGGGCGCTTTCGCCTAAACATCAGCCTCCGGGTCGAACTTATATCCGACGCCCCAGACGGTCTGGATCATGGAGCGGTACGGGCCGAGACGGTCCCGGACGGCCTTTACATGGGTGTCCACGGTGCGCCCGTCACCGCAGTAGCTGTATCCCCAGACATCCTGGAGAAGTTTGTCACGCTTCATGACGGTTCCCGGATTTTTCGCGAGTTCCAGAAGAAGGTCGAATTCTTTCGGAGCGAGGACCAGCTCTTTTCCGGCGATGGAGGCGGTGTGGGAGTCCGGATGGATCTCGAGCTCCTTATATTTATAGGAAAGAACAGAATTTTTCTTTCCGTTGCGCTTTAGGACAGCGCCCACCCGGGCCATGAGTTCCTTCGGGCTGAACGGCTTAGAGACGTAGTCGTCCACGCCGAGACCGAAGCCCGTGAGTTTATCGTATTCCTCACTTCTGGCGGTTAACATAATTACCGGGATCTCACTGGTTTTGCGGATTCGCTCCAGTGTCTCGAAGCCGTCGAGTCCCGGCATCATGACATCCAGGATCACGAGATCGAAAGTGTGATCCTGCAGTTTCTCCAGCGCCGCAAGTCCGTCCGCGGCCTCATCACATTCATAATGTTCCACTTCCCCGTATGTCCGGACGAGTTTTCGGAGACGGATATCGTCGTCAACGATCAATAGTTTTGACATCAGATTTGTACCTCTATTCTATAATTTCCTGAATTACATATATATTCAATAAATTCACACATTTTTATTTGCAGGCAGCCGGTCCAGACGGAAAGAATCTTCCACTGCTGATACCGCGGTCAGCCGTTTGTTTTCTTATTTAGATATATCATAAAATTCCCATCTGTGAAAGAGTCCTCACAAATTCCTGGAAATTTCCTCACAAAGTGTTCACAATTGACTTTTATATTATTGGCTGTAAAAGTCAAAAAGGCAGTAGTTTATAGGAAAATCAGGAAGGGAGTATATAGAATCATGAAGAAAAGGAACATCATCCTGTGTACGGCAGCAGGCGTTATTGTCGTTGCTGCGGCTGTAGGTGTAACCGCGATGAAAGGCGGTTCGTCGGGCAGCGGAATGCCGGGCGGCATGGGCGGCCCTGGCGGCGGTCCCGGAGGAATGGGCGATATGCAGCAGGAAAACCAGGCAACGGTTGTCCGCTCGGAGGAGCCGGAGACGGGAAGTATCTATCTGACAACGGAGCTTACTGGTACCGTGGAACCGGATGATGTGGTCCATGTATACGCGAAGGCGTCCGGAGATATCACATCCGTCAATGTGAAGGCGGGAGACACCGTGACGAAAGGCCAGGTCCTCTTTACAATCGATACCGAGCAGGTGGCAAACGCGCAGAACTCTGTGGATTCCGCCCAGGTGAATCTCCAGAAAGCCCAGAGCGACCTCGCGAGAATGCAGATCCTCTATGACGGCGGGGACCTCTCCGACCAGGAATATGAACAGTACACAAACGCCGTAAAGACGGCGCAGCTCCAGTACAATTCTGCGAAGACCTCCTATGACCAACAGGTCAGCTACAGCAGCGTGACAGCGCCGATCTCCGGAAAAGTGGAGAGCTGCAGCGCGGAAGTCTATGACCGGGCGAACATGAACGGGGAGCTCTGTGTGATCTCCGGCGAGGGCGAGAAGAAAGTTACATTCTATGTCACCCAGAGAATGCTGGAGAACCTTGCGGTGGGCGATTCCCTGACTGTGGAGAAGAGCGGAACTACATATAACGCGGTGATCGATGAGATCAATACCATGGTGGACGATTCCACAGGCATGTTTAAGATAGAAGCGCAGCTCACCGATTCTGACAACAACGCGGCGACGGGAAGTACCGTGAAGCTTACAGTAACGACGGGAAAAGCCGAGAATGTTATGACGATTCCGGTGGACGCTGTGTATTACAGCGGCGGAAAAGCCTATGTCTACTTATATGAGGACGGAAAAGCGAAGAAGGTGTCCATCGAGGTCGGAATCAACGATGATGACTATGTGGAAGTTACAGACGGACTTTCCGCGGATGATCTGGTTGTGAGCACATGGAGCAACAACCTGTATGAGGGCGCAGATATCCAGTTATCAGGAAGCAGCGAGAGTACGGACAGCCAGGACGCGGGTACGCCGGATGGTCAGGCAGCGCCGAATGCAGAGGCAGGAACGCCGGGTGAACCGAACGCAGATGCCCCGGCGAATGGAGCTGGAGGCGAGACACCGGCCGCAGATAACAGCGCCGCTGGCAGCGCTGCACAGGAGGGCTGATCATGGGACTTACGAGATATGTATTAAAACGTCCGGTCACGACGATCTTAGCTCTGCTCTGCATCCTCGTCTTCGGTATCTCCTCCGTATTTAACGCGACCTTAGAGCAGATGCCGGATACGGATCAGCCGATGCTGATCGTCCGCGCGTCCTATTCCGGCGCGACACCAGAAGACATGGATGAGCTTGTGACAAAGCCCATCGAGGACCAGGTCAGTACGCTGGAAGGCGTAAAGAGCATGTCCTCCACCTCCAATGAAGGAAACGCCATGATCATGCTGGAGTATGATTACGACGCGGACATGGATGACGCCTACAACGAACTGACACGTTCTTTAAACAGCATCCGCGGACTCCCGGATGACTGCAGCACCAGCGTCATGGAGATGAACATGAACGGCGGTAACGACATCATGCTCTCCATCTCCCACGACACACAGGAAGACCTCTACGACTATGTAGATCAGAACATCACACCGGTATTCGAGCAGCTTTCCACTGTTGCCCAGGTAGAATCCATGGGCGGTTCCTCCGAGTATGTAAAAGTGGAGCTGGATTCGGTGAAGATGAAACAGTATAAAGTGACGGTGAACCAGATCACAAGCGCCATGGCGGCATCGGACCTCTCCTATCCGTCCGGTTCCGCGGAGTACGGCGACCTGTCCCTCTCCGTCACAACATCCGCGAAGGCCAGCACGCTGGATGATCTGAAGAAGGTTCCGATCACGACCCAGAGCGGAAAGATCGTATACCTGGAAGACATTGCTGACGTGTATACCACAGAGGAACAGATGGGCGGTGTATCCCGCTACAACGGACAGGAGACCATATCACTCTCCGTATCAAAGAAGCAGGACAGCTCCGCGATGAAGCTTTCCTCCGATGTAAAAGAGGCGATCGCATCCTTAGAGGCATCCGATTCCGGACTCCACATCGAGGTAGCCCGCGACAGCGCCGACAGCATCAAATCATCCTTAATGGATGTAGCACAGACCATGGTCCTGGCGGTCATTATCTCCATGATCATTATCTGGCTCTTCTTCGGTGATATCAAGGCGTCCCTGATCGTCGGAAGTTCGATCCCGACCTCCATCCTGGTATCCCTGATCCTGATGACGAGAGTCGGATTTACCTTGAACGTTATCACCATGAGTGCCCTGGTACTCGGCGTCGGCATGATGGTCGACAACTCCATCGTTGTTCTCGAGAGCTGCTTCAGAGCTATGGATAAGATGGATGAGCGCGGATTTGTGGAGTACGCGAAGGCGGCCCTGGAAGGTTCCGGACTTGTTGCCATGTCCGTCCTCGGTTCCACATTGACGACATGTGTCGTATTTATTCCTCTTACAACATTGAACGGCATGAGCGGCCAGATGTTCACACCGCTTGGCTGGACCATCGTATTCTGTATGAGTGCGTCCCTGCTCTCAGCGATTACGGTCGTTCCGCTGACATACATGCTGTATAAGCCGAAGGAGAGAGAAAAAGCTCCGTTATCAGGTTTTATGAAACTGCTTCAGGCGGGATACCGGAAGATCCTTCCGACGGTACTGAAACACAAAGCAATCGTCATGCTGGGCTCCATCGGACTTGTCGCAGCCACATTCTTCTTAGCAAGCGGCATGCAGAGTGAGCTTATGACATCCGATGATAACGGTACGATCTCCGTTACGATCACCACAAGACCGGGACTTCTCGATGACAAGGCGGATGACATCTTAAACCAGGTGGAATCCATCGTCAGCAGCCACGAAGATGTGGATTCCTACATGCTCCGTTATAACGGCAGCAGCGGAACGATCAGCGCTTACTTGAAGGACGACAGAAAGATGAGCACGGATGAGATCGTTTCGGAGTGGGAAGATGAGATGGCAGGTCTTGAGAACTGCACGATCGAAGTCGAGGCATCCGCTTCCATGAGCTTCATGGGACGGCAGAACGATTATGAGGTGATCCTGAACGGCTCCGATTATGATACGGTAAAGGAGACAGCGGATAAGATCGTCAATGAGCTGGTTGCCCGCGACGATGTGAAGAACGTCCACTTCGACGTTGAGAACACGGCACCGGTCGTATCCATCAATGTCGATCAGGTAGCAGCTTCCGCGGAAGGACTCACAGCGGCATCCATCGGTCAGCAGGTAAAGCAGATGCTTGACGGAACCGAGATCGCGACATTGACCATCGACGGAAATGAGGTCAGCGTCAAGGCAGAGTATCCGGAAGGCATGTACCGCACGGTGGAGCAGGTAAAGAACATGCTGATCACCACAGGAAACGGCGGAACCGTATCCGTCTCCGATGTGGCGGACGTTGTGTTCAAGGATAACCCGTCCTCCATTTCCAAGACGGATAAGGCGTATGAAGTTACGATCACGGCAGATTATGTAAACGGAAACGTGAAGAACCTCATCGACAGCGAGGTGGTTCAGCCGAACCTTCCGTCCGGCATGACCATCGGTACGAACTCCATGAACCGTATGATGGCGGAGGAGTTCTCAGCCCTGTATCAGGCGATCGCGGTTGCGGTATTCCTGGTATTCGTAGTCATGGCGGCCCAGTTCGAGTCCCCGAAGTTCTCCTTCATGGTCATGACAACGATCCCGTTCAGCCTTGTGGGTTCCTTCGGACTTCTGAAGCTGACCGGAACCACCATCAGTATGACTTCCATTTTAGGATTCCTGATCCTCATCGGTACGGTCGTAAACAACGGTATCCTTTATGTAGATACGGTCAACCAGTACCGGATGACGATGGATCTTAAGACTGCCCTCGTTGAGGCCGGAGCGACACGTCTCCGCCCGATCCTGATGACAAGTTCCACCACGATCCTCTCCATGATCCCGATGGTAGTCTCCACAGGAAGCAGCGCGTCCACGACGAAAGGTCTGGCGATTGTAAATATCGGTGGTCTGACGGCTGGTATTCTTGTAGCGCTGTTTATCCTTCCGGTTTATTACGCGATCATGAACGGTAAGAAGGAACGGAAAGTGCTGGATATTTAATTCAGGAACACCCTGGGGGAATTTATCCCCAGGGCGGACCTGTATCTGAAGAAAGGAGTTTATATGAAAAAATGGAAGATCGCAGGACTGTTCGCCATGGCGCTCATGGTGAGTGCGGCGCCGCTCCAGGCGTTTGCGACCAGCCCGGAATTTGCATATACAGCGGAAAAAGGGGCATCTCTCCAGGACAACAAGCTGGAATACGGGGAGATCGCGGACCTGATCCACGAGTACAACACCACAGTCCGCCAGAATGAACTGGACTACCAGAAATACAAAGGAAAGACCAGCACGGACATCGCGAAGGAATATTATGATTCCGCAAACGAGGTCTCCGAGCGGATCAGTTACCCGGATGATGACAGCGCAAACTACGCGGGTCAGATATCCCAGGCGTTAAACAGCGAGATCTCCGTGGATAACCTGACAGAACAGGGCGACAACAACGTGGATGACGGTGAGATCAAGCGCCTTGGGTATGAGCAGGCGGAAAAGAGTCTTGTGCAACAGGCGCAGAAGCTGATGATCTCCTATTACAGCCAGAAAGCGTCCCTGGAGACCCTTGAGGACGCGGTGACCCAGGCGGAGACCGCATATACCCAGGCGCAGACGAAAAAGTCTGCGGGAATGGCCTTGCAGTCGGAGGTCGACAGTGCAGCGGAGACAGTCACAAACGCGAAGGCGTCCCTGCAGTCCGCAAAGAGCAGCTTAGAGCAGACGAGACAGCAGCTCATCATCATGCTGGGCTGGAACTACAATGACTCCGTGGAGATCGGAAGTCTGCCGGATGTGGACACTTCCGTGGTTTCCTCCATTAATGTGACGTCCGATATCCAGACGGCGATCGCAAACAACTACAGCATCAAGATCACAGAGCGCAGACTTGCGAATTCCCAGTCGGAGAACAACCGCGCCACCTATACGAACACGCTGACAAATCAGAAAGATACCGTTTCTACAAACGTGAAGAACGCCTACAACAGCCTGGTTCTCGCAAAGGACAGCTATGAGCAGGCGAAGACCAGCTATGAGCTTGCGGAGAAGGAGCGGGCGGCTGCGGAACTGAGACTTTCCGCAGGAACCATCACGAAGAAGACATACGCGAAGCAGGAATCCGCCTGCCTTTCTGCGAAAACGTCTATGGAATCCGCAAAGTTGAGTTTCCTTACCGCAAAGGTCAGCTATGACTGGGCGGTAGCAGGATTAGCGTCAGCGTCATAATTTTCGGTCTGCGGAAAAATATTCCTGCCGCAGTGGAAAAGACGCAGATCGGTATGGAATATGGACCAGAGATGAGTTGATGTGAGGAGATGAAAAAATGAGAACATATAAGAAATGGATGAGTGGTCTGATGCTTGGAGCGGCAATTCTTGCAGCTGGTGGGACCGGAACGGCTGGGGAAAGTGCATCGGGGAATATTAGCGGAATGATCTCCAGTGTGATTTCCTCATATGGAATCGTATCTTACGCGGCGGAGACCTCTTCAATTGACCTCAGCCAGGTCACAAAGGTTGAGTACAGCAATCTGCGGGAACTGATCAAGGCGGGAAACTTTTCTTACTTGCAGAGCCAGGACAGCCAGAACCGCCAGAGTGCGCCTTACGAGAAGATGCACGAGACATTGAAGGAAGAGTACAATTACCTGAAAAAGATGGCGGATTCCTACAAGGATGACGGCGACACGGAGATGCAGGAGCTCTATGAGAACAACGCGAAGAACATCCGTACTTCCATGGCGCAGGTGCAGTCCACGATCAACCGGCTGAATTCCGCAAGTCAGGAAAAAACCATGGAGGACATGGCGGACACGCTGACAGCATCGGCGCAGAACCTGATGAACTCCTACAACCAGATGGCAGCCAATGTGGCGGCGATGGAAAAGAGCG
>Ga0129312_1001662_pt1 | contig 12446 bp, 10 predicted proteins | sample O827metagenome_FD_94434 | JGI IMG/M metagenome (GOLD analysis project Ga0129312, IMG submission 94434) | Orangutan group fecal microbial communities from Wisconsin, USA - O827 metagenome | ecosystem: Host-associated > Mammals > Digestive system > Large intestine > Fecal | place: USA: Wisconsin... | reverse complement strand
AGTTCCGGTAGCATTGATGGCTCTTACTTTATCAACTTTGTCAGGATCCTCTGCCAAATCCACCGCAGTCCATGCCGCGCAATGTATTACAGTATCCGGACAAATATCGGTAATTACCTTCTCAACAGCATTTCGATCTGTGATATCCAATTTCGTATAGGGCATTTTAGTTACTGCAGTTCCATCATCCACACCGCTATACATATCTGTAATATCACTTCCAATACTCTCATAGCCTCTTTTTGATAACTCATTCATCACATCGTGACCTAATTGTCCGTTTACACCTGTCACAAATACTTTCATAATCAGGATCTCCTTATATTTTCATATCATTTTCAATTAACTAATAACCTGACTATATTCAGGATTTATCCATTTCCTTAACCATATCGCGCAATGTCGTTTCCCATGCTATTTGTGGTTTCCAGCCAAGCTCTTTCGTCAGTTTGTCGTGAGAACCGACAACAACACGGTTATCGCTTGGTCTGACAAACTCCGGATTAACTTTTGTAGAAATTTCTACCTTAACAATATCCGCAATCTGGTCAATAATATCCGAAAGTGCAATTTGCTTTCCGGAGCAGATATTATAAATTTCTCCCGGAGTACCATTCATTAAAAGCATATAGTACGCATTTACCACATCCCTGACATCTACAAAATCTCGAATAATTGTAGTATCCCCGGTTTCAATAGTCCCCTCTGTTGCACCACTATCCTTGATATTTAATATGCGCCGAATAAAGCTTGGCACCACAAAACGTTCGTCCTGCCACGGGCCAATATGATTAAAGGATCTGGTCAGTATAATATCAAGATGATAACTGTCCACAAATACCTTGGACAGCATTTCCTGAGAAACACGTGCTACTGCATACGGACTGACAGGTCTCAACTGCATATCTTCTCTCAGCGGTAAATGCTCCGGTAAAACATTCCCATATTCTTCAGATGAGCCAATTGACAAGACACGACAAGCTATCTCTAATTCCTTTAAAGCACTGGTTAAATTCAGAAAAATATTGGTATTGTTTACAAAACTTTCTTCAGGATGCTGCCAGCTAAAAGCAACACTGCTAAAAGATGCCAAATGCAGGATATAATTCGGTCTGAACTCCTTTAATACCGCTTTCAAAGCCTCACCATCCAACAAATTGACTTCCTGAAACCTTATATTTAACCGGGATGTATACATTGACATATCAAAAGCCGGTTTACGAATATCGATTCCATAAACATCGGCACACTCTTCTTTTTCATATAAATATTGTAAAAAATGCCTTCCAACAAATCCGGAAAAACCGGTAATCAAGAACTTTTTATTCTCCATATTCGACCTCATATTTTAATCTTTCTGAGTGTTTCATAATTACAAAAGCACACCCCAAATGAATCATTTGGGGTGCCCCTCTTAAAATTATAATTTTTATAAGTTCTTTGCTTCCTTGCGTGCAAGCTCTCTGTCATGTTCTGTCATGATGCGAATTAATTCTTCATAGCTTGTCTTTTGAGGATTCCAGCCAAGAACAGTTTTGGCCTTGGTGGGATTTCCCCATAAATTATCTACATCAGTCGGGCGATACCACTGAGGATTTACACATACCAGCATTTTTCCGGTCTCAGCATCATAGCCCTTTTCATCCATACCACTGCCTTCCCAACGGATCTTAATACCATTGATTGCAAATGACTTTTCTGTAAAGTCACGCACTGTATGCTGCTCTCCTGTGGCAATAACAAAATCATCCGGTGTATCCTGTTGCATAATCAGCCACATACATTCCACATAATCCTTGGCATATCCCCAATCGCGAAGAGAATCTAAATTGCCCAGTTCCAAATGATCCTGTAATCCTTCTGCAATACGACCGGTGGCCAACGTAATCTTTCGAGTAACAAAATTTTCACCACGTCTTTCGGACTCGTGATTAAATAAAATACCATTGACCGCAAACATACCATATGCTTCGCGATACTCTTTAATCATCCAAAATCCATACTGCTTTGCAATAGCATAGGGACTATACGGATGAAACGGTGTAGTTTCAGACTGAGGTACTTCTTCAACTTTACCATATAATTCAGATGTAGATGCCTGATAAATTTTTGTTTTATTGGCAAGTCCCAAAATCTTGACTGCCTCCAAAATACGAAGTACCCCTATCGCGTCAACATCACCAGAATACTCCGGCACATCAAAGGAAACCTGTACATGAGACTGTGCAGCCAGATTATAAATTTCGTCCGGCTGAACTTCTCCTATAATATGAATTAACGAAGTTGAATCCGATAAATCACCGTCATGTAATGCAATTTGATTTTGGGCAATCAGATGATCTATACGTGCTGTATTTGAAATGGATGCCCGACGGGTCACACCATGTACCTCATATCCTTTTTCTAATAAAAACTCCGCTAAATAACTGCCATCCTGTCCGGTAATACCTGTAATTAATGCCTTTTTCATTTTTGATATCCTTTCCACATATATTAACAACTTCTAAATCATCGAAATATATTTTCTCAGTCTAAACCTTATTTTATTATGAAACATCAATAAGTGCAAGCAAAACCCATCATTTATAATACTCTGATATGGTATTGATGTACATCTGCGGCAATCCCACATCATAGGATTGACCATCTACAACGTATCCAGCCATACCTATGCGCTTTCTTGTCTGCTCCAATGCATCCGTCAACTGTATCTCACCGCTTTGCAGTTTATTATCAGCTATATTTTTTTCTAGCACTTCAAAGACTTCCTTGGTTAAAATATACTGACCAAACACAGCATAATAATTTTCCTTGCAAGCCTTATTCTTTACTTTTAAATAATCCTCTGCATATTCAACCGACGGTTTTTCCACAATCTGGTCCAGTTTCAAAATAGTCTGCTCTTTATCTTCCCACTGACCATGCATAACACCATAATGCACAACATCCTGCTTATCAACATTGTGCATAGAAACGATGGGAAGACCGGTCTTCTCAAATGCGTCAATCATCTGTTGCATACAGTTTTCCGAACGGTTGGAATGATAAATCATATCTCCGAGTAATAACAGCACCGGCTCATCTTTCACAAATTCTCGGCACTGATATACCGCATGTCCAAATCCTTTCCGCTCCTTCTGATACACATAGGTCACCTTTTCGCCAACCTTTTGCAGCAAATCTTCATATGCTTTTTTTTCTTCCGGAAGTTTATCATAATGTTCTTGTGATAATGCACCAAAGAATTCATTGTAAATTTGTTTTTCTCCGGCTCCGATCACAAGACAAATTTCTTCAATCCCTGCTTCAACCAGTTGTTCTAAAAGAATCAATAAAACCGGTTTTAAAATTCCATCACGATCCAACACCGGAAAGAAATCTTTTTTTAAGACTTTGGTTGCCGGAAATAATCTCGTTCCAAAACCGGCAACCGGTATAATAGCCTTTCTTACCGCCTGCTGAGGATTCAATGTAAGCGGAAAGCCATCCATATTGCAAGCTTTCTTCAAATAGGAGATTAATTTTTTTTGACATACTTCATCTTTTGCCAGAAACTGTACTGTTCCATCCCCCTGAGAACCGACTCCCTTTGCACCATATATCCAGGGACGGATATTCTCATCATTTAAAACTGAATGTAAGATTGGCGAAGCAAGTTCCTGTATACATGCAGGAGCAACCTTTTTATCAAAATTTTCCTGATAACAGGTCATTAATTCTCCCAATTTCTCGTTTTCACCGGCTTCAATATATGCAATTGCTCTATTAATAAAAGCTTTGTTATCTTTTCCCAAAGCCTCCTGCACATTTTCCTCCATCTCGTTTTGTGCAAACGGAAAACATTTATTCAGATCTGCCAAAATCTTAACTGTATCTTTGTGTGAATTAAGATCTGCCACCACCCAATGTAAAGGACGTTTTATCTTTAATGGTTTTACTGATATCTCATTACCATCAAAAATCATATGCACCGGATTCACTCCATATGCACAGGCCTGATCTAAACGTCCGCAACGAGACGGGGTCCGCTGTTCTCCTATATATGCGATTGTCATCTCACCCATTGTATTAAGATGCAAATTATATAACTGATTGAATGCACGTGCCACAAGAACACAAATCGCCGCACTACTGGACAATCCACTCTTTATCGGCAAATCCATCTTGGAGATCGTAATATGAAGTCCACCAACGTTGTAACACTCATTGACATAAGATGCGACACCTGCTACATATGAGAAGAATCCACCCTCATTAGCTGTTTGGCGAAGCAATTCTGTATCCATTTCACATTCATAACACTCCCCCTTAAAAGCCGGAATATCACTATCAATCATAAATTTATCAGCCGGTGTTACGAAAGCATAAATTCCTTGTTCGATACCTGTGACAATTGCTTCTCCGGGTATGATAGCCGAATTAATTACCCGGTGCAGACCTGCCCAGTCACTGTGTTCTCCTATCAAACAAAGCCTACCGGGAACAAACAATTCTAATGTTTTTAATTCCATATATTGACCTCTCGTTTTATTGTAGTGATAATCTCTTTTTAAACTGTTTCTAAACAAATTTATCTCATTATGAAAATACCGGTGCTTATAATTTCTCAATAGAAGCAACCAGATATTTCTGATTCTTAAATACCAAACGTAACAAAACATCCAAATACTTCATCACCATCGTGATCAGAAGGAATGTTGCAAAAAACCCCACAGAAATCAACCCCATCAAAGGAGCCCATCCTTCTACCGGTTTATTAAAACCGAAATATGCTACAACCGTATATAGTGCCGCAGCAAACATAAAAATCAACATAATTATTGAAAAAGTCAGAGAAACCTTGTATGCAACATTCGTAAATAAAATCAAAGCATCCGTTGCCTTATTACTATTATCGATATCTGAATATACCTGTCCTTTATAATTTTGAACCGGACTATATTCTATATTACAACAACGAAGTCCGCTTGAAGTATAAACAGCTTTCCTATATGGAATCACTTTGCTGTATGTTGTAACTCTGTTCACAGCCCTTCTGGAAATAATAGAAAAACGTTCCGTACATAATTCATATTCACTTTCAGAAAAATGATTATAAACTCTATAAAACAATTTTGAAGCAACTCTACTGTTTTTTCTGGGTGGAATTGCATTTACAATATCATACCCCTGTAAAGACTTTTTATATACTTCCATGATCACTTCCGGATTATAATCCATGCAACAAGAATCAAATTCATATACAAAATCACCTATTGATAAATCTATTCCCGCATTCATTGCAGCTTCCAAACCATGAGAAAATCCCATATTGATTATCGAAATATTTAAATCAGGATATTCTATTTTGACAGCTTTAAGTTCCTCCAGACATGTATCAGAAATGCCATCATTTACGCAGATAACTTCACTTTTTTTAAAGTTATCTGTCAACTCTTTTGCAATCATTCTAAGAAAAGGGACTGCATTTTTTTCATTTTTATGCAAATAAACCACAGCTGATACAAAATTGCTTTCTTTATTCGTTATCATTTAACAACACCTCATCTAAATCATATACTGTATTAATTTTTCCTGATAAAACACTTATAAACTTTGGAGCAGTGGAAAACTGCTTAATAACTGTCGGCCTTGAATCATCTATTTCTGATGCTCGGAGAATTGGTTTCATAGAAAATAATGAACTTACATATTCAAATTCCAGTTCATCTTTTAGATATTTTCGAGCCAAACTTGACATATAATCCCATGCTGTATGCGGTTTTGCCGTACAATCATTGCAATTCCCCAATTGAAATTTGGAGCAAAACTCGGCTCCTCCGGAACATTTTTTTTGGCACTCAAATTCCGGAAAATCCTTATGGCATGTGACATGAGGAGTAAAAGTTACGGAAGTTAAAGAATGATAGCCTGTTTTTCCAAAGGGCATAATACTAAAAAACGGTCCATCCATAACCGTTATTCCAACATTTTTCAGTTTGCTATTTACTTTACATAAAATTATTTCACATAATTCATATTTTATCTTAAAAGGTTCAAAACCAAGCAATTGATTTATCTGGTTTACAGATGCATATGTTGCATTTAATACAAATTCACTCTCATATTCAGAAGTATCTTTCAAAATAACTTTATACATCTCTCCGGTATTTATGATATTATCAATCCGAGCATTGTATACTATTTTAATATTATGGGAATATTGTTCAATTTCTCTCAACAATTTTGCACAGAGCATTTTCGCATCGTATGTATATTCTTTTGTCAAAAAAGCGCCATCGCATTTTCCGGGTTTAAAATATTGTTCAACCGGAATTTCATCACATCTTATGTTTGCAGCTGAACAAAATTTCTTAAACTGCTCCGCGTTCGTCCATGAAAAATCTGCAGATGTAGCATATACCTTATCAAAATCTGACAGAATACAATCACCATAATCTTCATTAAATCTATCAAAATAATAAGCAGATTTTATTGCGGTTGAAAAAGATCTTGGATAATGGTATCCCTGATGTACTCTCGCCTGATTAATATATGTGGCCCTTTTAAATGGAACATCATCATGTTCAAGTACAATCACATTCTGACCGTTTTTCCCACACAACAGAGCTGAATATAACCCATATAAACCGGCACCTATAATTATTTTATCAAATTTCATTTCAGCCTCCAAATAACATGATCTGACAATTAAAAATTATTCAGCAAATAATTCTTTCAAATCTACACAAACTTTTTTAACTATTTCTACATCATTGCAATTACCCATTTCGATTGAAACAAATTTATCATAATCTTCCTGCTGCAAAACAGATTTTAACATATAATGCAAATGACTGAATTTGATTTCTGCCAGCTTTGGTTCACTAATATGAACATGGTTTGTAACCGACATATACTCTTTAATGTCCGTCACACTCTCTTTGTTATAAATTACTGTACCAAAATCATAATTCAACCCAAAGCCTTTATTATCAATTCTCTTAATCAGTTCATATGCTTCACTTGTATAATTGATGTAATTAGTATTATAAATGGTTGGATTAGCCTCTATTGCTAACACAGTATTATTTTGTGCAGCAAGTTCGGCCAATCTTCCAAAGAAATCATCCGTAATCAGATTTATGGTTTTCTGTTCCATGCCTTCCGGAATCAATCTATTCTTCGGACAACCAAAGACCAAATTTCTGCATCCTAATACATTAGCAAACTCAAAAGCTTTTTTGGTATATTCTATCAACGAAATGCGCTCTTTTTCCTCTCCAAAAATTCTCTCTGATTTACCATACCAGATAGACTGCATCGATGAAATTATTAATCCATAATCATTCTTTATTTTTTTTGAAAATTCTCTCGCACCACTTAACTGATCATAGGGATTTTCAACCCATATACGTGTTGGTGCTATTTCAAGTCCCTCAAATTCATTTTGGGACAAAAAGACATACATATCTTCATCATATAACTTATCCCACGCAATATTGGAAACAGATAATCTCATCTTTTGTTCTCCCTCTTATAATATTTCCAATTTTTCCCATAATTCCTCTGGTACCACAGTGTTCAATCCATTTACGGTTTGAATTAGCTGTTCCGGTTTGCTGGCTCCCAAAACCGGATAAATTTTTTTTCTAATTCCCCATTGAATTGCAACATCTGTCGGACACATATTATATTCATCACATAATTTCAGATAACCATCTATACGTTCTTTATTCTGATGGTAAAAATTCATTGTTTTATCGTAATTTAATTCTTTACTCTTAGCAACCCTTGATCCTTCCGGTATACCATTTCTATATTTTCCGGTTAATAATCCCTGACATAATGGCGAAAAACCAAGCATACCGATTTTATTATCATTACAAAACTCTTTTACTCCATTTGTCTCTGTCTTTCTTACTGCAAACGAATATATGCATTGCTCCAGAACCGGCTTCTCCAATCCCAGACGCTCACACACTGCATGACATTCCTCCAATGCCTCCCTCGGCCATTCAGATGTAGCCCAATAACGAACCCTTCCGGAATTAATTAAATAATTGAAAGTTCTTACTATTTCTTCCATTGGTGTTTCCGGATCATATCGATGTGCATAATAAATATCCACATAATCCAATTCCATTTTTTTCATAGATTCATCAAAAGCCCATAAAATATGTTTTCTTGATAATCCTCGATGATAGGGGGTATCACCTATCGGCCATGAACCTTTTGTAGAGACTACATATTCCTCTCTTGGGTAATCTTTTAATACTTTTCCAACAATTCTTTCAGCATTTCCCATTCCATAGTTATTAGATACATCAAACGAACGTATTCCCAAATCCCATGCCGTTTGAATCAAATTTTTGGCAAAAGAAATATCCATACATTCCGTTCCTATTGTCAAAGCCGAACCAAATGTGATTTCTGTTATCTTTAATCCCGAATTTCCCATTCTAACATAATTCATGTCAATTCCTACTTTCCTAAATAATATTTTTAACGCTCCACTATTTCAGCCGGTAAATATTCATAAATGACAGATATCGGTCTTCCCTTTACCTCGATCATAATCTGAGCTATATATTCTGCAATAACAACAATCGATACCAAAAGCATTGCTGTTAAAAATGACATTGCCAGAATCACTGTGAAAACTGCCTTCCAATACCCTATTCCGCCGATAATTCCAATAATCGAACCCACAAATAAAATAAAATCAATTGGCAGCAACCAAAATATTTTCCGTAACGGTTCGACCGAAATCCCCGTAATACTTGCCAATGCATATGGGATCATATTTTTTAAATTGTATTTTGTTTTTCCCGCAAAACGCTTATCTCTGTCATATTCAAGGGTCTCCGTATGCATTCCTATGTATGGCACAGTAACCCGAAAAACACTATTGCACTCCGGCAACGACAACAATTCATTCAATGCCTTTCTGGATAACAACCGGAAATTGGCAGCACTTTTTTCTAATTTCAACTTACCGGACAAACTATCTAAAATCTTATAATAACAATTAGCAGTGAATTTCTTCAAAAAATTATCATTACTTCTTTTTATACGACTGCATACAACTACATCCGCTCCATTTTCCCATTTTTCAATCATCTCCGGTATTAGAGATGGTGGATCCTGTAAATCAGCGTCCATCACAATTACTGCATCACCTTTTGCCTTCCTTAATCCTGCACTTACAGCACCTTCCAGTCCAAAATTTCGACTTAAACATACAACCGAAATGTTTTCCGGATGTAATTGTTTCTCAGATAAAATTTTTTCATATGTTGTGTCTTTTGATCCATCATTTACGAGTATGATTTCATAATCAATTTTAGTTTCTATACCTTTCATTACAGCAATTGTTTCTTCGCAATATTGATGTACCAGCCCCTCTTCGTTATACATTGGCGCTATGATTGATACTATTTTTTTCACGATTCCACTCCTTCTTTCTCCCTAAACATCTGATTTATTCTATTATGTCGGTCAGTACACCCGCCACTGAAATTACATTCTCACGTTTTACCCCATATACATCTTCATGGCTAACTACAACAAGATTGGTATCATCCTCAATACCAATCTTTTTTACAAAACCAATTATACAAAGAAAATAAATAGATAATAATAATTAACAAAACACTCTTTTAAACTCCACATTTATTATCTGTTTATTTTTTTTCAGGTTCTGATTTTATCTTTGTGAAATTTTTTCTTAAACTGCGAACAGGTTTGGTTATCCTCCAAGACAGACTGTCATAAATACATTTCAATTCCTCCGCATCTTTTTCTGCGGAGACTTTCATCTGTTGTATCAGTTCCTCTTGTTCCCTTAATTCTTCTTCACATATCTTTATGGATGCATTCAAATTTTCTATCTGCTGAGAATTTTCCTTATCTTTTCTGATCCAATAATCAACTGCACGATTGTATATTTCCTCATATGAGGTTCGTACGCCCTCTAAAGACATGTCCCATATTATTTCGCCTGTGATTTTTATTTTTTTATACACTCTATTCAATCCATCAAAAGTAATATTGGGTCTGTACAGATATTCATTTAAAAAAACACCATCTTCCCTGTTTTTATTTTGAATAGTATCAGATAAATCAATCTCTTCATTTTCATCAATTGTGTATCCTACTATTTTTAATGTTTTAAAATAAATCCGACCTTTTTCATTTGGTTTCCATTCAAATCTATTTGTCGCAGCATAATCCTCATCATTCAACACATATTCAATCTCAAACTGTTCCTCTTTTGCAAATAACACATGTTCATTATAATAAATCTGATGAGTTTCATCTACTGCCACTAACTCCAATGGCTGCACAAGAACATGTTCCAGATTGTTTAATTCTTCTGCCGCATCTTCCAAGGCCGTCTCTCGGATATTCTGCATCTTTTCCAATATATCTATTTTATCAACAGAATGATGAAGTATATCCGAAATCTTCAAAACCAAATCATACAAATCTCTGGGTATAATGATAGAATCTTTATTTTTTTCACTAATATTAATAAAACTATCGAAATATTCTTTTCCCGACCACCAATTTGATTTTTTAAGTTTTTCAAATAATGGATGTAATAAAATGATCTTAAAATTATATACCTTAAACATTAAAATCACATTTACCACAGCAGTTGAACTTTGCGTAAGTAAAATAAGGTCTTTATTTTGCATTTTATTATACATACATGCAAAAAATATAGCTTCCCACGGTGCATTTTCATATGGCAGAAACTTCAATTCCATATCCTCATATTTTGACCGCCATCCTCTTTCCATCGGATGTTTTTTAAAATAACAATCATAGTCACTGCAGATACAATTTATTAATTTAAGCATATATTTTTCTATTTGGGGTGCAGTTGATCCTCTAAGAGATAAATAGTCATCAAAATAAATGATATCAGGCACATGACAATCTTGTATACCGAAAAGCTTTTTAACCTCTTCCTGCATTGACAAACATAATGAAGTATTCTTTAACGCGTCACTCAATTCTATCCTTTTAGGACTAATATAATCAGGGACCTTACATATTTGGGGCTCATAAGCCCATGCCTCGATCTTTAACTCCGAAATATCAAAATCGAGCCAGCTAAATTCACTATTTTTTTCTATACATTGCAAAAAATTATTAAAAGTCCAGTATCCTTCATCCGTAAGAATAAACTTGGCCCCTAAATTGATAGTCTTATTTAACAATATTTGTGCAAACCTATTATTTAAGGCAAACAAATGAACAATTGAATCCTTTTCAATTGCAATATTATTTCCTAATGCAATTAATTCTTCCCTATTTTTTCCGAATTCATAAACACAGCTTACTTCATTCCAAATATTTAAGCCCTGTGCTCTTGACACACACAGCCGAGAATTTGATGAATTGTTTGATATCAGCAATATTTTATAATCATCCGAATAATATATCCGGGATATAAAATAAGCCGTCAAAATATTCATTGTTGAATCACAGTAAAAAAAGATTTTTCTCATTTTTTATCACCATCTTTTTATTTAAAATAAATATATCATACATGAAGTAATTGTTATTATAACTATAATTAACACTAATAATCCTTTACAATTTTTAAAATATCTATCCCAAATGCATTTCCTAATATTTCCTATAATACAAAGAATAATAAAATTAAAAATTAAGATCCCTATATTTTTATAATAAAAAGTCTTTCCTGCAACATTCATGTCATAAAAAAGATATTCCAATACAATTGCTCCCAAAAAGGCATCTAAACTAGCTTTTGATATAAATGAATACATCATATTAGTGTCGTATAAACCGTTAATTTTAACATTTCTAAATGTCATAAACACTAAAAACAAAAATACAGCGGTCAAAATACACCCTAAGCGATTGTAGCAAAAATAATAGCCCGAATCCATTTTATTAAAAAACCCAAAAATCAAGACATTTAGCAATAATATAATAATACATATGATGGTTGATATAAAAAAGCTTTTCTTACTTTCCTCCCAATGTTCTCTTCGGATCCAATTTCCAATACAAAAACACATAATCGACCACATATATTTTGTAGGCTCAGTAAACATTGTAGTAAATGAGAACCAATACTCCAAGCTTCTCATAACTCCGAAAACAAAAACAATTCCACATATATATTTTCTAATTGCACCAACTGTAACCTTATCAAAAAAGCTATTTATCAATGGTGCGAACAGAATCATTATAATGTATTGTCTTATAAAACCTTCTCGACAATTTATTCCATCTATGTTCAAAACATCAGTTAAATACCTATATATAGACCATGATTGATCATTATATTTAAATCTATATAGTGTTAGCATCTAAATAGTACAAAACAAAATGAGACATCCCCTTAAAATGTTGTATAATCTACAAGAGGAGGAACTCATTATGTCACGACAAAAAACTCATCACACCAAGCAGTTCAAGTT
>Ga0129312_1001661_pt1 | contig 12460 bp, 5 predicted proteins | sample O827metagenome_FD_94434 | JGI IMG/M metagenome (GOLD analysis project Ga0129312, IMG submission 94434) | Orangutan group fecal microbial communities from Wisconsin, USA - O827 metagenome | ecosystem: Host-associated > Mammals > Digestive system > Large intestine > Fecal | place: USA: Wisconsin... | reverse complement strand
TATGGTTCTTTCTCTGGGAGTATTCCTCTACGACTTTCTGGAATTCTTTTTCCCGTTTGCCGCGGATCTCTTCCATATGAAGTTCCTCTTCCCGCTCATCGATCCTCTTTAAGGATTCTGTGGTCGCGTTCTGCCGCATGATATTCTCAGCCGCGCTGGAAGATACCTGCGCCAGTGTTACCTGATAGTTTACATAACTTATCACCAGATTTTTCAACAGCCGGTTCAGATTTCCTTCGACTACGAAGTCCTCTGTGTGGCGCTGCTGTTCCGGCACGATGACCGGAAAGATCTGCTTTCTCTCCAGATGGATCGTGGAGGTATTCACATATTTCTGATAGACGATGGAGATCCTGCTGTATTTCATCTCCTCGATGGCGTCTACCAGGATCTGGTGGATCTCACTTCTGTCTCTCTGGAACTGGTCGTTATCCATACACAGTTTCGCGTCTCTCGCGTACGGCCGCAGCTTCTTTCCGATAAGGATCTGTTCGCTGCCCTGGTCCTTCCGGATCTCCTCCGCGATCTGGGAGTTGAAATTGCTGCAGAATCCGAAATCACTTCCGAGATAGAGGTTTAATTCCGGCGCGTCCTTCACAGGCTTCAACAGCTTCTTATCCAGGATCAGATTGCGGTTATTCATGATCGCATCGATCATCAGGACCAGCTGTTCTTCCGTATAGCGGTATTTGTCCGCCGTCTTTTTCGCCTTGTCGACACGCAGCAGGGAATGGAAGTTCATAACCTTCACTACATTCCTGACATTCATGGACTGCTCTCCTTTTCCTTATTCCGGAAAGATCTCACGGAAACTGTCGATGATCTCTTTCTCTGTCATCGGAGAAAACTTGTACTGTTTCAGTTTCTCCAGGATCTTCTTTCCTCTTGCCAGCTTGTCCTGCATCTCTTTGCTCATCTCATCGGTGTTGGCAAGCTCATAGATCTCTCTCGTCTCCAGGTAGCTTAAAAGCTCTCTGCGGACCACCGCGCCCAGCTTCTTGACCTCCGGAGTCTGTACCGCGCCGCCGAGACGGGATACGGAAAGTCCGTACTGGATCGCCGGTTTCTGGCCTTTATCAAAGTTTTTCTTTGACATAACGAGCTGTCCATCAGTGATGGAAATAATGTTTGTTGGGATATAGGCGGTGATATCTCCGCCCTTTGTCTCGACGATCGGCAGGATCGTGATGGAACCGCCGTTCTTGTGCTGGCATCCTTTCTCCAGCATACGGGAATGGGTATAGAAGATATCCGGCGGATACGCCTCACGGCTCGGTGCCTTTCCTGCTAAAAGGCTCATCTCACGGTGTACGTTCGCGTGGCGTTTCAGGTCATCGATCACGACGAGAACGTCTTTTCCTTCCATCATGTAGTCTTCCGCGATGGAAAGTCCAACGTACGGAACCAGGTAGAGAACCGGCTGCGGGTCATCGTTCAGTGCCGCAAGGATCACAGTGTGTCCCATAGCACCGCGGCGAAGAAGCTGGTCATAGACCTCTTTTACGTTCTTCTTCGTCTTTCCGACGGAAATATAGATACACAGAACGTCCTTGCCTTTCTGGTTTACAATGGCATCCAGACCGATCTGTGTTTTTCCTGTCTTTTTGTCTCCGAGGATCAGCTGTCTCTGTCCTTTACCGATCGGGTAGATCAGGTCGATTCCGGCGATTCCGGTCTCCAGCGGACGATTTACAGTTCCGCGGTCCATGATCGGGATCGTTCTTCTCTCGATCGGTACCGGGTGGATCACGTCGAACGCCGCGCGGCAGAGACGGTCATGTCCGAAAATATCGATCACATGGGATACGGAATCCGGGGAGTACACCGCCATAAACGGCTCGCCCGTTGCAACGACCTCGTCTCCGATACAGAGAGAGTCGGCTCCGTGTACCACCGCAACGGTGACGGTCTGGCGGCGGATCGCGTTGACGTATCCCTCCGCGTGGTTTCCGATCCGGACTTTCTCCATGAATGTGACATGTTCCAGACCAGCGACTTCCAGGATATACTCTTTTACAGATACCACATATCCGACTTCATAGACGTTCCGGTCCGACTTGATATCCTGGATCTTCTTGCTGATTAAGTCCTCCATATATTTGCTCATTTGTCTTTTTCCTTCCTGAAACGTTATATGCTATAATCGTAGATCCTGTTTCCGGCCTTTACCTGGAAACCTTCGCAGATCTCCGGATCATAGCTTGACGATACTTCTGATCCAAGCTCCTTCGCCCGCTCTCTCAGAGATACTCCGACGCGCAGTTCCATATCGGTGTCCAGGATCCGTCTCCGGTCTGTCAGCCACTGGTAGAAGGACTGCACTTCCTCATTTCCTGTTTCTTCTATATAAGAGTGATGAAGTTTTTTCTCATCCTCTGTCAGGAACTCGTCCAGAATCTCATTCTGGTCTTTTGCCGGAAGTGTCATCATCTCATAGCAGCTGTCGAAGGAAAGCTTCTCCAGGATTCCCTCCACAAGCACCAGCTCTTTTCCGCTGTCCGGGATCTGGCTTTTGATGTGATCAAGAACCAGAGTCGGGTCAAAGCTGAAATTTTCTTTTACTCTCTGATAATCGTCGGAGAAGGTGTCATCGCGGTAACGTCCGCTCACCACACAGGCCTCAGCCGCAGTTTCCTGCCTTACGGCCTGCGCCGGGAGCGATTCTTTCAGTTTCATCTCCTGGCTTTTCTCTTTAATTTCCTGTTCCAGCGCCTCGAGTTCCCGGCTCTTTTTGTCCAGGACACCATCGTAGGCGGCAAACAGGCGGATCGCGTCTTTTTCGATCTGCTTACCCGTGCTCAACGCCATCTGGCGGAGCACCATCACCATAAACAGGTTCATCACGATCAATATGATCAAAACTGCAGCTACAATATACAGCATGCTGATACCATCCTCTTATGATCAAGATAATAACGGGTTAAAGAATAACAGTAAAAACGCGAACGCGAATAATAACAGTAACAGGACTGTCAGTACCACCGCCACGATCATAACACTCTGGATGACATCGCTCTTCGTTTCAGGATTTCGTCCAATTGCCTCCGCAACCTTGGAACCAAGGATTCCAAGTCCAATACCAATTCCAAGGAACGCAAGTCCCAGCATTACACCTACTGAGGACATGGTTGCCGCTAATATGTTTTCCATTCTTTCTTCCTCCTGCCTTTTCTTACAGCGCTGCCGGACCCTGCGGTCCGGTCAGCGGTATTTCACACAAATTGCTTTTTATTACTCAGTGACTTCTTCTTCCCCATCGGATGTTTCTTCTGATACTTCAGCTTCCTCATCTGCTGTGGAACGGCTTCTTCTTTCTGTCTCCGTTTCTCTGTCGCTGTCGCGGATGATGATCGGGTGCTTTTCTTCCGGAAGAATGATCTCTGCTTCCTCGCCCTCTTCTATCTCATCCGTGCTGACATCTTCCGAAACCGTTGTCTCCGGCTCTGTGACCTCAGTTTCCGGTTCCGTCGCCTTGGTCTCCGGAGTTGTTGTCGGAGTCTCCGTATCCTTCGTCGTTCCGGAGGACTTGTTGGAATCCACGTAACCGATCGTCGTGCTTCCGCCTGTGGACGCTGACTTGTCGAACGCGTTTACATGGACGGAATTCTTTACGGTGATCTTATCATCTCCAAGATCGAAGGTTGCAACTACAGTTGCCTTTCCGCCCTGTTCGGTGAAATAGCCCTGAAGGTCTACCGGGATCGTCGCCGTGATGACTCCGTTGTAGGAGACATCCATCCGGATATCCGGATCATCGCTGAGTTCGATCTCGGAATCGCCGTCAAATACCTGAAGTACCGGCTCATCCAGCCGATAGGAAGAGTCGAAGCGGATCGTACACTTGATGCTCTCCGCTGTGACGCGGTCGATGGACATGGAGATATCAAAGTCTCCGGTGGTCGCGTTCTGGTAGTCCGCAACTTTTTCCTCGCCATCCTCGTCGTAATAATATAACTGACAGAGATATTTCGTGTGGCTCTTTAAACCCAGGACCGTGTAAGAGGTGCGGTCCGGATCCAGGTCGAAATCCCAGCTCTTGTTTGTTCCGTCTTCTGTCACGAGCAGTTTAACGACTCCGTACTCGGACAGCGGATCTCTTACAAGATAATTGATCTTTAAGCTGTCTCTTCCGGAAGAGATGCTGCTGATGTACATGCTCTTTCTCACGTTGCTGATGGAAGATCCGTTTCCTCCGGCAATTCCGGTACCGCCTGTACCACCGGTTCCACCTGTGCCGCCAGCGCCTCCGGTTCCACCGATACCACCGGCTCCGCCAGTTCCTCCGGCTCCGCCGTTTCCTCCGGTACCACCGGTTCCTCCGATACCACCGGTACCACCGACTCCGCCGATACCACCGGTTCCGCCGTCTCCACCGGTTCCGCCGGTTCCTCCGGCTCCGCCAAGTCCACCGGTACCACCAGTACCGCCGACTCCGCCAAGTCCACCGGAGCCGCCGACTCCGCCGCTTCCGCCGTTACCGCCGCGGATCGTGAGATCGATCACATCCGGCTGCGTCTCCTGGATCGCGGAGTTCCGGTTCTGGCCGCCGATGACTTTATCGAGCTCCAGGACCGTATCTCCGAAGGCAAGCGTCTGCTCCGCAAAGTCAAATTTCATACTGCCGTTGTCGACCACCGTCGGATCGATGGTCTTGATATTGATCAGGTTGTTGGCAAATCTCGCGTTTCCGTCCGCGTCCGCCATCATGAACAGGTATTTCTCTGCCTGGACGAGGCCTGCGGCGTCGGAGATATTGTCTCCCGTCATCAGGTATGTGTCATCCTTGAATTTAAAGAATTCATTGCTGGAAAGGTCTGTGATCGCCGCGTATCCGTTGATGGTTCCGATGGTTCCATCATCACGGATCTGGTATCCGTCCGCGAATACCTTAAGCATATTGCTGTTATTCTCGAGAACGACAGCTTCCTTGCCAAGGCTTATGGTGTTTCCATCATAGTCCAGGATCCATGACCCGTCCCATTTCCGGCGGATCACGCCCTCTGTGTCGATCGTGATCGCCTGGTTGTTGGCATCATAGACCATACTGTTCTGTGCTACCGGGTAAATGGTCTGCCGTACATTGATCGTCCGAACTGCCTGATAGCCCATTCCGGCTACCGACACAGATACCAATGCCCCAAATACGTTAAACAGCATTTTGGCCGATCTGTTCAATTTTCGCATGGTATCTCCCCCTATCCGATCTTAATTTTCTTTTTGTCTTCTTCTGTCAGGAACATCTGCGGCAGCTGGACCGGAGTCTTTGACTCCGGCGCAACTTTCGCTGTCACGGATGCCGGAAGCATGGTGACACGGAAATATTTCGTGGTCGAGAAGATCGGATCACTCGATGGATCTCCGTTTGCATCCTGTCCGTAGAATTTAATTACAACACGATAACGTCCCTTCGCGTCGAAGCTCATGTCATTCAGTGTCCAGGTATCCGTTACACTTACAGCATTCGACTCGCTGTCCTGCTGGATCCTGTCTCCGTCAACCGGAATCAGTCCTGTGTACAGGGAATCGAAACCTCCATTCTCATTGATATCTTCCTGAACAAAGTTGTATTCCACATACTTTACGCGTCCGAGTCCTGCGGAATTGTACATGTGGATCGCGATCTCAGAGTCAGAGGTCTGTTCAACTTCCAGCTTATCCTCCGCAACGTAGATACCGCTGGAATCCAGCGTATGGATCGTTGTGCTGCAGAGCTCCTGTACTTTTGTACTGTTTTCTCTGCCGCTTTCCTTATCCGCCAGATACTGATCAAGCATAGCCTTGTTGATCTCTGTTGTTCCGCCACCCATCTCGGTATCTACCGCACCGTAAACGATGACTTTGTACTCCTTATTCTTTCCAAGCTTCTGCAGGTTGATCTCCTGAAGGTTTCTTCCGACCCACGTCTCGTTGTATTTCTGTTCGGTCTTGCTGTTAGTGTAGTCAAAGTATTCATCATCCAACAGCTTCCATCCCGTGATCGTCTGGATTCCTCCCGTGTTACCGTACTGGGCTTCGTAGATACGTACCATGTAAGCGCCATGTTCCAGATCCTGCATGATGCTTCCGTTTGAATATTCATAAGTCTTACCATCACGGTCCGTAACCTTAGTATTATGCAGCGTGCCGTCTGTCTGCTCCTCATAAGTACCAGAGTAGTCAGATACGATCGCTTTACCGTTATCGGAGATCACGATTGAGAATGTGGCGTTCTGCTCATCCAGGTTTGACGTATTATCAACGTCGAATTTTGCAACAACTTTCGCGGACGGAGCCGGGTATGCCTGATACAGGATATGTGCGCGGCTCATGAAGAAATCGCCAAGGACCTCCGCGTCTTCCGGCATCGTATCTTGATCCACATCGGTTCCCGACTTATAGGCTCGGATCCGGATATTGTAATACTTTCCAGGTTCAAACCTGGAATCTAAATTTCCGCCGTTTTCGTCTGTTCCCTGCGGCCACATCTTAAGGATCGCCAGGTTCCGGTTTGTCGTATAAATCTCCGGAACTGTGAGCATCTTATTTGTCGTAAGTTCCTTTTGAGTGTAGATCAGCTTTCCGTTTTCCAGCTCCTCGTCCATGTCCTCCTGCGTATAGTCCTGACTCATCCAATGAGAGGAATCAAACTGATACACATCGTAGCGCAGTGTGATGCCGACGGTCGTATTCAGGCCGAATCTTCCGTAGAGCATCTTATCCTGGTAGAATCGGTTCATGATCGTGCTTCCGAGAGCCTCTCCCTTTAACGCGTCCAGAGTGTGGAACTCAATGTAGTTGTCCGCACCCGTCGTATCAAGGAACGGTTCGTAATTGCTGGATCCTTTCAGCACACCGCTGACCTGGATGAAATAGCGTTTGTTTTTCTCAAGCTTATCAAGTATCATCGAGTAGCTGTTCTTGGTTCCACCGACTAAAAGAGCCTTTAATTCCTCCAATGTCATTGGGTACTCTTTGACTTTTTTATCGCCCGTGGAATCTGTAGCTTCTTCCGAACGCTCATAGATCGTGAAAAGGATCTTTTTGCTCGGATCAAGAAGTTCTTCGATTCCTTCCGTCAGATCGAAGCTGAAATCAGCGCTTGTGAGTCCCGGCTGAACCGTCGTATTGGAGATCGTCGGTTTCATGGTGCTGAAGCTGAGGGAGCCATTGCTGGTTACAGTCACGGGATCACTGAGCTTCAATGGTTTAAATACCATATTCAGGTTATCTCCCCATTTAAAGCCAGTAGAATTCGCGTCCATGGATACTTTGCTGTTTCTTCCATAGATATAGCCCTTGTATTGGAATTCAACTCTCTGTCCGCCGTTATCCTTCCAGGTGAAATCAGTAATGTCGTACATACTTCCGACTTTTACAGATACCGGATTCAATGTCTGCTGGGTCTGATCTTCAACCATATAGTTTCCTGCGCCGGTTACGATCGAGAACAGTTTATTCGCAGACGATGGTCTCGTATTTTCACTGTATCCATAAGCTCCATCTTCATATACAGCCTGAAGCGTGATCGTCATCTGCTTGTTCATAAATTCCTTGATGGAACTCAGCGGAAGAACGGCACGATACTGGTAATTATCATCTTCCGTCTTCGACTCTCCGCCGTAGGTAAGGTAATACTGTTCTTTTTTTGTTCCATCTGAGACATTCGCGACGATCGCGGTAACGCCCTGCATGCTGTCGGAGGCGTCCTTTCTTGTCTGGATCACGAACGTGATCGCATTATCTCTCGCGATCGTTGCCTGCTGTTTCTCCTCCTGAGTATTTCCAGCCGCACTTGCACTGGTATATATTGATGCAGTGAAATACGGTATATGGCTTTTCTGGAACAGGAATGAGGTCAGTTCTTTTTCTTCTGACGTATTGCCGCGTTCTCCTTCATCATAGAGAGCATTGTACTTCATCAACAAGGCTACGGTCGTCTTATCTCCTGTATTTGTCGGTGTCTTAAAGTCGACCTGAAGCCATTTGTTCGTGCTCTCTGAGAGATCTGTCAGATATTGGTGGAGAAGGAATTCACCGGTTTCCGCTACAGAATATTTTGGATCGATTCCATCTCTTGCCGGAAGTTTTTCAAAATCAGAAGTCGTCTCATCTCTGTTTTCATTTCTGCTGTAGAACGAATCCAGTGTAAGCGCTCCGTCCACATCTTTGATCTTCATATTCCATACAGCGGAGTTGTTGTTGTCATCAATGTTGTACGGATACATCTCGATCACCGGCTCCGCGCGTTTTGCGTCGATCGGGGCAGCATTTTTCATGATCTGGTCCGCTCCGATGTAGCTTCCGCTTCCACCGCCATTGATACTGTAATCATACGGGTAACGGTACTCATCGTTACTGTTCAGCGACAGGTTTACATCGTACGGGAAGAAGTATGATCTGCCGCGCTCTACACGCTCCACGGTTCCCTCAGTACCATTTTTCAGATTGTCGTTGTATTCATCCGCATAGATATACCGGGTTCCTTTGTAATCACCTTCCTGTGTGACTGTATAGTAGTCCTGTTTCTTTTTATTCGGATCGCTGCCTATCATTACGATCAGCTTCGGAAGAAGACCGTCATCTGTTCTTGACAGGCTGCTCAGATCATACTCGTAATGCATCAGCGGACGTGTTCCTGAATTCTTCAGCGGGTCTTTCTTCTGTGCGTCCTGATCCAGGCTGTCGATATAATCCGTGTACTCGTAACGGTCGAAAATATAGTAGTCCGCGCGGGTCGCGTATCCGCCGCTATTGTCGTACTCCGGAATCAATACAAATCCAACGACTGCGTCACCAGGCAGATCGCCGTTCTGGGCGAAACCAAAGTCTGACGCGTTGGTGTTCAGGATCGTTACGACCTTCATTCCCTCTGCCGGGATCTCCGGGGCAACCTCTGTCGGCTTGAGCTGGATGTCGGTATCGCCAAGCAGCTCGATCTCATTGCTGTAGGTACCCAGTGCTCCCTGGTCATCGGAATATCTGTACTCGTCCGCTGCCGTGTAGTCATAGGCAACTCCGCCCTCTACGACCACATCAAAACTTCCGGTGTAACCGTTGATGTCTGACACACCGACATTGAACGACTCATTGGTCAGGAGGTATGCATGATCTTCATCGCCAAAATACTCTGTCGCGGCCGCGCCGGAGTATTCCTGATTATTAGGATCTGTACGGCCAAATTTGACATTCGCAGAGCCGATCTTCTCAGCTCCCCTGTAAAGTCCCAGCTTGATCTGGTACATGGTATAAGCTTCAAACGGGGCTTTTGTTGATCCGTCAGTCTTGTCGGTAAAATACATTTTCACGCTCAATGCGTGGGAATCCAGATTTACTTCCTTCATGTGGATCGTCAGCGGATCCGGTTTCTTTGTCGTAACGATGCATGTCGCGAGAAGCGTGCTGGAGGAATCTCCGTTGTATGTTCCATACGCGTTGAAGCGGTATGTCGTATTCGCCCGCAGTCCCTTGATATGTACCGGTATGGACAGGACATCTTCCTGGGCATTCGGCTGCTCAACGATCGTCTGGATCGTCCGGTCTTTGATAAACGCCTCACTGGAGATTTCAAAGGTCAGCGGGGATGTCGCGGAAATACGCAGGTTTGAATGGTTGAAGTGGAACCGTAAGTATCCATCGATACTCTCGGAACGCACAGCATCTGTACCTTCTCTCGGGTCATTCGCATCGGAGATCGCTGCGTCCTTCTCAAACATCATGAACGGAGCCGCGTTCTCGGAATCCATCATGAAGGTATCGCTGAAGTCTGTCGCGTACTCTACTGTTTTTTCATTATCATAGAACTCAACAACAAGTTTTACTTTGTAGTTTGAGTTGTAGAGGACATTCGTTCCGTCTACATAAATGCTGACCGGATCAAAGGTGTCGCTCTCAACACTTGTCACCATGGTCATTCCATCCGCAGTGTAGACTTCGTAGCGGTATTTGCGGATACCGTTGTCCGGGTCAGAAATTTCCTGAACTTCACCGTTCTCAAGTGTTCCAACACCCGGCTTGATCTCAAAGTATCCTCTCGGGCTGAGAGCCACGATCGGTTTGCCGCCGATAGACGGAACACGTTTTAATGTCTTATAGGTATGGGTGCTGATAAGCTCCCACAGGTTTGTGGCGTCTGTTGCCGACGGGTTCTTCGCGTAAAGTTTTACGTTGTACTCTGTATTCGGCTTTAACTCTGTATCATGGTCGAGTGTCAGGTCCATGGAACTCTTGCCGGTCTCAAACGTCTTGCTGAGCTCGGTTGCGGCTTCCTCTCCGCCGACAGACTGATATACAAGTTTGAAGTCTTTTACGTTTGAATACTGTGTTTTCTCTACTCTTACATAGAGTTCCGTTGTGGTCGCATGGTCATAGACCTCGCTTACGCCGAGTCTGTTCGTGCTGAATGTTCTCATAAACAGGTTCGTCGTACCTGTGATCTGGTTTCCGGCGGAATCTGTGCGGTCGAGTGTATACTCCGCTTCCAGGGTAACCTGGTATTCTCTTCCGGACTCGATGGTAAAGCCTGTGCCCGCGAGACGGGAGCTGTTGAAATTGATCTCGACTGCCTCTTCCAGTTCATACTCTTCCATCTTTACTTTCTTTCCGGTCTGGACATCGGTGATCCAGAGTGTACCTTTTCCCAGTGTCACTCCGCTTCCCTCTTCCACGCTGAGTCTTCCGCTCACGCTGCCGGAATCATACTGGAACTCTTCCACGCGGACAACTGGCATTACGGTTCCGCTTGTTGTGGTTCCTGTTCCGCCGTTATTTCCGCCTGCGGTGCCGCCGGTATTTCCGCCGCCGCCAGTTCCGCCTGTGCTTCCGGTATCACCAGTCTTTCCGGCTTCTCCTGTCTTTCCGGCTTTTCCGACGCTTCCGTCGTTACCGTCATCGCCGTCCTGACCGTCATCTCCGTCGATACCGTCATCACCATCTTCTCCGGTATTACCATTCTCTCCAAGCTGACCTTCTTCTCCAGCCTGGCCTTCTTCTCCGTTCGCACCATTTTCTCCGATCTGGCCTTCTTCTCCAGCGGCTCCGGTCTCTCCGTCAACACCGTCGATGGTGGTAATATTGAATTTCGGCACGGTCATAGCCGCCTGGTTCGCTGACGGGACAACAGAAATATTTGTCGCGCTGTCCACCTGCAGGGACGCGAGGTTCATCAGCTGCTCATCGCCGTTCTGGATCTCACGGCTGTCCGTATCGATCTGCATTCCGTTTGCAAGCTCGACAGTCGTTCCTGCAGTCAGGACCTGGTACGCCGCGTCATCGGTCAGGATCTGGACGATTCCGTCATCCAGATAATTTAACTCTACAAAACCGTCTGTATCCAGGTTGCTCTTATTCGGCAGCACCACATCCAGGGCATCAGAAGAAACCAGGTATTTAGAATCCGAAAGTTTCCAGACGAAGTCCTTAAACTCCAGTTCCTGCCCCTGGTTATCCAGAATATATTTATCTCCTTCTTTTCTCATGATGGACTTGCTGGTAACGTTGTAGTAGTTGATATATCCATTTTTCAACTGCTCCAGCTCCATCAGTACGCCATCTGTTACCGCGCCGATGGATCCGTCCGCGTAATGGACGAAGTTCGTATAATCTACGGTCGTCTTCTTTCCATCCGTGGTCTTAAATGTCACGTTATCCGGGTAGCTGACTTTATATCTCGTTCCGGCGTTGAAATAGACCGGCGCGGTCGTGGTCTCCCCCGCCGCTTCATCTAAAGTCAGCACATAGCCGTCTCCAAAAAAGGATTCCTGCTTTTTCTCATGCTGTACATAGCTGTATCCGACGCCGCCTGCTGCCATAGATAACGCAGCCGCGATCAGCACATACAATTTTTTTCCTGCTAGCATAATCTTCCCTCTTTTTCTTTCTCTTCCCCCAGGAAACACAATCGTTTGCTTTCCTGATGTATTTCCTTAAATTCCTAGTATCTTAATATATATTATACGCTTCATACACACCAATTACAAAATGTTTTCCATCTTTACCATGTCCTAATTGACGGCACAACTTATCGCATTGTAAATTCTTCAGTCGTATTCCGCCGTCTTTTTCTGTGCCTTTTTGTATTTTCGTGTTTTGTTCTGTCTCTATAGCGAAAAATGCGCTATAGTAGATCACTATAGCGCATTTTCTATCTCTGCAACTGGCTGCCATTTGAAAGGCCCTATAGCTTTGCGTCACAGTCTTTCGACTGCTTTGCCCTCAATTATATATACTGTTTTTACTGGAATCTTTGGTTAACAGTTTCATTCGGATCTTGAAATCCTAATCCGTCACTTTATTATAACCGATTGCGTCATGGTTGTACAGTGTAAAATTTAATGGCTGCAATATTTTCCATTCACCACCATTATCTGGTCCTTTACACTCTATAATACTTCTTATTGCAGTTCTTCTATTTTCCCGGCATCTCTGCCATGATCTCAGCCATCTCTTTTAATCCCGTAAACACAGCGTCCGGCACTGTGTCAGC
>Ga0129312_1001659_pt1 | contig 12468 bp, 11 predicted proteins | sample O827metagenome_FD_94434 | JGI IMG/M metagenome (GOLD analysis project Ga0129312, IMG submission 94434) | Orangutan group fecal microbial communities from Wisconsin, USA - O827 metagenome | ecosystem: Host-associated > Mammals > Digestive system > Large intestine > Fecal | place: USA: Wisconsin... | reverse complement strand
TGCGGGAGATATACTGCCCCGCCTTGGCACGTTCGCTGATCTTGCGGCTCTCCTCCTGCGCCAAACTCGCCATCAGCGTAAGCCGCAGCTCACCGTCATTGTCGCGGATGGAATGAATGTTGTGCGATAAGTTCGCTGGCTACGACGCTTTCATAGACGGAGCCGAGATTGATGCTGGCTTCATCGTCCAGCACAGCGCGGATGTTAACCCCATCAAAACTTGGTAATGTATGTTTGCCGTTTACATTAACCGTGCTAAAAACCAAAAGGATATAAAAACAAGCTGCACAGGTAATAAACCCATGCAGCTTGCTCTTTCAATTTTCACTTCTGTCTGCAAATGAACCAGTCACTGCTATTGATTGTTTCTCCGCGCATATCACGGATGGCCTCGTCCAATCCGCAAATATTGCACACATAAATATTAGCGTGTCGGCTCAGAGCGTTATGTGTTATCTGTTTGTCCATCCGGTGCTTACCACAGCGAGGACAAATCGGTGACTTCGTTTCCTGCTGTGACTTTGCGGCTGCATTGATCATTTGCAGGTAGTCTTGTTCTGTTTTCATGGTAGCCTCACTCAATGTACTCACCGACAAACTGCGGCGCACCATCTACAATCAGTGCCATCAGGTACAAATTACGGTGGTCTTTCTTTGTCTTTGCCCAGTGCTGACAGATTTCCTCATTCGAGTCAAACCGCCGCATGGTCATGTGCCCCTCAGGAGGCACCTTGATAAACCAAAAGCCGTCCTTAACATCGTTTGACAACTTATCCCACTCAGGCCGGTGATCCCGCAGCAGCTCAGAGCTGACCGTGATGGAATTGGCTGATTGCCTTACGCAGCGGTGCTTTTTTATATCTTCTGCTGTCAGTGGTGCGCCAGCCCAGTTCAGGACGATTTTTAAGAGATCATATCCACTCATTTCGTGTCCCTCCTTAGAAGAAAAACATACTCATCAGCATAGACTGTGATACTTCTTCCTCGCTGATGTCTTCCGGCTCGGCAAATAGAGCCGCGTACTTTTCCATCTTGTCCTGCGGCAAGGACGCCAAGTTCTCGCCGTCAGTCCCTACGACATAGAAATCGCCAACCAGCACGTCCTGTCCGAACCGGCGATTAGGCTCAAACCCAATGAGCTTACCTTCATCGTTCAGGAGCAGGTCTACGCCTTCTTCCACGCCGACCAACTGGATCAGGTGATGGTAGTCCTTCACTCCGCTGCTCACGGCTTCTTGCAGAGCCGACAACTCATTTTTCAGGGTGACCACTTCCGGTTTCTTATGAGGGCTGACCTTGAGCACAGTGATTTCCTTCTCTTTGCACATAAACCATACCTCCGCTTTCAAAATTGGGATGGCATCGTACACGAGATTTTCTTGAATTGCAAGCCTTTTTTTGCTCAAAATTCTTGCAGAAGCAGTGCCTTGGTTATTGACTATTTCCCCTTAAAATGCCTTTGCCAGTCGTTGAAAATTTCACCCCTATCACACTTTCCACAGGTTTTTGCGGCAAACACCGTGGACACCCCTTAAAATTGCAACGGAACTACTTTTTCACTCCACCTGACATCTATCCGGCGCGTGACGGGTATTCGCCCCATTCGCTAAAAACAGGCACCCGCCATGGTGGGGATGCCCGCTTCAGTTTTCTCACACAACGGCAAAAACCGCACACCCGGCTGCTGTTGTCGAATGTGCGGTTGATAAACCTGCCTTATGTTGAACGGTCAATTTATATAATTGGACTTATGCCAATGAGGGGATTTTACTTTGTCTTGGCCTTGGACTTCTTCTGCTTGGTCTTCTTGGAGTTGCTGCTCTCAGGGTTTGCATCAGGCTCGGATTCCACTTTGTCAGTTGTATCAGCACCGGAAATCTCAGGTTCGGAGATGGAAGAAGGAGCCTGTTCATCCTGGGGAACCTGTTCAACTTTTTCCATAGATTGTACGGGTTCGGTCTGCTCACTGTCTGTGGCGGGTTCATTAGAAGTATCAGCCAGAAGTTCATCAAGTTTCTCTACTACTTCTGCAGGAACAGCAACCACAGCTGGGAAGATGGAATTTGGGTTACTCAGTCCTCCTTCGGGAACTGTGTCTCCTGCGGGTTCTGCTGTGTCTGTTGTGCTGCCTTCACCATGATCTCTGTGATCAGGGCTTCCAGCCTTCTGTACAGACATTTCATCAGCAATGCCAGCAGTGCCGCTGTCAGCATCAGAAATATGGCTATCAGCAGCACCGACTGTGCCACCACTCTCTGCCTGATCTCCTCCAGGAGCATCATTACCGCCGGTTCCACTGTTATCCTCCTTGTCTGTGTCCTCCTTTGTCATGTCGATGAACTCTACTCCATCAGCAAATCTAATCATGCCTGTTGCATCATTGATCCAACAACCTGACAATCTATTGAGTGTGTAAAGTGCTCTGACCAGTTTCTCTTTAACCGGTAATCTTGCAGATATGTTATTGACAAGCTCGTAAACAAGCCCGTCGGGAGTGTCTGCAACTTTTGTCAGTGCATAGTAGGGTGTAGCTGCTGTATCTATACCCTCCATCAAAAGTCTGAACTTACCTACACCAGACTTGACCGGCAGATTACGCTGATTGAAACCTTCCTCATCAAGCTCAATCTCACCGGCCTTTGTCAGCACAAGGCCATTCACACCCTCAGTCCTGATGAGCCTCTTGACCTCAAGAGGGGTAAACTCCTCAAAGGCCAGCGAGTCAGGATTGTACAGCGTGTAGCCGCTCACACGGGTACGGCCAAGTGCCATTTGGCAAACCACGGTCTTTTTCATGTCTTTTACTCTCCTTCACCTTTATTATCCCCCAAAATCAAATTGGGATGAGACTGTAACGCTGAAATCCTTGAAAGGCAAGACTTTTTTGCTTTTTCCACTGCCAAAAAGAAGAAAATATTCACCTGTATTTCATTGTCACACTCCGAAACTTTTCGGAATTGCCGGCAAGCACCCTACTGTATAGCAAAAATCAGGCAATGCTCCCCGGCATGTATCGCGGTAATGTCGTCAATTTTTCCTCACTGCCGGTGCTGTTTTTGGGGGCATACGGAACTCAACTTTTTCACAAAAATCGGAATACAACGCACCTCTGCGTATGCATCAGGGCGCAAAAAATGGGAGTCATAAACATGACTCCCATTCTTCACACTGATATTACGAGGCGAGAGGGTCTTCGCCGGTCAGCCCAATGAACTCATTGTACTCGAACATGTAGACACCGTCATCCATCTGGATCAGCACCACACGCACAGTGTCAGCGGCATTTTGCCATGTACAGGTGTTAAAGCACACCGTCTTAAAAAAGGGCAGGTTTTCCAAACGGATATGCAGCAGGTTTTCCTGCCCCGGGCACTTGGCGATTTTTATTACGCAGAGGTCGTCCTCCTTGACGTACTTGGCAAAGTTCTTCCAAACCCTGTCAAGCACAAACGGACTCATCTTAGAGCAGGTTCTTGACTGAAACCTGTCAGGAATGGCTATTGCACCAGTCTGTTTTGTGTCCATATTTTTATCCTCTTTTCATTATTATCCGCCCAATTTCTGCCTTCGGACAACATAATTATAACGCGAAAAATCTCAAGTTGTCAAACTTTTGCGCAAAAAATATTATCTACTTTTGCTAAAATCGGATATTTTTACAACTTTTCAAGCAATCATCTCACATATCAAGAGGAGCATACGGAGCGTTCATAATGTCCATGCCCTCCAGCTCCTCAAGCTCTCCAACTATAAAGGAGAGTACATCTTGGGAGTTGTGGTCTTCCAGTATCAGCTTGTCCAATAAACTCTGAGAGCTTACCTCAAATGCTGTCAACAGGTTCACCGTTGCCACCATCAGGTCGAACAGTTCAGGTGTCAGGCCAGATATTCGCTCAACTTGACCATTATACTGCTCCGATTGCAGCGCTGTCATGCTATGCACTCCTCCCCTCTGCGGCCTGCGGCAATTCTGTCCGCCGCGCTTTTTGGCCCTGATCACAGGTCTTCTCGTACTTTTCTATTGCACGATAAAAGGTGTTGGGTTTCAGCCCCAATAGCTTCCTAAATTCGGAGGTCTTGATCACCCCGGATTTCCACCGACTGTAACACTGTTCGATCTGCCGGACATCGTATTCGATAGGCTTTCTGCCCTTGTACTTGCCCTCGCTCTTTGCTATCTCGATACCGGCGCGTGTCCTGCGCTCCTTCTCCACAAGCTCCTGCTCTGCAATGCTCGCATAAACCTCAATCAGCAGGTTCGTCACCATGTCCAGCACCCATTCCTGCCCCTGCCCCGGATCAATCGCGGTGGTTGGGAGCGACAGGACGATCAGGCGAACTTTTTTGCTTCGCAGGTACTCTACCTCGGATTTGATGTCGCTTTTCCTGCGTCCAAGACGGTCGATCGCATCTACCACCAGACTGTCGCCCTCACGGAGCAGCTTCCGCAAAACGGAATACTGCTCCCGCTCTGCACCGCGTATTTTGCCGGACTCCTTCTCAATGATGATGTCCTCATCAGGAATGCCGAAGTCCCGCAGCGCCTTTAGCTGCCGTGCTTCATTCTGCTTATCCGTGGAGCACCGGATAAACCCATACCGCTTCTCTGCCATCTAAAATCACTCCTTCCGGCTTAGCTGAGAAATTGTAACGCGGGTCGTCTCTTGTGTAAACGCAAAATATCCGAATCCGGAATGAAAAAGGGGCAGGGCAAGCACTGTCAATGCTCGCCCCGCCTCTGCCCTGTATTCTGTTGTCCGTAATGCCGCGCTCTTTCGATAGACCACACCCTATTGAAGCACCGCTATTTTGAAATTTGAAACACTTATTCCGCCCGGTTACCTTTCCCGCGCCAGTTATGGGTGCGCGGCATTTTGTTTCAAAAAAGCGGTGTGAATGAAACCATCCTATTGAAACATAGTTTCGCCAATAACATTGATCTCTCTCGTTATACAGTCACATTACCAATCTTCATAGCTCACCCGGAAAGTCCCACCTCCCCGCCTTTCGGCGGGGAGGTGGGCTTCTCCTTTAGATCACATCATCCAGCGTTGTTCCGGTCGTGCTTTCCAGTCGATTCGCTTCCGGGTCAAACTGATCCCGCTTGTTAAAAAAGCTCTGACGGTAGAGCGCATAGACCCATGTTGTCTTATCGTTCGCTACTCGGATTTTGGCCTGGTAGCCAGCCGATGAGGAGCCTAAGTACAAATAGCCTGCGGCTTTCATTTTTCGCAAAAACTCCTGCTTCCGCATAAGTATGCCGTGCTGTTCCTTGAGATAGTACATAAATCGATCCAGTGCTGTATCGTCCAGTGGATAGTAGTTTCTTCGCCCCACAGTGTACCACACGCCTTGGCAGCCAACCTTCCACTCTTTCATTTCTTCCGAACCTTCGGCTCGCCCATCGAAGAATGTATCAGCTATCACATACAGCTCATCATCTGAAATGCCTGAGGCCACTTTCTTTTCAATCGGAAGGGAAGGACAAGCCGCCGCCAATGCAGCAAGGATCTCATCAATTTCGAGGACTTCACCGCTGCTGTACCTGCTGAAGTATTCGTCCTCGACTGCATCGCGGATTTTTCGGGCTCGAGCCCTATTTTGCCGCTGCTCCTCCGCATTTCCCCGATCTTTTCTTGCGAGGCATTGAATATACCGGAAGAGTTCTACTTGCCCGATTTGCATCGACGCAGACACGGTGCCATCGTCATGCTTTTGAGCAAACACAATGCTTCGTTTTCCGTCTTCTGCGACTTCCACCTTCGCCAGCAAACAATCGCCACAGGCGTTCCGAATGGGTGCCATGCCAGAGCTCCTTGCAATCAGCGCACCGTTTTTCAGGAAATCCTCGGCGGCGCGATCTTCATCATCGATGACAGCAAGCTCCTCCTCCCGCAAACGCTGCGCCATCGTCCACGCAGTTCCGACCTCGATTGGCGTGGTTTCGGTGCTCATGTCGCTCTCCTGTTTCATCGCAAGTTCTACTTTGTTTTCACTCATAATTTTTTTCTCCTTCGTGCTCTGTATCCTTCCTCAAAATTTGCGTTGGTTATTCCGTTGTATTCTTGTCGAGGTTCACACCCGCCGGGCCCTGCGGACAATTTATATGATAACACCTGCGTTTTTCTTGGTCAAAGCGCCTTTTTTCTACACATTTTACTCGAAAAACTACATACGTATGAAATTGGGCAACATACATTCCAAAACCCTTTCGTATCATTCTCCTTTGAAAACTACACACCTAATACATTTTCAAGACCCGAAAATTCCACAAAAAATTTTGAGCGTGGCATCCGCATCGCAGATACCACGCTCAATCGTCATTTTTCCCGTTGCTTCTCTATGATGATGGTTTTCACTTCCGCATACTTTAAGCTAATGTCTTCTAAAATGCTCTCCAGTGCATCCGAAGTGCATCCTTCAAGATAAGTTCGGGGGAAGCAGCAGCGAAACTTATCTCTCTCCATCTCAAGCACCGCCTGCGACTCAGCCTTGTCTGCCTTATCGCGTATAGTAAACAGATAGAGCTTTCTGAGATTGTCGTCCTTATCACAAACGGAGGGCATCCTTGTCCCTTTCACATTTTCATCAAGCAGGTTCTTCAGTTCTGAGATTGCTTTGACAAATTCTTTGTCTTTTGACTCTCCAACTGTGCTTTTCCAGAGATTGGAGAAGCTGTTATAGACAATCATGGTTCTGATACTTTCTTGTAACGGCTGATTCGGAAGGAATCGTTTCTTGCCGGTAAATATGTCAGCATCCACACCGGTTACATTTTTACAGTGCGCTGCTTCTTTTCGCGCTATCCATATTGATTCTCCGCTCATCGACCTGTCAAATCTCTGCTGCGTTATTCCTAAAAGATCATATAAATCTACAAACTTGTTTCCTGCTCTCTTCCAAAACCAGCGGATAATCGCAAAATTAAACGCCTGATTATTCCGCTGCTCATTCCGCTGCTTATCCCGCTGCTCATTCCGCTGCTTATCCCGCTGCTCATCCCGCTGCTTATCACTAAGGCGTTCCCGCATAGCGCTGACCTCCATGCTGTTTGATCTGCCATCATTATGCATGAATTGTACCGCCAGCGCAACTGTTATTTTGAAGGCGTTGAGAATGAGATAGCCCCCTGTTTGCCAAGCGATGCACCGCTTGATAAACAGAGGGCTGATTTTACTTGAGGCGATAGATTACAGCCGACTTTGATAAACCTGTCTCCTGCGCGATCCGCTCGTAGGAATACCCCTTCTTACGCAGCTCCTCCAGCCGCTCAGTCGGCACATCAGAACGAAACCTCGGTTTCACAGTACCCTGCCGCATCTGCTGGTAACGCTTTTCCATTTTGGAAGTAGGGATAGCGGGCTGAGGTGGCTGCTGCGGCAAGCTCTGCATAACACTTTCTATTTTCTCACTCATAAGGTAGCAAACCAAGGCATAAAACCCGTTGCGGTAATCAAAACCCCGGCCTAAACCCATAAGCGTGCGTATCTCACATTCGCACCCTTCATCCATTGCGCTACCTAATAGCCCACTCTCCTTCATAATGCCTTTGACGAAAAAGCCCATTTTTCCAAGTTCGTTTGTGCTGCATTTTCTAATCAAGCCATAGATACCGTACATTGCTTATTTTCCTCCTTAAAGTATGGTTAGTTCATATATAGACCAACGGTCAATTCATATATAGACACCTAGTAGGGTTATGTACTGGTCCCATGTACCTCGGTCAATTCATATAAACTATATTCTCTCATCTCAATGCATCATAAAAATACCACTTAAAAATACACAATGTAGAGAACGGGTTTAATCTTGTATGGTGGTGAACCATTGAATGTAGGGAACTTGGTAACAAAGGTACCTGTGGGAACTATCAAGGTAGGGAACTTGGTAACAAAGGTACCTACTGGGTTTGCTCTATGCAGGAACTTTGGTGTCATCTGTACCTGTTGAACCTGTACTATGCGTGAAAAAATCCCCACCTGTAACGGTGAGGATTTGTAAGTGCCCAATCCGGCCTGCTTATGTTGGGGAACGCGACAAACAAGGTTAGATGGAAAGCAGGTAATGCATTGCGGCAAAGTCCACATTCTCGCTGTAAGATTTCATATCATAGAAACACGTCTGCCATTCCGCATGATACGCAGGCAGCGCAGACGCCCACGCAGAGGTAAACACCTGTGTTGTGGAATCTCTCTCAGCCGGTGACGGCAGCGAAATGACTGCTTCCATATACTCGATTGCCTCCCGCTCGGAAGCCCCCGCAAAGAGCGCGTCTATCCGCAGCTTCTCTGGTGTCACTGTAAAAGGTGAGTTGGAACATTTGGAACGTAGAAACTGCGGCAGCGTAAGCCCACACGCAGCACTCGACCATTTACCGCGCTGCATACCGATGAGGGCTAGGGGTGCGTCTGTGCCGATCCCACGCATATATTCGCTGTGAATAAGCTCCGCATAATCAGGCGCAAGGACAGATGCGGAAGAACAAAGATCCTTCTTGATGAAGTCCATCAATTTCCAATGCGGCACAGGTTGCTGTGCGGTGCGGTAACGCCGGTTCGGCACAGTCCCATCACACCGCACGGTGATCCGCCCATAAACGAGCTTCTGCTCTGCCGGAGACTCTGTGATCACAATGTCCGATGGGGAGAATATCACCGGTACGGCTAAACTGCCAATGCTGCCGCGTATCCAGTTAAACCCCTCCTCGCTGACGCAGATTTCAAAGTGTACATCGCTGCGCCCCGGATGCCAGAAGTACACATCATCAGGCGCAAAGCCATCTATCTCACACACTGCTCCGCACTTTTTGCAGCGCACTGTCTCACCGCACAGATGCTCCATTATCCCATCGTACGTGATCCTGTGGCATCTGCTGCAAGCCAGATAAGGCCCACCGAACAGAACCTTGTTCAGCTGCAAGGCGTGTAATGCCTTTAGTGCCCCTGTTCCTCCACAGAGGTAATAGGGCAGACTCATTTCGTTTAGCTGTGTCAGCAGCTTTACAAATGTTGAGAAAGAAATCTGAATAAGTTTTCTGAACAACAGATTTAATTGATCACATCCTTCCCCATCAAAGGGAGTTAGTAGTGTGTACTTATAGAAATGCCCCTCGTCATGCCCATTCGTTTTTTTCATACTGTACCTCCGTTGTTGTGTATGTTCGTGCTTCTGCAATAACTGTCTGTGCCGTCCGTATTAATGTATGCTCACTCTCATTGAAGCGGGCGCGCACCGGTTTCCTGTCCTTTATTTTCGATGATAAGAGGGCTTCCCACCTATAGTGTCGTTCCAAGCCTCTCCAATTTGTCGAATCACCATTTATTACTGACTGTAAAATTCATCATTCTGAATTTGGAACATTTGGAACGCCGTGTTCTTTTTTATACTGATTCCGCATCCTGTAATACGTCCCCGCACCGATATTCATTTGCCTGCAAGCTGCGGAAATACTCATCTCATTTGCTTCTATTTTGGCCTGCAATTCCTCAAAAAGCTCTGTGTGACGCTCCCTCTGCGGGGCACTCTTGGCCTTACGCCAATAACGGTAGTAGGTTGTCTTCCCAATGCTCATTTTCCGGCAGACCTCCGCTACGGTCATCTGTCGTCTCTCCACAAGGTCGAAGCACCGGTGCAGTTCCTCCATAAACCGAGACAGCCGCGCCGCATCTCCGGCGTCCCTGCTTGTCAACAGCGCAAGGTCGGAAAGCACCGCCTGCCAGTGACCTGCCGCCGTGTCAATCTTAGGAGACTTGCAGAGCAAAGTTGCCTGCTGTCGATAGAGGGCAAGTGCCATCTCCACGAACGCACCGGCTGTGCCGCCCAACTCACCACCCATCTCCACGGTTACACTGTCGCCCGCTCTCACATACGCAAGCAGCTCCTGCAGGATGTTGCCGTCCCCATCGACCTCCGTGTAGACTCTGTCAAACCCCTCCGGCGCTGCGCCCTTTCCTCCGCGCCTGTAATAAAACCTCATGCTGCATCACCTCTGCACGGACTGTACCGCACGACCACACCAAAGGCAATGCATCGCTTTCGTTGATGCCGCCGACCCTTCCAAGTGCCGCTTCCACGTGCCATTCAGAGTGCCATTCCGAGTACCGGCGGCACACGGAATCTCTCCATGACGCGGTTTTTCTCAACCTGCCCCGCAAAAGATGCAAAAAATCCGGTATCGCTCCAAATGGAACAATACCGGATTTTTGTTTGTTTTCAGCCAATGATGCCCGCAAAGGCAGTCACATCAAAGGTTTGTAAGTTTCATGCCGCTTTGTGAACGCTCAAAAGATCGCTCACATTTCCTTTATCGCAGCCTGAGCGGCGGCCAGACGGGCGATGGGCACACGGAAGGGAGAGCAGGACACATAGTCCAGACCGGTGCGGTGGCAGAACTCCACGGAGGAGGGATCGCCGCCGTGCTCGCCGCAGATACCCAGATGCAGGTCGGGGTTCACGCCGCGGCCCAGCTTGCAGGCCATATCCACCAGCTTGCCGACGCCCTTCTGATCCAGCTTGGCGAAGGGATCGTTCTCGTAGATCTTCTTATCATAGTAAGCGCCCAGGAACTTGCCGGCGTCGTCACGGCTGAAGCCGAAGGTCATCTGAGTCAGGTCGTTGGTGCCGAAGGAGAAGAAGGCAGCTTCCTTGGCGATCTCATCGGCGGTCAGAGCGGCGCGGGGGATCTCGATCATGGTACCAACCAGGTACTTCATGTCGGAACCGGCAGCCTTGATCAGCTCGTCAGCAGTCTTGACCACAATGTCCTTAACATACTTCAGCTCCTTGGCCTCGCCCACCAGGGGGATCATGATCTCGGGGACCATGGTCCACTCGGGATGATGGGCCTGAACAGCCAGAGCAGCCTTGATGACGGCGCGGGTCTGCATGGCGGCGATCTCCGGATAGGTGACAGCCAGACGGCAGCCGCGGTGACCCATCATGGGGTTGAACTCGTGGAGGCCGGCGATGATGTTCTTGATCTCGGCAACGGTCTTACCCATGTCGCTGGCCAGCTTCTCAATGTCGGCCTCCTCGGTGGGAACAAACTCGTGCAGAGGGGGATCCAGGAAACGGATGGTGACGGGGCAGCCTTCCATAGCCTCATAGATGCCCTCAAAGTCGCTCTGCTGCATGGGCTCCAGAACGGCCAGAGCGGCTTCGCGCTCTTCCACAGTGTCGGAGCAGATCATGCGGCGGATAGCGGGGATACGGTCCTCGTTGAAGAACATGTGCTCGGTACGGCACAGGCCGATGCCCTGTGCGCCGAACTTACGAGCCTGAGCAGCATCGTGGGGAGTGTCGGCGTTGGTGCGGACCTTCAGGCGGCGGAACTGGTCAGCCCAGCCCATGACACGGCCGAACTCGCCGCCGATGACAGCATCGGTGGTGGGCACAGCGCCGTCATAGATGTTGCCGGTGGAGCCGTTCAGGGAGATCCAGTCACCCTCGCGGTAAGTCTTGCCGGACAGCTCGAACTTCTTGTTCTCCTCGTCCATCTTGATGTCGCCGCATCCGGAGACGCAGCACTTACCCATGCCGCGGGCCACAACAGCAGCGTGAGAGGTCATGCCGCCGCGGACGGTCAGGATACCCTGAGCGGCCTTCATGCCTTCGATGTCCTCGGGAGAGGTCTCCAGACGGACCAGGACCACCTTCTCGCCGCGCTCAGCCCATTCCTTGGCGTCCTCAGCGGAGAAAACGATCTTACCGGAGGCAGCGCCGGGAGAGGCGCCCAGAGCCTTGCCGATGATGGCGGCCTTCTTCAGGGCCTCAGCGTCGAACTGGGGATGCAGCAGGGTGTCCAGAGAGCGGGGTTCGATCATAGCCACGGCCTGCTTCTCGTCGATCATGCCCTCGTCCACCAGGTCGCAGGCGATCTTCAGAGCGGCAGCGGGGGTGCGCTTGCCGTTACGGGTCTGGAGCATGTAGAGCTTGCCGTGTTCCACGGTGAACTCCATGTCCTGCATATCGTGATAATGGTTCTCCAGGGTCTTGCAGACACCCTCAAACTGCTGGAAGGCCTCGGGGAACTTCTCAGCCATCTCAGCGATGGGCATGGGAGTGCGGACGCCGGCAACGACGTCCTCGCCCTGGGCGTTGGTCAGGAACTCGCCGAAGAGCTTCTTCTCGCCGGTGGCGGGGTTACGGGTGAAAGCAACGCCGGTGCCGCAGTCGTCGCCCATGTTGCCGAAGGCCATGGACTGCACGTTGACGGCAGTACCCCAGGAATAGGGGATATCATTGTCGCGGCGATAGACGTTGGCGCGGGGGTTATCCCAGGAACGGAACACGGCCTTGATAGCGCCCATCAGCTGCTCCTTGGGATCAGAAGGGAACTCCTGGCCGATCTTGGACTTGTACTCGGCCTTGAACTGCATGGCCAGTTCCTTCAGGTCCTCAGCGGTGAGATCCACGTCCTGCGTGACGCCCTTCTTCTCCTTCATCTCGTCGATGAGCTGCTCGAAGTAC
>Ga0129312_1001656_pt1 | contig 12501 bp, 5 predicted proteins | sample O827metagenome_FD_94434 | JGI IMG/M metagenome (GOLD analysis project Ga0129312, IMG submission 94434) | Orangutan group fecal microbial communities from Wisconsin, USA - O827 metagenome | ecosystem: Host-associated > Mammals > Digestive system > Large intestine > Fecal | place: USA: Wisconsin... | reverse complement strand
AGGCTACGGACTGTGGAGATATACAGATTATGTGGTTATCCGATGAGAGAAATGTGGAAAACCCTGTTGCCTTGGCGGGCAGACATGCCGGTCATGCAGCGTAAAGACGCGAAACAGGGCGCTTGCAGGTGGATAACCAGAGAAAGTTTACCGGACAATGATTGATGGCGGAAAATTTACTGCAGGGTGGGTCAAATCTAAGTATAAACGGGTCAGTTTTAAGTATAAAAAATGATGACGAACGAGAAGAACCAGACGATAGCATATTACGATGACCCTTCGAACGCCTATGCGGATCAGACGGTATATGCAGACATGAGTGCGATTTATGAACGCTTTGAGAAATATCTCGCGCCGGGGGCAGCGGTGCTGGATGCCGGCTGCGGCAGCGGTCGGGACAGTCTGCATTTTATGCGGGCCGGTTACGTCGTGACTGCCATCGATGCGTCGCACGAAATGTGTGCCTTTGCATCGCGGCTTCTGCAGCAGGAGGTCCGGCAGCTGCGCTTCCAGGAGTTGGATTACGATGCGTGCTTCGACGGCATCTGGGCGTGCGCGTCGCTGCTCCACGTACCGGAGCGGCAGCAGCCCGAGGTGTTCTACCGACTGATGCGTGCACTCGTTCCGGGCGGCGTGCTCTACGCGTCCTGGAAATACGGCGAAACAGAGCGCACCGAAGCGGCGAGCGGCCGCCTGTTCTGCGACATGACAGAGCAGAGGGTAGAAGCATTGGTTAAGGAAGCAATGCGGGCAGAATCTTTTCCGAAACCTATAGGGCACCCGATGAATCTGGGCGGAGATCAGGCTCTTCGGACCGATGGGCAGCCCGCCTGGACGGTAAGCATCGAAGCGTGCTGGATATCCGAGGACGTGCGCGCGGACCGGCGAAGCCAGCAGTGGTTGAATGTGATCTTCCGGAAGGAATGACGCATGGAAGTGGCAGCGGCTGTCTGCTCCGCGGCGTGAGGTTGCAGATAGCAGAGGTACTGGTCTGAAATAGAGGTGGCAGTAATGAAGATCCCCCTGTTCGAGCGTGAACAGGGGGATTTTTAAAATCGACAAACTCTTAAAAAGTTTGATGATACATTTTTGTGCTATGAATATTCGCGGTGATTTATTCTCCCACAAATACGGAGCAGGAGCTTATGTAGCCGTTTGCATCAGTCTCATGAACCACCACTAAGTTGCAGTCGATATTTCTTGCGATGTAGTCGGAAATCGGCAGCACATCATCGATGAAATTTCCTGAAGCATCATAACCGTTGACTGTCACAAGACAGTTCTTCGTGAAGCGAATACTCGTACTGATACTGCAATCAATAGGAATCCAGAGCTCAGGATTACTTCCTGAATAATATACTGGCAGGTATGCATTGGCCGCATAGTACGTGCCACAGTCTGTCAGATCGGAGAAAAACGCGCGCCGGAGCTCTGCGAAGTTATAGTATGGAACACCATCTGGCAGGAAATAGCAATAGATTCCATTCACCATGTGAATCGCATATGGCGACATCGTCACCGGGGTGATCGCACCAGAAGGACCATCGCTTTGCACGTAATAGTTTGCAGCACCGTTTTCGTCGACATTGATGCTGAGGGTATATCCAAAGCCGGTCGAAGAGATCGTCGTCTGCTTCGACAGCATGCCATTCGCATCGAAGTGATACAGCTCCGCATTCTGATCGTGGTTTTCGTCGAGCCACAGCCAGGTGTTCTTCGCAAAAGTTCCATCATCTGTCATGTAGGCCCAGTCCTGATCCATCGGAACCCACTGTCCCGCGATTGCGGCGATCGGACTCGTCAGCATCGCACAGGCAAGCAACGCTGCAAAAAACTTCATCTTTCGTTTCATACAATTCCCCTTTCTGAGCAGTGGCATACGGAGTACAGGTATGACTGCAGATGCGCAATCACAGATATGGCAGTCACTCACTCGTACAATCATGAATATGATGCATCTGCTACAAACTTACCACGTTTTCTGGTGGAGGTAAAATGGAAAATCAGTTGTGGTGGGATATGTAGGATGTACAAATTATTGCTCGTACTTTCTGCTATATATCTATTATGAACCACGGAGAAGATTGAATAATCGGTGAGGCCGAATAAGGATTTGGAAAGCGACATAATAATGGATGGAGTCAATAGGGGCATAAGTCCACTGTTCTGGGGATTTCGTAGAGTACAGCATGAGAATGTGATAGAATTAAGGACATATTGAAAGCTCGTGTTTTGACAACTGATTTTTAATTGTCCTTAGGTTTGAGTGAAATAGTATTGCAAAAATAGATAGGGATAAGAGTGAGTCTATCAGTGACAGTTAGACCTTGATCATTTGAAAAAACATGATCGCAAGGTCAAAAGGAGTGCCAAATGGATACAGCTGTAGTAAATAGCAAGATGAATGAATTTATGTTTCGCTTACGTCAGCAGATCGGAAGCTGGCTTGCTGTTAAACTTCCAAAGATCACGGAGGACTGGTGGCAAGAACTGGTCCTCCATAATCTTAGTGTGCTCCAAAGAGATGCCGTTCTACGTGAAGGTATTACAGAGATTAACGGACTGGATCTTGCAGCATTACTACGCGTTGTTGATCGAAACTGGTTTGTAATTACGAGTTCGTTTTACGTGAATAGTAAGGAACGTGAGAAAATCCATGATATGCAGCAGATTCGAAATGATTGGGCGCATATTACCCCTGGCGACATCACGAAAGATAAAGTTCTTCATGATGTGAATATTATCATAGAACTCATGCAAGCGTTTGATGCATCTATGCAAGATACTCTGGATATAGAATCTTTTGTGATGGATGTCGAGGATGATCAAGAGATAGTGGCATCAAAGCCGCAGGTAATCCATAAAACCACTGTCTCTGTAATGTCATCCGAAGCGGGTGTGGATGCAGATAACGAGGGTATAGGTATAGGCAGTGTTGTGACCTTGGTTAGTGATCCAAGTGTGGTTGGAGCAGTTATCGGAATCAATGGAAACCGATATACTGTACTGGTAAATGGTGCGGTGCAAAACTATTTCCAGGAGCAGATTCAACTGGAAAAGAAAAAAACGGCAGAGGAGTATTTGTCGCTGAAGGAGGTTCGGGCAGCCCTCACTGCGTATCAGATTAATAATCCGGGATCTAGTTCACTGTACTCCTTGAATGCGGCACGCATAGATTTTGTGCCATATCAGTTTAGACCTGCATTGAAAATGATCAAGGCAGATACGCCGAGGATTTTAGTTGCGGATGATGTAGGTGTCGGAAAAACGATAGAGGCTGGACTTATTTTGAAAGAAATGGAAGCCAGAGCCTCGCTTGATTCTGTTCTTGTAATCTGCCCGAGACCACTGGTCGCCGAACGAAAATGGCAGTTGGAAATGAAGCGGTTTGATGAAAACTTCACACAACTGGATGGAAGAACATTTGAAGAGTGTATTAAGGAAACGGAACGTGATGGAGAGTGGCCAGAGAATCATAGCAAAACGGTCATTCCATATTCGCTTTTCAATGAAGATACGATTCTTGGTAGACAATCGAAGTCTTCTAAAAAGCATAAAAGTATAGGTCTTTCGGAACTGGATCCGATTCCGCATTTTGATCTCGTGATAGTGGATGAGGCGCATAATATTCGAAATCAGAATACTTGGATGTATCGAGGCGTTGAACTGTTCTGCAGAAATGCAGATGCGGTTGTTTTTTTGACGGCAACACCTCTTCAGAATAGCAATAATGATTTGTACACACTTCTGAATTTGTTAAGACCGGATGTCGTAATTGATAAGGATACATTTAGAACGATGTCGGAACCGAACGTTTATGTAAACAATTTGCTTCGAATCGTTCGGAATCAGAAAGAGGGGTGGCAAGAAGCTGGAAAACAGGAGATATCCAATATTTTAGGTACGACCTGGGGACGTAATGTTATCCAGCATAATCCGGACTTTGAGAAAATATATAATTTATTAGAAAAGGAAGAGATTACTCGAGAAGAAAAAGTGGAAGCAATCACGATTATTGAGGGCTTCCATTCTTTCCATGCGATGATTAATCGAACAAGAAGAAAAGATATCGAAGACTTCTGTATTCGTAGAACGCAGACGGTCAAAACACCATTTAACAGCGCACAGAGGGAGCTTTATGATGCATTGATTGAGTTTGAGAGCATCGCATTAGCGCAACTTCACGGAAGCCGTAGCGTACGGTTCATGCTGTGCACAATTATGCGGCAGGCGTCTAGCTGTATTTATGGACTTGCTCCGTTTATGAATGACATAGTGCATCGAAGAATGATGCAGATTCAGGAGGATGGAGAATTATATGAAAACGATTATGAACTGAATTTAGATGAGGAGAATTGTCTCTTTGAGCTGGCAGATGATATTTCAAAGTTGTCAGAGTCACTACCAGAAGATGATCCGAAACTGACTCGAATGTTAGAAATTGTGGACCAGAAACAAAATGAAGAGAATAATCGCATCATCATTTTCAGCTCTTTTAGACATACACTGAAATATCTGCATAAGAATTTAGCTGCTCATGGAATTCGAGTCGGTCAGGTAGATGGATCAGTCCCGGATGAAGAAAGATTTAAATTAAGACAACGCTTTCTGTTGGATCGCAATGATGAAAATGCGATTGATGTGCTGCTGTTTAGTGAGGTTGGTTGCGAAGGTTTGGATTATCAGTTTTGTGATTCCATGATCAACTATGACCTTCCATGGAATCCGATGAGAATCGAGCAGAGAATCGGTCGTATCGATCGTCGTGGGCAGAAGAGCGACACTGTTAAGATTTATAACATGATAACCGAAAACACCATCGATGCGATAATTTATGATCGATGCTTGTCAAAAATCGGCGTTTTCGAAGCAAGCATTGGTGACTGCTCAGAAATACTTGGAGATATTTCAGATCAGATTCTAAAAATCATGTTTGATCCTCAGCTTTCGGATGAAGAACGAAAGATTAAAATTGAGAAAATGGCTGATAATGAGGTTATGAAGGTACAGGAATTACATAACCTCGAAAAGGAAGAAAAATCCTTGTATGGTTTTGATCTTTCAAAATACATCATGGATAAGGATGTGCAGGAAGCGGAGAATCAATGGATTAATCCGAAAAGCATGAACGACATGGTAGATGCTTTTCTGGACGATTATCTGGGGCAGGGAGAATATATCAGAGGTAGGGCAGATAATAAGACATTGCGTCTGGCTGCCGATAAAAGGAAACAGCTTCTGGATGATTTTTATACCATGCAGCTTCCAGCCAACAATAATGCAGTGAAGCTTTGGAAGGCTTATCTGAAATCAGATAAGCCGGTTTTGCAGATTACATTTGACAGTGGTTATGCGAAGGATAATCGAGATGTGACATTCCTCACGCAGGTGCATCCGTTAGTTATGGAAGCCGCTGCGTATGAGAGTAAAAAGCTACCTTGCAATATCAATGTACGCCTCACGGATTCAGAAATTCCGTCTGGCGACTACGAGTTCCTGATTTATGCCTGGAAATATGTAGGGCTACGACCAGATATAAAACTGATTGCGGTAAGTAATAACGAAGCAGTAGAGAAGAATATTTTATCGCTTTTACAGTATGCATCAGAATCTATGGATGAAGAAACATCCCATACAGAACAGTGGGATAGTATGGACCAAATCCATTATCAGAGATGGCAGGTTGCAAAGGATGAGTATACGTTGCAGGTTCGAAATGACTGCGAGTATCGTCTAGAGCAAATTGCTCATTCCAGTAACCAGCAGGAAGCGGTTGTGCGGTCACAGATGAATGGAGCAACAGACGAAAAAATAAAGCGCATGAAAGAAGCACAGCTTGAAAATCTCAAAAAGAAGAATGCAGAGCAGCAAAAGATGGTAGAAGAGACCATAGGGAAGGCAGACATACATACAAATCTTCTTGTTAGAGGCGTGCTACACGTGGATTAAAGCTACTTAAACAGGAGTGTTAGAACTTATGGACAGAAAGAATTGTGTTGCATTCATCTCGGATGGAGAAGTATTTGGTGTACCGGAAGAGAAAGACATCGTCGAGCTGGAAACGCATGATCAGGTACTGGTTTCAGATGGCTGTACCTGTACAAATAAAGAGCATATTTATAATTGTGAAATCGAAAATGTTGCACTCGAGATATCTGCGCAGAAAATTAGAACAAGATATGCTGTGGAAATGGCTTTTTGTACAGAGTGTGGCGCTTATTATATTCCGCAGAAAAGCTATGAATATCTAGAAAGTAAAGGAGACTTTGTACACGAAATCAAAGGTGGCGCACAGCTGTTTAAATATCTAAAGCGTGGTGCGGCTTTTGATGAGGAAAAGAAAACCCTGGAGAATATTGAAAGAGATTTATATGCACAATACAAAGATCTGCCGGAACCAGTTAGCCGCTATGCAATCGATGATGGATGTGGCGGTTTATATAGTCTGCAGGGACAAAAGGAAAGCTCGCAATGGATCTATGATATGCAGGATAAGATCAATGCGATGATGCAAGAACCATATGTCGGCAGAATCGATATTGCAAAGGCGGCAGGGAAAGGTCACGACACTTACTACATCGGGAAAACGGAAGATACGAGAATAGGTAATGTGTTTGTGTATTCCAGCTGGAGTGAGATCGGTAGATTATTTAGAAAAACAACAGAGGAGAGCAGTACAATCAGCGGTAGTAAAAGGCTGGTAGATCTACGAAGAAGAATAGATATCAGAAATCAAAAGCTTTATGGTGTAGAAGATCAGTTTTTGAGAAATAGCATTTATGCCGAAAAAGGAATTTATGATAAGTTTTTAATACAGGTGTTGATGTCTCGAAAGAAGAGTCATCAGCTGACGGATATTATCGCCACTATTCAGGATAAACAGAATGAGATTATCGAGAAGGCGGATGTTTCGAATATCATAGTTCAAGGATGCGCTGGATCTGGTAAAACGATGGTGATGCTACATCGCTTGTCATTCTGGCTTTATAACGATAAATCACTTAAACCTGAAAAAATAAAGATTCTTACACCGAACGAGAACTTCAATGTGCATATTGGTGGTTTGCATTCTCAGCTACATTTAGGGCATATTGAGGTTATGGCGGTGGACCAATATTATGCAATGCTACTTACGAAATACGATAAAAGCATCGCATACAAAGGAAAGGTTGATGAGGAAGAAAATATTGAAGAGCGATTTCTGAATTATGTTTACAGCAAATCCTTTATAAAAATGATGGATAAGAAATATGAAGAGATTATTTCTTCATATGCTTTGCCGGAAGAATTGGAATTGCTGGAAGAATGTGCGAAGAAATGTCAGCTGCCATTTAATATCTCATCGAGGATACCGAACGGAGACAAAATCCGTAATATTGCCGGCCTTGCGGCTGATATCAAAGCGAAAAACGGAAGTTCATATAATGAAAAAAATGGTTATCTAAATAAAATTGAACGATTGAATGATAGCTGTTCCAATTACCAAAAGGCGAAGCAAGAGGCACAAAAAGCCTTACAGGAAATGGAGAAAAACTACAGGAAAGAGATAGGTATAATTATCGATCAGGCAGATTCAATAGTTGAAGAAAGATTAGAGTCTTTAGATAAACAAATAGAGTCGAAAGAACAAGTACTCCATCAATTGCAACGCAGTATTCTTCGTGTCTTAAATGGCGCAAAAATAAAATCCACAGAAAACGATATAAATGAATTACGCGAAAAGAGGAAGGAAGAAGAAAAGAGAATCAAAGATGCATTGATGGAAGAAAAACAAAAACTAGATGAATCAGAATCACTAGATCAGGCAATCGTGGATTTAAGTTTAAGTGAAGTGTTACGAGATAACGTTTCTGTCTCAGCCTATGTGAGCTCTTATCGTAAGTTGTATAGGGATATTACAAATCAAAATAATTTATTGAAGCGTGCAATTCATCAAAAGGAAGAAATTGAAGTAAAGCTGGCAATCACGCAGGAGTTACTTGATGAGAAAGAAAGTGCATTTATTGCTGAGATGTGTGAAAAATATCCTGCAGATATACCGCTCGTGATTTTTAATAAATGCTATAGTGCTTCTATTTCCGAAAAGTTACATGAACTTGAGATGGAACAGCCAGATAAAACATATCGATGTGAACTGTATGCCAGAGTATACTTTGCAGAAAAATTCTGGAATAAGACGGTCGGAAATGAAAAACTAATTTGCATCGATGAAGGCCAGGATGTTTCATACATGGAATACGAACGGATTATCGCGCAGAATAAACAAAGTAAAGCTTATTACAATATTTATGGCGACTTAAATCAGCGAATAAAACAAGGCAGAGGACTGGTGACATGGGAACAGATCAAGCGGAAACTTCTTGCCACGGAATATTTACTGAATGAAAACTATCGTAATACGAATCAAATCACGCAATACTGTAATGAGGTATTTAATTATGACATGACCTTAACTGGTGTAGAAGGTTCACCGGTTAGAAATATTACGTTTGATGAAATGGTATCTGAGCTGGCAGAGATTTATGATAGTGAGGAGAGAACCGCTGTAATTCTCCCGAGAACGATGTCGAAGCAGAGAGTCACAAGAGCACGTAAACTTGATAAACAGAAAGAGAGATTGTCCGTCAAGTTTGATGTTAACAAGATTTCTATTATGTATGTAGATGAAATCAAAGGCATAGAATTTGATCGCGTGTATGTTGTGGATCATGATATGGAGAAGAACGAAAGATACATCGCGTTTACAAGAGCGTTAGACAATCTTACGATCGTCCATTAGAGAGGGTGAATATGGGAAAGATAAATTATAAAGCCATATATGAAGAAAACCGTAATGGCTGGAAAAAGATGACCGAAAACCCGGGGAAATACGAAGCGTTACTTGCCGGTCATTATTCCGATAGTAACCACTTTGTATATGAGCTGATTCAAAATGCCGAGGATGCGGGGGCATCCTCGGTTGTTTTCGAATACCAAAAAGACAGCATCTGCTTTTATCACGATGGAAAGCCATTTGATGAGGCGGATGTCATTGGCGTATCATCTATGCTGGAAACGACGAAGGCAGATGATGCAAAAAAAATCGGAAAGTTCGGTATGGGATTTAAATCTGTGTTTAAGTATACATGTGAGCCACAGATTTATTCGGATGACGAGGCATTCTGCATTAAAAGTTATCTGCTCCCGGAAGAAATTAAAACGGATTGGGATTATAAATATGAAATGCAGCAGGGACTCTTTTATTCGCTTGAAGGAGTAGAGGTCTTTCCGTTTCTCGATTCCAAGCATCTCACAAAGGTTGTTTTGCCGTTTCAAAAAAGAGAGAAGAATGGGGATATTCATTCAATCGATGGAAGTGATATCATTGTCAAACTGAAAGAGCTTGAACCTGAGATACTACTGTTTTTGACACATATTAAGTCGCTTCTTTGGGTCGATAAAACGCAGCGTAAATACGAAAAATTCACATTAATGGATCAGGAGGATCCGTATTTAAAAGTCTGCCAGCTGAAAGGAAATGTAAGTAGCAGAGCCAGACGATATACGGATATGTATTTCTTTAAATATACAAAATCTGTACATCATGAACAGATGGGGAATGCTGAAGTGAGTTTGGCTTTTCAGACGAATTCACAACTTAAATCAATACAAAAAATAGATAATCCGAATATATGGGTATTCTTTCCTACGAAGGACCAGACCGCATTGCCTTGCTTATTGCATGGATCTTTTGAAACGGCGGTTTCCAGAGAGAAGCTGATGCGTCCATCTTCGTTTAATGATGCGTTACTAGATGCGGCTACGGAACTTTTTGCAGAGGCTGTATTGGATTTTAAGAAGAGGAATCTTATTACGCAATCATTTATTAGACAGATTCTTATCACAGCATTTGGTGATAGTACGCTGCCAAAGTTAAAGAAGGCGATAACGGAGTTATTCAAGACACATGCACTTATTCCGATCAACGGAGAAAAATTAGTATTACCAGAAGAGGCGCAAGTTGCTGTGCCGTTTGATTTATTTGATCTTTCTGGTAATGAATTACTGAAAGATAGTTTCGATTACACAAAAGAGTATGTGACTTTAAATGACGAAAGGTCGGCTGGATTCATTGAATACTATGCATGGTTAAGAGATGCCCTCGGAGTAAAGCGTTATTCTATAGCCGAGTGGGCAAACTCATTAAAGGATTCCTTCGGTAGAAAAGAAGAAAAAGCGGATTATGATCAAATGCAGAATCTATATGCATTTTTAGATGAATATAGATTGCCGGAATATACAAAAGAGGCGAAAACCAACCGAAAAAAGAGTATCTATGAAGAAGATGTGCAAGCATTTGTTAGGCAGGCGTGGGTAAATCTAAAGAAAGCAAGGATTCTTATAAATGCGGAGAATGATTATATTGCGGCATATAAGGATGATACTGAACAAGTATATCTGAGTTCAACGAGTGACTATCATAAAATTGCAAAGAATGCCATCGTTCTTTCATTCATTACTGATAATTATAAAACCTTATTAGAGGACAGCTTCTGCGTAAAGGAATTTGATAATTTCGAATATGTTAAAGACAAGATACTGGTAAAGTATCCGCATGTATCCGAAACCGTTGATGTAACGGAATCGTTTGTTCGAGAATATGCAGAAGATATCTTACAGATTAGTCACCTTATGATGAATTCTCATTATTTGCCAGAAATGCAGGAGCTTCTATCCAACCGATGTGTTGTTCTGGCGAAAGCTGAGGATGGCGTGACAAAGCTTATGAGGCCAAAAGAGGTGTGTAAACCAACTTCTGTAGAAGGCGCAAATCTACATGTATATTTTAGCGGGCTCGGAAGACAGGTCGCATTTTTAGATGAGGATTTCTATAAAGATAGAGGAATCAGTATTGATAGCATTTCTAAGATCGGCATCTTAACTACGCCAGTTCAAAATGGTCCACGTGAGGCCAATGGGGTAAAAGCGTTAGGTGATTTTAGACCATATTTGGAAATCAAGTATCTTAGAAATAACATTGAGTATATTCAAGAGCATGCTGGAACAGAATTAGCGAAGAAAAAATCTGCATGTCTTTTGAAAATTGTGCTTGAGAATGCATACAAAATGTCAGGAAAAGTAATTGGTGGAATGGATACCAACTTTACTGCCCGAGATATGATTTGCCGAACGCTAGATCAGCTAAGGAAAGATGACTGGCTATATGTACATAACAAGCTTATGTATATTGACGAAATATCTAAAAATCAACTTGATAAGGAAATCTATAAAGATATTGAATTAAGCCACTATACAGAACAGTGTAAAATATTAGGGTTCTCTGTCGACGAAACAGAAAAAGCATTTGACGGTGTAGATAACCTTGATAAAAGTGCCAAGCAGCTGCTCTTGAAGAAACTTGCGAAGGAACTGGGCGTCGATATTAGCGTGAAGCGGAGCAGTGGCGAGGAGGCGGTATTTGATCCAGATGATTATGACATGGAAGAATTTCCAGCCAAATACATAGTGAATAAGGATTTACTAAATCGTCATGTTGAAAATCAATTTTATTCAGCTGATCCGATTCGATACAAGGAAGTGGTAATAAAACAGAAAGTTGATGATGCAGTGAACCGGAATATCCGCCGGGCGTACATTCGCAATATGTATACAAACCAGTTCGGAAAATTAATATGTCAGAGTTGCAGGCATAGCATTCCGAAAGGAAGTGAATATGCTGTGACGATTGCGAATTTTGGTATAGAAATGGAGCAGTTGAATCTGTGTCTGTGTCCGAACTGCTATCAAAAATATGAGACTATAAAGAAAACCAGACGTGATGACTACAAGGAAAGTATCAAAAGAGCGATAGAGCATATATCGTTAGAATACAAACAGCCATCTTATTTAGTTGAAGCCAGCAGAGAAATGAAACTATATTTCACGCAGACACATTTGGCCGAATTGCAGAATATTTTTTTGATGCTGGATAAATATGGTGTGCCTACAACGCGTGTAGAATCTCAAGGTGATCTGGATAAAGGATATACCGGCGGTAAATTGGATGAAATCGTTGTGCACGATGGCGAAATGATTGAATATGAAACCATGAGTGATATGAAGAAGCATACAGTAGAACTGGATGTAGATCGGTATAAGCTGCATAAAGAAATGGACGGTAGGCCTCTAAATGTTCTGTTTGAGTATAACGGAGAGAAGTATCGTATCACGAGGAAATTATAAATCAGAGATGTCACTAGCTTCAAAATATGGAAACTTTCATATTTTGAAGCCAGGCATGTTCGTGTATTTATACAGGACGGAGACTTGACGGGATTTATGGAATGTACAATTTTTTGCAAACCTCCTAAGCTATAACATAATCACAGGAGGTAAATACTATGAAGAACCCGTTTGATATTAATGAAGATGGAAAGCTGGATTTAGGAGAGTTTGCGCTGGCAGCTGGTGCGCTGGATGAGATCAACCGGTGGAAAGCGAAGGATGATTACGAGGAGGAGT
>Ga0129312_1001654_pt1 | contig 12517 bp, 8 predicted proteins | sample O827metagenome_FD_94434 | JGI IMG/M metagenome (GOLD analysis project Ga0129312, IMG submission 94434) | Orangutan group fecal microbial communities from Wisconsin, USA - O827 metagenome | ecosystem: Host-associated > Mammals > Digestive system > Large intestine > Fecal | place: USA: Wisconsin... | reverse complement strand
TTCAATTGCGAAAAGCAATAAGCAGTGGGTGGGGACTTGCTTGTATCAGGAGGAGTGCAAGCTCCTTCTGATAAACTGCGGAGCAGTTATTCGGTGTAGAGCCGCGTAGCAAAGCGGATTGCGGATATCCGCTTGACAGGCGATTCGGTCAGAATTTGATTGAAAGAGATATTAATAGATGATAATATAGACACATGGGAAACCAGAGAGCCGGGCGGCTTTACCCTCTTTTATCGGAGGGGCTAACCCTCCAGACGAAAGAAAGGAGGGCGTTGCCAATGGTTACATATTCTGATTTGATTCAGTTTTGTATATTCATTGTTGCCCTTGTTGGTCTTTGCTATAAGATTTTCAAGGATAATCGAAAATAGCCGCCATTACTCGCAATAATGACGGCTGTTGTAAAACAGATTCTTAATTGTTGAGGGTGAGCCGCCTCTCTGGCTTTCCCTTTTTCTATGTTCAATATAACACTTGGGCGTATTTTTTTCAAGGTAAAATATCGGTGTTGACGATATTTTATTGATAATGATGTATAAACCTGAATTATTCACGGAACTATTGTGGCAGAGGCAGGATGGAAAATTTCATCGTATCGAACAACAGGATTTTTGCAACTACTCCACTACATCTCTATAAGTCTTCGTTGATTTAATCTCTCCTGTCTTCCACTGGAATTTATTCAGGAAACCGAATGTAATAGAAACAATCGGAACCACCCAGTTGAAGACTGCAAACGGAAGGAATCCAAGAACCGGTACACCCAGTGTAGCGCCTGCGAAGGCACCATCTACGTTCCACGGAACGATCAGAGAAGTTACAGTACCGCCATCTTCCAGACAACGGGATAAAGTCTGCGGAAGCATGTCTTTTTTCTTGAACTCTCCGATAAAGAGACGTCCGCCAAGGATAATGGACATATACTGGCTAGCTGTAATGATATTAAAAAGAATACAGCTGACAACCGTAGCACATACCAGAGAACCAACTGATTTGCTGACGAATTTCATCTTTTCCAGACATACTTCCAAGAATCCAAGATGCTCTAAGATACCGCCGTATACCATGGCAATAATACCAAGAGAACAGGTGTAGTTCATGTTCAGAAGTCCGCCTCGTGAAAGAAGGCTGTCCATTGCAGCATTTCCGGTCTCAGATACGAATCCGGTCTCCATGATATTAAACAGTTCCGCTACTGAATATCCCTGTACTACAACGGCGATTAATGCTGCTGTACCTCCGGAGATCAGAAGGATCGGGAATGCCGGTTTTTTCAAAAGAGCCAGTGTAAGCACGAGTACCGGCGGAATCAGTGTCAGGATATTTAAATTAAAAGTTGCATTTAAAGAGGTCATGATATTGGCGATGGTATCACTCTCCGCTGTACCGGAGAATTTAAATCCGAGGAACAGGAAAACAACCAGGGCAATAATAATACTTGGTGTTGTTGTATAAAGCATTGCTTTAATATGGTCAAATACATCTCCCTCTGCTACTGCCGGAGCCATGTTTGTGGTATCAGAAAGAGGAGACATCTTATCTCCGAATGCTGCACCGGAAACGATTGCACCAGCTGTCATAGCCGGATTAACGCCAAGTCCCATGCCAACGCCCATCAAAGCAACGCCCGCGGTTCCGATTGCGGACCAAGAGGAACCTGTAGCTAAAGAAGTCATCATACATGCCAGACATGTAGTTACCAGGAATACAGACGGGGAGATCAGTTTCAGTCCCCAGTAAATAATCATCGGAACGGTTCCGCTGGCAATCCAGGCACCCATCAATGCACCGATACTATACAGAATCATAGCCGTCGGAATCATCAACTCTCCGCCCTTCATAATAGCACTCTCGATCTTACTCCACGGACATTTTTCAATTTTAAGAACAAGGAGTGTTACCCCCAGTGATGCCATCATGGCAATATGCATCTTCTGATTAAATAAGAAAATAGACATAGCCATGAACACAATCAGAGAAGAAACACAGATAACAGCCGCACCAAAGGACGGTCTGAATTCTTTATCAACAGTAGTAGCTTCCTCGATAATGTTAGGTTCAGAATTTGTCTTACTCATATACTTCCTCCTTAATAAATTATTCTTTTTTATCTTTTCCGGTAGGTCGTACGGCCGCCCAGAACAGTTTCTTCTACAAAGATATCACGAAGTTTCTTCGGATCACACTGGATAGGATCCTGAGATAAAATCACGAAATCAGCCAGTTTTCCCTCCTCTAAGGATCCTTTTATGTTCTCCTCAAAAGAAGCATAAGCTCCATTAATTGTAAATCCCCGAAGCATCTGCTCTACTGTAAGTTTTTGATCAGGCATCCATCCTACCTCTGGATATCCATTGTAATCACAGCGGTTCACTCCTACAAACAAGCTGTCAAACGGGTTTAAAGAATCTACCGGACAGTCAGAACTCATGGTGTACATGACTCCCATGTCACATAAGGTTCTGTAATTATAGGTAGACCGCAGACGTTCTGCCCCTATACGGCTCTCTGCAATATGCAGATCACTGTTTAAGCATATCGGCTCCATATAGGCGATAATATTCTGTTCTTTAAAACGTTTCAGAATATCCGGCTGGGTAATCTGAAGATGAATGATTCCAAATCTGGCATCCGGATCCGGTCTTTTCTCCTGAGCTTTCAAAAATGCGTCCATGCACATTTCCATCGCTCCATCCCCGATTCCATGACACACAACTCCCATAGATGCTTCATGAGCTGTTGTCACCAGTTCATTTAACTCCTCCTGTGTAAATACTGCAATTCCACAGGTGTCCGGTGCATCAGAATACGGAGCACGCAGATAAGCACTTCTTCCTCCCAAAGATCCATCCGTCAGAAGCTTTAAAGGACCGACCTGCACCATAAGGGTGTCGTGGCGTTCTTTAATTTCTTCTTGAATGAACTCTTTCAGGCGGTCAATCTGGGGCAGAAGACATTGTTCCCGGATTCTCATGTTCAATCGACCTTCCTGCTCCAGCTCTCTGTAGGCTCTCAGAACCTTTCTCCAGTCTTTATCAGAGAAGGTTTCAAAATCATCCGAATGCATGGTTGTAAGTCCCAAGGATGATGCGATATCAATGGCACGTACCAGCATTTCCTTGATTTCCTCTACTGATTTATCCGGAATCATCCGGTAAATCAGATACCTGGCCGTTTCTTTCATAAGTCCCGTCAGTTTTCCCTCTGCATCGTGCTCGATCTCTCCGCCCTCCGGATTCTTTGTTTCTTTCGTGATTCCCGCCATCTTAAGAGCCACTGAGTTTGCCACCACCATGTGTTCACAAACTCTTGTGAATACAATCGGATGGTCCGTACTTATCGCATCCAGATCAGCCACGGTCGGGTTTCTTTTCTCCGCGAAAAAGGTCTGGTTCCATCCGCGTCCCTGAACCCATGTTCCAGAAGGAATCTGATTCTTTCTTATATACTCCTTTCCTGCCTCAATCATCTCCGCAATGGATTTCAGGGGAGCACAGTCAATCTTGGTAAGACTGTAAGCATAATTAAGCAGATGAACATGGCCTTCGATAAAGCCCGGCATAATGATCCGGCCCTCTAAGTCAACTGCTTCAGCGTCAGGAAACTGTCTCTTTAATTCTTCTTCCTCTCCGACGCGTACGATGCGATCCCCTTCCACTGCCATGGCTCCGGCCCGATCACCGGAGGCATTCATTGTAAAGATTACACCGTTGTAGTAAAGTTTCATTCAGTATCCTCCAATCTCTTTTTTGGGTAAGTTGCTTTATGTCTATATATTAAAGCAATTTCCGTGCCATCGATAAATGTTATGAATATTCCACTTGATTCGCATTGTTTTAAACCATATTGCAACTTTTAGAGAATATATTTTATAATCGTGAAGAATTACGCCAATATTTTTGCACTTCTTGCAAGAAAACGCAAAAATATTTGCGTTCTTCTCATAATTATGATAAACTCAAGCTACAGAAAACTTGAGTAGTGAAAGGAGAACCTATCATGATTACAAATGCTCTGGTGCAGGCCAGACAGCTGTATGAGGACACGGATGGCGTTCTGGTCTGTGACAAATATGGATATGTTGAATTGATGCAGTGGTTTCACGAAGGTATTTTATCAGATGAAGTTGTAGGAATGCATGTAACCGATGTGTATCCGGAACTGAACAACCAGACCAGCACCATTATGCGCGTGATTGAAAATGGAAAACCTCGTTTTGATGAGAGACAGGTCATACACACCTGCTGCGGTAAACTGCTTGACATTGTCTCCTCTACGATTCCACTCATGGACGGCAATGAAATCATCGGAGCCATGACTTCCAGTATTTTCTATGAAAAATACAAGGCCGGAAAGGGACTTCCCTCCCATCGGCAGGGAGTGCTTTATACTCTGGATGACATCATCTCCCAGGATCCGATTATGATCGCACTGAAGGAGCGTTGCCGTCTCATCGCCAACAATGATTCCCCCGTTCTTCTTTATGGTGAAACAGGAACTGGTAAAGAGCTTTTTGCCCAGTCACTCCATACCTATTCCCACAGAGCCAAGAATCCTTTTATCTCCCAGAACTGTGCAGCCATTCCGGAATCCCTTCTGGAAAGTATCTTTTTTGGTGTCGAAAAGGGAAGCTTTACAGGGGCGGAAAATCGAAAAGGGCTGTTTGAACTGGCAGACGGAGGAACGCTGTTCCTCGACGAGATCAATTCCATGGAACTCTCCATGCAGGCGAAGATTCTAAAAGCCATCGAAGAACAGCAGACCCGCCGGATAGGAAGCTCCAAAACCACCCATTTCCATACCCGGATCATCTGTGCCATGAACCAGAATCCGGCAGACGTTCTCCGTGCCGGACTGATGCGGACGGACCTTTTTTACAGAATCTGCGTGGTACGAATCGACATTCCTCCACTGAGAGATCGAAAACCAGATGTGATGATTCTGACGGACTATTTTATCAATTATTTCAACCGGAAGATGGGAAAATCCATACGCGGAGTCAGTGCTCTGGTCAAGATGACATTTCAGAAATATAACTGGAAAGGAAATGTGAGAGAGCTGCGGAACACTCTAGAGTATGCCTTCAACCTCTGTCAAGGTTCCATCATCAATATGGGGGATCTGCCTGATATGCTTCAGGAAAATCATAAAACCAATCATCCCTTTCCGGAATCGGAACCAAAATCTTCTTCTATCCGCAAGGAAGCAGCAGCAGACATTGAACCGGTGAAAGTATTTCCTTATGATGAATCTCTGTCTCTGACAGAAAACACAGCGGCCTATGAAAAAGAAGCCATCAGCCGCATTCTGGAAAAAACAGACAGTATTACGGAAGCCGCAAAAATTCTGCGGGTTTCCAGGCAGACCCTGTCCTACAAAATCGAAAAATACCGGCTAGACTAGTATGTAAAATATTTTTCTTTTTAAAGACTAAAAGTGTGTTTTTTTACAATTATGCAAAAATTTTTGCGCACCCATCCCTCTTTATATTAAAAAGCAGTTAGAATTCCCCTGAATTTTAACTGCTTTTTAATATGGCACGGATTTTGCTTATTAAATGAGTATCGAATAAATTTTAAGGAGGACACTATATGCCGCAGACAACAATGGTTCTTAAAAATGCCCGAATCTACACCATGGACGGCCGTGTGGAGGAGGCTGTCGCTATCGCCGGTGATAAGATTGCTAAGGTAGGCTCCAATCAGGAGATCGAATCCTGGCAGGGAGAGAATACCCGGGTAATTGATATGGGCGGACGCACCATCGTTCCAGGTTTCAATGATACTCATACCCATCTTGTGGGCTATGGTAACTCCCTGAGATATGTAAATCTTGAAAACTGTCTCTCCTGTGAAGAAATGTGCGAACGAATCAAAAACTTCATCAAAGAGAAACAGATACCCGAAGGAGAATGGGTATTTGGCCGCGGCTGGAATCAGAACCTCTTTCCATGCGGTGCTTTTCCAACCAAAGAAGATCTGGACAAAGTATCCGATAAGCATCTGATTCTTATTATCCGTACCTGCGGACATGTAGGAATCGCCAATACCATGGCCCTGACGGATGCAAAGGTAACAAAAGAAACATATCTCCCGGGCGGACAGTTTGATAAGGGAGAAGACGGAGAGCCTAATGGTGTTATCCGCGAAGCAGCTCTGGAATGGTTTAAACGCCAGCGCAATCCCGAATCAGCCAGAAAAGAATTAAAACAGGCTATTATCCGCGGCGGCAAAGAAATGCTCCGCTATGGTGTAACTACCGTACATACAGAAGACACCTATGATTTAGGATATCCGGGCGACTTTATGGATATTTACCAGGCCTACCAGGAGCTGGCTGCAGATAAAAAGCTTCCGCTCCGCATCTATCAAAAGATTTCGCTCCCAACCGGAAAAGAAGTAGATGAATTCTTAGATGGCTGTTCTCTGCGCACCGGCATGGGACATGATTTCTATCATATCGGACCGATGAAACAGTGGGCGGACGGAACCATGGGTGCCCGCACAGCCGGTATGAAAGAACCCTATTCCGATGCACCGGGAACCACCGGAATCTACTATTACACCGATGACGAGCTGTATGACAATATCCGCAAAGCTCACTGTGCCGGCATGCAGGTATGCATTCATACCATCGGAGACGGTGCCTTAGAGCAGGTATTAAATGCTTATGAACGCGTTCTGCAGAACTTCCCCAAGGAAAATCACCGTCATCGTCTGGTTCACGGTCAGGTAGGTAATCTGGAACTCTCCAAGAGAATTGCTAAACTGGGACTTAATATCAATATTCAGCCGGCATCCACTTCTACCGATATTCCGATTATGGAAGACCGTCTGGGCAGCCGGGCAAAATATTGCCATGCATGGCGCACTTTGACGGATCTGGGTGTTAATTTAAATGCCAGCTCCGATATTCCGGTAGAAACTCCCAATGTATTCTGCGGAATTTATGCAGTTGTTACAAGAAAATGTCTGGATCATCCGGAACTTGCTCCATGGAATCCACATGAAAAAGTAACCGTTATGGAAGCACTTAAATTCTACACCATCAACGGTGCCTATGCTGCTTTTGAAGAAAATATCAAAGGTTCCATCACAGAAGGAAAATTAGCTGATATGGTTATTTTAGACCGTGATCCATGTGCAGTGGATCCGGAAGAACTGCCGAAGGTTCAGGTAGACGCAACCATCTTAGGCGGAGAAATTGTATATCAGAGAAACTAAAAGATCCTCTTTTTAACCGAATCAAGTAGCGAAGCGGATTGCGAATATCCGCTTGACTCATTAAAGTGCCAAAAAGAAGATACGCTGTGGCTCATTCAAAAGCCGCAGCGTATCTTCTTTATTACAAGCAAAGAGCCATGAGCCGGGTATATATCATCCGGCTTTTTCCTGTTTATGAAGGTATCACGATGAAAGCAAACAAAGCAACGATCATTGACCTGATGTGTGCGAAAGATTTGACACAAGAACAGCTTGCCAAGGGATGCGGCGTTCGTAATTGCACAATAACGGCTATTCTAAGAGGATCTGCTGGGAATGTGTCCGCAAAAAGAACCGCCTCCCCGGTATATACCAGAGCGGCGGCCTCTCTCTTGTCTCTGTTAAGAATTAAAGCTTAACTACGTTTACTGCACGAAGCTTCTTGCTGTTCTTCGGATCCTGCTCGGTATCGAAAGTAACCTTCTGGCCCTCCTCAAGAGTCTTGAAGCCGTCTCCTACGATTGCGGAGAAATGTACGAATACGTCATCGCCGCCGTTGTCATTGGAAATAAATCCGTAACCCTTTTCAGAGTTGAACCACTTAACTGTACCGTTATTCATTTTGGTACCTCCCTAAAATTATTTTTCCGCATTGTCGTCTCAATAAACCCCTGACATTTCTGTTGGACCTTTATTCAAGAAAAACTCACATGCCGGGTAAATTCATTTAACGTGCAAATGACTTACGGAATTGCATGTGAGTTCAATAATGCATCGGAATTGCTATAACAATATCATATTTTTACCATCATGTCAATTGAATTTTCGCCTGAAATACACCCGATTTTTCGCCTGAAATTCACCTGAAAAGAGGCTCTGTCAAGCGGATATTCGCAATTGAAGCAGGGGACTTACTTGATTCGGTTAAAATCTTCCGAAGGTGTCCACAAGCCACGCCAGATGATCCGCATGTCCCTTGTTTAATTCACCCGGACGCATCCTCCATCTCCAGTTGTTTCCGACGGTTCCCGGGGTATTCATCCTTGCCCAGTTATCCAGCTTCAAAACGTCCTGTGCCTGAAAGATCACAACGCTGGCGACAGACTCATAGGCGGTACGCATCACCTTATCTACAACCTCGGTCTGATGGGCTACTCCCATGTAATCCGCGATGTACTGAAGCTCCCACCACTGACGTGCCTCCGGCTTAAAATATCCGGTCAGCGTTTCATTGTCATGTGTTCCTCCGTAAACTACGGAATTCGGGGAATACATGTGGGGAAGATGTTCATTGAAGCGGTCTCCGCTGAAGGCAAATTCGATGATCTTCATTCCCGGATATCCCGTTTCCTCAAGGAGCGCCTTGACCTCCGGCACACAGATCCCCAGATCCTCGGCAATGATCTTCGTGTCTCCTATTACAGAGCCGATCGCATCGGTCAGCTTCTTTCCGGGGCCCTTTAACCATTCTCCGACCTTTCCATCCTCGGCGCCTCCCGGGATCGCATAATACTGGACAACGCCGATAAAGTGGTCGATGCGGACAACATCATAGAGTCCGGCAGATGCCTTCATTCTTTCCTTCCACCATGCAAAGCCGGTCTTCTCCTGAACCTCCCACCGGTACAACGGATTTCCCCATAGCTGCCCCGTTTCCGAGAATGCGTCCGGCGGAACTCCGGCTACTTTGATCGGTGTATAGTTTTCTTCATCTAAAAGGAACAGCTCCGGATGTGTCCAGACGTCTGCGCTGTCTAACGCCACATAGATCGGGATATCGCCGATAACAGAGATCCCGTTTTCATTCGCATAGGCCCTTACCTTTCTCCACTGTTCATAGAATTTATACTGAAGGAACTCCCAAAATTCAATATCGTCCTTCAATTCTTCCCGATACCGCTCCACGGCTTCCTTTTTTCTGAAGCGGATCTCCTCCGGCCATGCAAGCCACTCCTTATTTTCAAAGCGGAACTTCAACGCCATATACAGAGCATAATCATCGAGCCAGTGCCTGTTTTCCGTACAAAAGCTCTTATACGCCTCCTCCCGGCGGTGTCCGCTTCTCTCATACGCCTTTCTCAGAAGCGGGAAGCGATACCAGAATACGGTATCATACGCCACCTGTGTCTCATTATCTCCCCAATAGCAGGCATTGATCTCCTCATGCGTCAGAAGCCCCTCTTTTACGAGGGTGTCCGGATCGATAAAATACGGATTTCCCGCAAAGGCGGAAAATGACTGGTACGGGCTGTCCCCATAGCTGGTCGGCCCCATCGGCAGAACCTGCCAGTATTTCTGTCTGGCCGATTTTAAGAAATCTACAAACTCGAAAGCGGCTTTTCCGAACGTTCCTATTCCGTAAGGAGAAGGAAGGCTGGATATGGGCATCAATATCCCTGCGCCGCGCTGCAGCATGGTCTTCATAAACTTTCTATCCTTTCCTGTGTCAAATCTCCGTTTTTAAATAGTAATCTCTTTTAATCATTATATCCACCTCGTACTTGCGACGATTGCGTCGCTACTATCTTGTATAGTATGTCACAAATTTTTCATATTATCAATAGAGCAACAGAAAGTTCATAAGTGCATAGAAATGCTTTTGTGAAACTTTTATCAATTTTTTTCAAGGAATATCTCCTTTTCCTTGTATTTTTTCTGTTTCATGTTAAAATACATAAGTCTGTTACGCCGGCATGCCTTCATCGCCAATGTCGGCTGTAACAATTTTTCCGGAAAGCCAAAAACGGAAAGTATATATTTATTTAATGGGGGTTTATGAATATGGAACATGTAAAAGCTTTTCTAAAACGAAAACAGGTCGTCATTTCCGTGCAGACGTATCTGATCGATGCTCTGGGGGCAATGGCCTTTGGCCTGTTTGCTTCTCTTTTGATCGGTACCATCTTTGGCACACTGGGAGATAAAACAGGCATTGAGATCTTCACCCTGATCGCCGGATACGCAAAGAGCGCCACCGGCGCAGCCCTTGGCGTTTCGATCGCATACGCACTCAAGGCGCCGACTCTGGTTTTGTTCTCCGCCGCTACAGTCGGTATCGCCGGAAATGAGCTGGGCGGCCCGGTCGGCGCGCTTGTTGCCACGATCATTGCTGCAGAGCTCGGTAAGATCGTATCAAAAGAAACACCGGTCGACATTCTGGTAACACCGGGTATCACGATCACTTCCGGTATCCTTGCCGCACAGTTTGTCGGCCCCGGCGTATCTGCCTTTATGACCGCTTTCGGAAATCTTGTAAAAACGGCTACCGTTATGCAGCCGCTCTTTATGGGAATCTTAGTATCTGCCCTGATCGGCATTGCTCTGACCCTTCCGATCAGCAGTGCTGCTATCTGCATTATGTTAGGTCTCGACGGCCTCGCAGGCGGCGCCGCTACCGCCGGGTGCTGTGCCCAGATGATTGGCTTTGCCGTTCTCAGCTTCCGTGAAAATAAATGGGGCGGTCTTCTGGCACAGGGACTTGGTACCTCGATGCTTCAGATGGGCAACATTGTTCGGAACCCACGGATCTGGATCCCACCGACACTGGCTTCCATGGTGACCGGCCCGATCTCTACTATGGTGTTTCATCTGGAAAATATTCCGGCCGGAGCCGGAATGGGAACCTGTGGTCTGGTCGGCCCGATCGGTATCTATACCGCTATGAATGAAAGCAATGATCCGATGATGTGGCCGGGTATCCTGCTCATCTGCTTCGTGCTTCCGGCCATCCTGACTCTGTTCTTCGGCGTACTCTGCCGTAAGGCCGGATGGATCAAGGACGGTGACATGAAGTTAGATCTGTAGAACCGGATCTGTAGGATCGATCTATTCTGCTGCCGGTGCCGCGAGGGTGTGCATCGGAATCACTCGCCGAGCCTCACGGACATTCGACTTGAACTCCGTCCGATGAGGCTCTCATCCTTTTCAGGCGATGAGTAGCAGCCAAGTCATCTCACTGACAGCCAAGTCCTTGACCGGGTTGACATCTGTGCTATAATTCACATGAAACTTGATATTTATGGAGGTAAATAATGTCAAAAGATGAGTATTTGATCACAGATGCGCCCCTTAAAGCGCTGACCGTTTTTGCAATGCCTATGATTCTCGGCAGCTTTTTTCAGCAAGTATATAATATGGCTGATTCGATCATCGTTGGTCAGTTTGTCGGCTCCTCGGCACTGGCGGCCGTCGGTGCCTGTGCTGCGCTGACGAATGTTTTTATTTGTGTAGCACTGGGTGCCGGTGTAGGTGCCGGTGTGCTTGTAAGCCGTTATTTTGGTGCCAAAGACTATAATAAAATGAAAACGATCATGTCAACATCCATGCTTAGTTTTTTAATTTTAAGCATTGTCCTTGGCATCTTCGGCTTTTGTTTTTCCCATTCGATGATGGGCGCATTACAAACACCGGCCGACATACTGGACGACGCGGTGCTCTATCTGCGAGTCTATTTTGTGGGCTTTCCGTTTTTGTTTATGTATAACATCCTCTCAACCATGTTCACTTCCATCGGTGAATCAAAAATTCCGCTGGGACTCCTGATTTTTTCTTCTGTCCTGAATATTTTTATGGATCTTTGGATGGTAGCCGGTCTTGGTCTCGGCGTGTTTGGTGCGGCTCTTGCAACCCTTATCGCACAAGGCATTTCCGCAGTATTTTCGCTTTTGATCTTCTTTTATCGGATGCGTCGATACAAAAGCACCTTTCACTGGTTTGACCGGAAGGAGCTGCATTCCATGCTTCGGATCGCCGTTCCGTCCGTTCTCCAACAGTCTACCGTGTCCATCGGCATGATGATCGTACAGGCAGTTGTAAATCCCTTTGGTACACAGGCACTGGCAGGTTATGCGGCAACAATGAGGGTAGAGAATGTTTTCTCATTGATATTCGTATCCATCGGCAATGCGGTTTCCCCGTATGTTTCCCAGAATCTTGGGGCAAACAAAACTCAGCGTATCAGAAAAGGCTACCATGCTGCATTGATGTTGGATGTATGTTTCGCCGTCCTTGCTTTCATCGTCATCGAAACACTGCACACGCAAATTTCTTCTTTATTCCTTGGGAAAGACGGAACTGCCTTAGCATATCAGGTTTCTGAGGATTATATGAGATGGATCGGTTACTTTTTCATCTTCATGGGGATTAAGATGGCAACCGATGGAGTCCTTCGCGGACTGGGGATCATGCGCCCATTTCTCCTTGCAAATATGGTAAATCTTGCGATCCGCCTGTCCGTTGCTTTGATCTGTGCGCCGCGTTTTGGTATTGCATTTGTCTGGCTGGCTGTACCGGCCGGCTGGCTGGCAAATTTTCTG
>Ga0129312_1001652_pt1 | contig 12530 bp, 11 predicted proteins | sample O827metagenome_FD_94434 | JGI IMG/M metagenome (GOLD analysis project Ga0129312, IMG submission 94434) | Orangutan group fecal microbial communities from Wisconsin, USA - O827 metagenome | ecosystem: Host-associated > Mammals > Digestive system > Large intestine > Fecal | place: USA: Wisconsin... | reverse complement strand
TGCTGGAGGGCGTCGGCCTTCTCCACGTCCTCATACTCGGAGACGATGATATCCGGCTGGCAGGAGAGGATCTTTTCCGCCTCGGCCGCCTGTGCGGTGGGGCCGCCTACGCCGCAGGAGGGCAGGGCGGCGAACACATCGCCATAGGCCAGCACATAGGGACGTGCCACGGCGTCAAACATCTTGGGACGCTCCGCCAACGTGGTGTTGTCGATATCCTCCACACCGCACAGCAGCGCAGTGTCGGCAATGTAGCTGTACATCCGCAGGGCGCCTGCGCCGATGCACACCACACGCTGGTAGCTGCCGGGGGTAACGTTGACCTGTCGGCCGATCATGTCGGTAACGGTGACGGTCTCCGGCCGCTTGGGGTCGTCCTGCTGTACATCGTTTTGCTGCTTGCCGCAGCCAAACAGCGTCAGCGCCATGACCAGAGCCAGAACCAGTGCGGTCAGCTTTTTCAGGTTCATAGGAAACTCCTCCTTATCCTCTTTTGCGATGCCAAGATTATACCGGAAATGCGGTGTCCACGCAAGCGGGGGAGGGGGTTACGCAAAAAGAGAAGGTCTCCGCAAAACGGAGACCTTCTCTTTTAGAATGCAAGTTTGAGCAAGTGAGATTACTTGGCAGACTCGGCAGCCTTCTTGTTGCGGCCGAGAGCGCGGACACCTTCCACGACCAGGTCGATGGCAAGCACCACCAGCAGCACGCCGATGATACCGCGGATGTAGAACCACACCACGCCCTGACCACCGGCCATGATGCCGACGATCTGCGCCTTGATGGTGAAAGCCAGAGAGGTCAGAGTCACGATCAGCATGAAGAACATGGGGAAGTAGAACATCTTGTTGTTGCGGCCGATCTTGCCCAGCCAGCAGCACACAGCCAGCAGACCCAGAGCAGCCAGCAGCTGGTTAGCAGCACCGAACAGAGCCCAGATCTTGGCATAGCCGGTCAGACCCAGAGCAACGCCGGCCACCACGGTGATGGCGGTAGCAACATAGGGGTTGGTGATGACCTTCTTCCAGCCCGTCAGGTCGTCGCGGGACTGACCGGGCTCGACGAAGAACTCAGCGAACATATAACGGGCCAGACGGGTAGCGGTATCCACGGAGGTCAGGCAGAAAGCGGACACAGCCAGGATCAGCATGGAGTACACCACGTTGTAGCAGCCGGCGCCGAAGACCTTGGAGAACATGGAGGCCAGACCGGTGGCGAACACGACGGTGGGGGTAACGGTGGTGCCGGCAGCATACTCTTTCCAGATGTAGCCGACAGCGCAGACAGAGATCAGAGCCAGAGCGCACTCGATCAGCATGCCGCCGTAAGCGATGGGCTTAGCGTCCTTCTCCTGATCCAGCTGCTTGGAGGTGGTACCGGAACCAACCAGAGAGTGGAAGCCGGACACAGCACCGCAGGCGATGGTCACGAACAGAGCGGGGAACATATAGCCCAGAGAGGTGCCGGTGGGAGCCAGGGTATCCTTGAAGCCCAGGAAAGCGGGCATATCCACCACGGGATGCGCGCCGATGATACCCACGACAGCCAGAACCATCATGCCGTACAGCAGGAAGGAGCTCAGGTAGTCACGGGGCTGCAGCAGGATCCACACGGGGGTGACGGAGGCCACAGCGATGTACAGGCCAACGATGATCATCCACACGTTGTAGCTCAGGTAGATGGGGTGCCAGTTCAGACCGATGATCATGCAGACCACGATACCGATAACACCGATAACGGTGGAGATGCCCAGAGGGGCATTGCGGCGGTATACGAAGAAGCCGAACAGGACAGCCATCACGATGAACAGGATGGAGATGAGGGCGGTGGAGGCGTTGGCAGCGGAGGCAGCCAGATCCACAGCGCCGTCAGCGGTGTAGGTAGCCTTGAAGGTGTTGGCCACGATGGAGGCGAAAGCGGCAACCACCAGGATCAGGGTCAGGTAAGCGAACACGATGAACAGCTTCTTGGCCTTGGCGCCGATGGCGTCACCGATGACCTCACCGATGGACTCGCCCTTGTGGCGGATGGAAGCGAACAGGGCGCCGAAGTCATGGACGCCGCCGAAGAAGATACCGCCGATCAGGATCCACAGCATGACGGGGACCCAGCCGAAGACAGCGGCCTGGATGGGGCCGTTGATGGGGCCGGCGCCGGCGATAGAGGAAAAGTGATGGCCCATCAGCACGGGAGCCTTGGCGGGACAATAGTCCTTACCATCTTCCAGCTCATGAGCAGGAGTAGGACGGGAGTTATCCACACCCCACTTCTTGGCCAGCCAGCCGCCGTAGAAAATGTAACCTACGACCAGAACGGCACAGCCAATGATCAAAAACAAAGCAGCATTCATTAAGCTCTCTCCTTTCTGAACAGTTTTTTCTTTTGCTTATGAAACAGGCCCTGTTTCAGGACCTGCGCTGCACTGTGTCCGCTGCGGTTGGTGCTGACGGATTCATCCGGAAGCACAACCAGAGCGGTATGAAAATCCATCCAGCCCCAGTAGGACATACGGAAGCTCTTGTAGAGCTTGCAGCGCTTCAGCGCCTTCCGTGCCTCCTCATCACAGCTGTCACACACAAACAGCGCCGTGATGTAGGTGTACATATGGGTGGGGCTGGGTTGAATGCGGGCCATGCCCTGTTCATAGGCCAGCTTCTCGCAGGCCTCGTAGATCTCCCGCGTCAGATGGGGGACGTTGAACAGGTACACATACTCAAAGCTCTTGGCCTCCCAGAGCTTTGCCTTTTTGGAGAGGACGAACTTCTCGGACGTGGCGTAGAAATCCATGGTGACCGCCAGCGGCTGGCCATCCTCCTCGCAGCGGTTGATGTCAAACTGGCTTTGGTAAACGGTACAGAGCCGGTCAATGGCTTCCTGACGTGTCATGGTACGCCTCCTCTCATGCGAAATCCTTAACGGACAATTAACTGCGGATTAACGGCGTCGAAACGTACAGCAGACGCTTTTACGATTTCGCACGTGAAAGGTAAAATCGAAAAAGTTGCGTTTTTTCCTATTTGGAAACGTTATCAAACCGTCAAAATCACGATTCATACTATACGCCTCCCATTTTCAAGTTTCAAGTGAAAAATTCGACAATTTTTAAGTGTTAAGTTTGTGTGAATTTTCAGTTGTTTTCCACAAAGAAATGGAATATGATTGAAATGATGACCGCCTACAGCTCAGGTAGGTTGGTTGACAAAGAAGAACACCGCCCCACGGGGGCGGTGTTTTTGCACAAAAATCAGGTCGCCGCCGGTCACACCGTGCCGCTGACGGTCAGGGTGACGGTGCCGGGGGTCACGGCATAGGCGCCGGTGGCGGCGTTCTGCGTGAAGGAGGCGGCAGGCACGGTGATGACGCCGGGGACGGTGGCGAACTGGCCGTTGGCGGCGTCGTAGGTGTACTGGGCCGGGGTGGTCAGCGCCGCGCCGTTCAGCGTCACGGTCAGATCGCGGAGGATGGGGTCAAACACATCGGTGACCGCCAGATCGTCCGCAGCCGCTGCTGCGACGTTGCCGGTGTTCTGAATGACGAAGGTGTACGTCAGCCGTCCATTGGCGGCTACCTCCGTGGGGGACAGCGCCTTGCTGATGGCCAGTGCCGGCCCGGTCACGGGGGACACGGTCTCGGCGGCGGTAACGGCGTCGGGCAGTCCGCCGCCGGTGACGGCGACGTTGTTCACCACGCGAGCCTCCGCGCCCAGCGGCGCAAAGGCGGTGGGCTCCGCCTCATAGGCGAGAACAGTGCTGCCGCCGGCGGGGACGGAGATACCGGTGACAGTCAGCGGCGGGCCTGCCGTGGCAGCGGGCGCGGCCTGCAATACGCCGTTCTGGTAGTACCGCACGGAGCCGGCGGTGTACGCCAGCGGATAGACAGTGCCGCCGTTAAAAGCGTAGCCGCCCAGGTCGTCGGTGACGGTCAGACCATTGAGAGCCGCCGCGCCGGAGTTGACCAGTGTGATGAGGTAGGTGATGGGCCGTCCGCTGCGGTAGGTGGGTACGACCGCCGTTTTGGAGGCGGTCAGCACCTCCAGCAGCTCACCGGTGGTGATATTGGAGCTGGTGGTGCCGCCGCTGTACGTCAGGGTGGCCTGATTGGTGAATGTTGCCATGGGATGACCTCCTGTGTCGGGATTGCGGGCTATTGTCCCGCAGTCCATTGTATGCGCCGGGAGCACCGGGTGCGCGAGGCGCAAAAAAGAGGAGACGTGCGTCTCCTCTTTTCGGTATGACATAGGTGCGGGGCGCTTACAGCGTGTGTACCCGCAGGGCGCGGATGGCGTTGAGCACCGCCAGCACCATGACGCCTACGTCGGCAAAGATGGCGGCCCACATATCCGCCAGACCCACCGCCACCAGCACCAGACATGCGAACTTGACCACCAGTGCGAACACGATGTTCTGGTACACGATGCCGATGCACTTGCGGGAGATCCTGATAGCCTTGGCGATCTGCATAGGCTCGTCGTCCATCAGCACGATGTCAGCGGCCTCGATGGCGGCGTCGCTGCCCATGGCGCCCATGGCGATGCCGATGTCGGCGCGGCCCAGCACCGGTGCGTCGTTGATGCCATCGCCCACAAAGGCCAGCTTGCCATGCTGCTGACGCAGCAGCTCCTCCACCTTACCCACCTTGTCGGCGGGCAGCAGGTCGCTGTGTACCTCGTCCACGCCCAGCTCCGACGCCACGGCGTCAGCCACCTTCTTCACGTCGCCGGTGAGCATGACGGTTTTTTCCACACCCGCCTTGTGCAGAGCGGCGATGGCCTCCTTGGCGTGGGGCTTCACCACGTCGGAGATCACGATATGCCCAGCGTACCGGCCGTCCACCGCCATGTGGATGATGGTGCCGGCGCTGCGGCAGTCGTGGTAGGGGATGCCCAGCTGCTCCATGAGCTTGCTGTTGCCGGCGGCAACGGATACGCCGTCCACCTTGGCGGTGACGCCGTGGCCGCTGAGCTCCTGTACATCCGTGACGCGGCTGCGGTCGATGGGCCTGCCGTAGGCGCGCTGCAAGCTTTTGCTGATGGGATGGGAGGAGGCGCACTCCGCCAGCGCCGCGTACTCCAGCAGTTTGGCCTCATCCATCTCACTGTGGTGGACGGCGGTGACCTCAAACACGCCCCGGGTCAGGGTGCCGGTCTTATCGAACACCACGCACTTTACCTGCGACAGCGTCTCCAGATAGTTGGAGCCCTTGATGAGGATACCCTCCTTACTGGCGCCGCCGATACCGGCGAAGAAGCTCAGGGGGATGCTGACCACCAGCGCACAGGGGCAGCTGGTGACAAGGAACGTCAGGGCGCGGTAGACCCACTGCTCCCACTGGCCGTCCATACCGCCCGCCAGCCGGATCACCGGCGGCAGCACCGCCAGCGCCAACGCGCTGTAACACACGACGGGGGTGTAGATGCGGGCGAACTTGGCGATAAAGTCCTCGGAGCGGGACTTGCGGGAGCTGGAGTTCTCCACCAGCTCCAGAATTCTGGACACGGTGGACTCGCCGAACACCTTGGTGGTGCGGATCTTCAGAACGCCGGTCATGTTGATGCAGCCGCTGATGACCTCGTCGCCCTGGTGGGCGTCCCGAGGCAGGCTCTCACCGGTGAGGGCGCTGGTATTCAGCGTGGAGCTGCCCTCCGCAACGATACCGTCAAGGGGGATCTTCTCACCGGGCTGCACCACGATGACGGTGCCGACGGCCACCTCATCCGGGTCCACCCGCACCAGCTGCCCGTTCTGCTCAATGTTGGCATAGTCGGGACGGATGTCCATCAGGGCGCTGATGTTCTTGCGGCTCTTGCCCACGGCGTAGCTCTGGAACAGCTCGCCGATCTGGTAGAACAGCATGACGGCGATGGCCTCGTTGTAGTCGCCGCTTTTCTCATAGATGGCCAGCGCAAAGGCGCCGACGGTGGCCACGGCCATCAGGAAATTCTCGTCGAACACCCGGCCGTTGAGGATACCGCGCCCCGCCTTCCGCAGAATGTCGTAGCCGATGACGGCGTAGACCGCCAGATACAGCGCCAGCCGCAGCCAGCCGGTGACGGGGATCACATACAGCGCCGCCAGCATCACCGCCGTGATGATAATGCGTACCAGCATCTTTTTCTGCTTTTTCGTCATGTGTGACCTGCTCCTTTCGTGGTAGGATGCCCGCCCTCCGGGAAAAAACACCCCGTCCGCCACAGGGCGCGGGGGATCTTTTCCGGTGGGCTTACAGCTCGATCTCGCAGTCAGGCTCCACCTTTTTGCAGGCCTTCAGCACCTTTTTCATGACCTGCTTGGGGTCGGCGTCCTCAGCGAACTCCACGATCATTTTCTGGGTCATGAAATTCACCACGGCGGAGGTCACGCCCTCGGTCTTTCCGGCGGCCTCCTCCATCAGGTTGGCACAGTTGGCACAGTCCACTTCAATGGCATAGGTCTTTTTCATGGGGGATGCTCCTTTCACACACATAAATCATTAAGCGCTTGTTTAATTATTATGGCCGTAGTATAATGCGGACAGACAGGAAAGTCAACGGCTTCGCCGCAGAGATGCCCAAAGCGGCGAAAAGCATTTCCGTTTGGGCGAAAGGGAGGAACAGCTATGGAGCATACCGGCCTGCCCCACGACCACGGGGAGGAGCAGAACCACACCGCCGCCATGCGGGAGCTGCTCCGCGGCGAGGCGCATTTCCAGAGCGTCGCGGACATCTTCCGGCAGTTGGGCGATCCCAGCCGCATCCGCATTTTCTGGCTGCTGTGCCACTGTGAGGAGTGCGTGGTGAACATCGCGGACATGGTGGAGATGTCCAGCCCCGCCGTGTCCCACCACCTGCGGGTGCTGAAGGACAGCGGCCTGCTGTCCAGCCGCCGGGACGGGCGGGAGGTGTACTACCGCGCCGCCGACACATCCCAGAGCCGCTTGCTCCACGAGATGATCGAGCAGGTAATGGATGTGGCGTGTCCCCAGTGGCGGGAGGAGGCGGAGCAGGTGAAGATCATCCGGGAGATCCACGACCACCTGACCGAGCATATGGAGCAGCGGGTGACCATCGAGGAGCTGGCCCGGCAGTACCTCATCAACCCCACCACGCTGAAAACCGTGTTCAAGGAGGTCTACGGCAGCTCGCTGGCGGCCCACATGAAGGAGCACCGCATGGAAAAGGCGGCGGCGCTGCTGCGGGAGACGGACATGAGCGTGGCGGAGATCGCCGGACAGGTGGGTTACGAGAGCCAGAGCAAGTTCACGGCGGCGTTCAAGGAGCAGTTCGGCCAGCTCCCCACGGCCTACCGGCGCACATGAAAAAAAGGGACGGACGCGGCTGCGTCCGTCCCTTCCTTTATTCCAAGATGATCCAGTTGTCCTGCTTCTCCGTGACGTAGCCCACGGCGGCCGCGGCGGGGATGGTGTCCCGCAGCTCCCGCAGGCAGGTCTCTGCGTCCTCCTCCGCCACAGCCATGAGAAGGCCGCCGCTGGTCTGGGGGTCATACAGCAGATCCTGCATGGTGCGGCTGACGCTGCCATGGACGGTGACGCCCGCTTCGGCGTATGCCCGGTTGCGGTAGGCGCCGGCGGGGAGGAGCCCCATACGCGCCGGCTCCCATGCCTCCGGATGATAGGGGACGTCCGCCGTCCGAATGTGGACGGTGCAGCCGCTGCCCTGCGCCATCTCGAAGCTGTGTCCCAGCAGGGCGAAGCCCGTCACGTCCGTGCAGCTGTGGACGCGGTATTTCACCATGATGTCCCGTGCCGCCTTATTCAGGGTGGACATCTGGCGGTAGATGCGCTCCATCACCGCGCCGTCTGCCAGCCCTGCCTTGGCGGCGGTGGTCAACACGCCCACGCCCAGCGGCTTTGTCAGCAGCAGTACGTCGCCGGGGCGTGCGCCGCTGTTGGTCAGGATCTTCTTCGGGTGGACGAAGCCGGACACCGCCAGACCGTAGATGGGCTCCGCGCCGTGGATGGTGTGGCCGCCGGTGATGATGGCGCCGGCCTCATACGCCTTGTCGTAGCCGCCCCGCAGCAGCTCCTGCACCATTTCCCGGGGCATGGACTCCGGCAGGCACAGGATGTTCAGCGCCAGCTTGGGCTCGCCGCCCATGGCGTACACGTCGCTGATGGCGTTGGCGGCGGCGATCTGCCCGTACAGGAAGGGGTCGTCCACGATGGGCGGGAAGAAGTCGGTGGTCTGCACCAGCGCCGTGTTCTCGTCCAGATAGTAGACGCTGGCGTCGTCGGAGCGGTCATAGCCCACCAACAGACGGGGGTCGCTGTGGGTGCGAAAGCCCTCCAACAGCTGCACCAGTGTACCGGCGCCTACCTTGGCGCCGCAGCCGGCGCAGGACGCCAGCTTTGTCAGTTTGATATCTGTTTCCATGACTGCCCCTCTCCTTTGCGGGTGCGCTGCACCGGCGGGAACGCCGTGCAGCCGCCTTCATAATAATGTGTCTCTATCCTACCACTGAAAGAGGGGTAAGTCCACCGCAAATTGGGGGGACGCCGCAAAACGGCTGTTTTTTCGCCGCCGCACACTTGCGCGGCAGCGGCAGATATTTTATAATAAGGAAAACATACGGCAGGAGGGTCTTGTGATGTACGAGCTTATTCAGGTATCCGGCAGCAGCTATTATGTGCAGAGTCCCGCCAAGATCGGTCTTGTGCGGCTGAACGACACGGACGTGTGTCTCATCGACAGCGGCAGCGACAAGGACGCCGGCCGCAAGGCCCGGCAGCTCATGGAGAAAAACGGCTGGCACTTGACCGCCATCTACAATACCCACTCCCATGCCGACCATATCGGCGGGAACCGGTATCTCCAGAGCCAGACGGGGTGCAGGCTCTATGCCCCCGGCGCGGAGTGCGCCGTTACCCGCCACACGGTGCTGGAGCCGTCCATGCTGTACGGCGGCTGCCCGCCCAAGGAGCTGCGCCACAAGTTCCTCATGGCGCAGGAGAGCGACGCGGCCTATCTGACGGCGGACGTGCTGCCGGAGGGCTTCCAGCTGCTGCCGCTGCCCGGCCACTGTATGGATATGGTGGGCTTTCGGACGGCGGACGACGTGGTGTATCTGGCGGACTGCGTATCCAGCCGGGAGACGCTGGAGAAGTACCGCATCGGCTATATCTACGATGTGGGTGCGTACCTCGCCACGCTGGAGGCGGTCAAGGCCATGACCGCCAAGGCGTTCGTCCCCGCCCACGCGGAGGTGACGGAGGACATCGCGCCGCTGGCCCAGCACAACATCGACACGGTGCAGGAGGTGGGCGGCGCCATCACGGCGCTGTGCGCCGCGCCACAGACCTTTGAGGAGCTGCTGAAGGCGTTGTTTGACCGGTACGGCATGGTCATGACCTTTGAGCAGTACGCGCTGGTGGGCGCTACGGTGCGCTCCTATCTGACATGGCTGAAAGAGACGGGGCGCGTCACGGCGGAGTTTGCCGATAACCGGATGCTGTGGCGGCGGGTATGAGTCGTCAGTCGGCGGGGCCGTGCAGAACGACCCGTGTGCCGTCCACCTCCCGCAGGCGCAGCGCCGCCCCGAACACGTCGCAGAGCATATCCTCCGTGACGGCGTCCCGGGTGACGGCGTAGCGAATGACGCCATCCTTCAAAAAGAAAAACCGATCCCCGAAGTCGAGGGCCTGATTCAGGTCATGCAGCGAGCTCAGGACGGCAATGTGCCGCTCCTGAGCCGCTTTTTTTGCCTCGCGCATCAGCAGATGCTCATTGGAAACGTCCAGATTGCCGGTGGGCTCGTCCAGCACCAGCAGCCGCGGCTCCTGCGCCAGCGCCCGGGCGATGGCTACCTTCTGCCGCTCGCCGCCGGACAGCTCCGCCACGCTGCGCGCTGCCAGCGGGGCAAGCCCCATATCCTCCAGCACCCGCGCGGCGGCGGCGCGGTCTGCGGGGCCGGCCTGTAAGCCGAAGCGGGACAGCCGTCCCAGCAGCACGGAGTCGAAAACCGTCAGCTCCCCGAACCGGATGTCCTGCGGCACATAGGCGATATACTGCGCCCGGCGGCGGCGGGACAGGGCGGTCAGCTCCTGCCCGTCGAAGCGGACGGAGCCGGAGTCTGGTGTGCAGATGCCCAGCAGGTTCTTGAACAGCGTGGTCTTGCCGGAGCCGTTGCAGCCCAGCAGGATACCGATCTCGCCGCTTTCCAGCGTCAGATCCACGCCCCGCAGCACCGGGGCGCTGCGGCGGTTGTATCGATAGGTCAGATGCTCCACGGTCAGCATGGCGTCGCCTCCCTTCGGGCAAAGATGATGGTCAGGAAAAACGGCGCGCCCAACAGGGAGGTGATAGCGCCCACCGGCAGCGCCGAGCCGCTGCCCAGACTGCGGGACAGCAGATCCGCCAGCAGCAGCAACAGGCTGCCGCTGAGGGCGGAGGCGGGGATGGACCAGCGGTGATCCTGTCCCATGAGACGCTTGACGGTATGGGGGCAGATGATGCCCACAAAGCCGATGATGCCCAGAAACGACACGCACACCGCTGTCATGACGGAGGCGGTCAGCAGCGATACGAACCGCAGCAGCGCTACGTTGACGCCCAGCGTGCCGGCGGTGTCGCCGCCGCTGAGCAGGGCGTTGTAGCGCCACGCCAGCAGCATGAAGAAGATCGTACCGGCCGCCACCACCGCCAGCATGATCCAGTCCGTGCGGTAGGTGGCGCGGCCCAGATCGCCGAAGCTCCAGATCACCGCCGCCGACAGCCCCACGTCCGTGGCGTAGAATTGCAGGACAGTGGTGGCCGCCGTCCACATGGCGCCCACGGCGATACCGGCCAGCACCACCACGTTGGGGGAGAAGGACCGCAGGCGGCACAGCCCTAAGATCAGCAGAATGGACGCGGCGGCGAACAGAAACGCCAGCAGCGACGTGGCGAAGGGGCTGACGCCCACTCCGTAGTTGGACAGATTGTTGCCGGTGGAGAGAAAGCCGCCGGAGAAGGCGATGATGGACAGATTGGCGCCGAACACCGCCGCGTTGGACACACCCAGCGTAGACGGGGAGGCCATAGCGTTGCCCAGCGTGGTCTGCATGACGAGACCCGACACGGACAGTCCCGCCCCGGCGATCAGTGCCGCCAGCAGACGGGGGATGCGGATGTTCCAGATGATCCGCGCCGCCGCACCGTCGACCCGGCCCAGCAGGGCGTCGAAGCACTCTGCCACGGTCATGTGGGACGAGCCTACCAGCACGCAGGCGAAGGCAGCCAGCGCCACCGCGACAGCCAATATGACGAGCATCGCCGTGTTTTTCCGCGTGCGCGAGGTCTGTCCGTCCATATGCGCCCTCCACCATACCATAAAAGATAAAACATTATACAGCGAACGAGAATTTCGCACAAGGGGGTAGGGGGGATGACAGACAGCTATCGTGCATTCTGCCCATTGACATTTTGCACTTTCAGGGATAATATACGCTTTCCGGAAAGAAAACTGTGGTGGAGGCGCTGTTTATGGCTGAAAAAAAGACAAATATCCAACTTTTCCGCCCGTTGGATCTGACGCAGGGCTCCTGCTGGAAGACCATCCTGATCTTCTCGCTGCCGGTGATCCTGTCCTATCTGCTCCAGCAGGTCTATTCCATCAGCGACGCGGCCATCGTGGGACAGACGCTGACGGCGCAGGAGGTGGCGGGCGTCAACGATACGAACGCGCTGGTGTTTATCTTCCTGCAATTCGCCTTCGGCGTCAGCGCCGGGTTCTGCGTGGTGACCTCCTGTCATGTGGGCGCACAGAACAACGCCGGCGTCCGCCGAAGCCTCGCCACCCAGATCATCCTGTCCGCCGCACTGACGGTGATCTTGACGACGCTGGCGCTGCTCCTGCTGAACCCCATGCTGGCGTGGATCAACGTGACGCCGAAGGATGCGGAGATCTACCGCGCCGCCTACACCTACTGCTTTATCATCTTCGTAGGCATCGGCGCGCAGCTGTTCTACAACTTCATATGCTCCTTTCTGCGCAGCATGGGCGATTCCGTGACGCCGCTGCTGTTCCTGCTGTTTTCCACCCTGCTGAACGTGGGGCTGGACCTGCTGTTCATCCTGAAATTCCACTGGGGCGTAGCGGGCGCGGCGGCTGCCACCGTATCCGCCCAGCTCATCAGCACCGCGGCCTGCTTCTGCTACGCCTTTGCCCGCTATCCGGAGATCCGCCTGAAGCGGGAGGACTGGCGCATCACAATGTACGATGTGCGCCGCCATGTGAGCCGGGGCATCCCGCTGGGACTGCAATTCTCCGTGCTGGCCATCGGCATCATCGTCATGCAGAGCGTGGTGGTGAAATTCGATATGCTGGACGGGCGCATGGTGTCCAGCGCCGCCCAGAACGGCTTCGGCGCGGCCAATAAGCTGTCCAACCTGATGATGACGCCCATGAACGCGCTGGGTACGGCCATGACCAGCTTTACCGCCCAGAATCTGGGGGCGGGTCGGTATGACCGCATCAAGAAGGGTACGCTTCAGTGCATGATCGTCATGGGCGTGATTGTGCTGTGCGGCGTGGGCCTTGGTATGCTGCTGACCGTCA
>Ga0129312_1001651_pt1 | contig 12537 bp, 11 predicted proteins | sample O827metagenome_FD_94434 | JGI IMG/M metagenome (GOLD analysis project Ga0129312, IMG submission 94434) | Orangutan group fecal microbial communities from Wisconsin, USA - O827 metagenome | ecosystem: Host-associated > Mammals > Digestive system > Large intestine > Fecal | place: USA: Wisconsin... | reverse complement strand
GGAGGTGGAGTTCACCATCGACCCCAAGGATCTGCAGATCGACACGTTTCGCTCCTCCGGCGCGGGGGGACAGCACGTCAACAAGACGGAGTCCGCCATCCGCATCACCCACCTGCCCACCGGTACGGTGGTGGAGTGCCAGGACGAGCGCAGCCAGTACAAGAACAAGGACCGCGCCATGAAGATCCTGCGCTCCAAGCTGTACGAGGCGGAGCAGGAGCGACAGAACGCCGCCATCGCCGCCACCCGTAAAAGTCAGGTGGGTACCGGCGACCGCAGCGGGAAGATCCGCACCTACAACTTCCCCCAGAACCGCGTGACAGACCACCGGCTCACGGTGGACAACAAGAATTTCAATATCGCCGCCATCATGAACGGCGAGCTTGACAATATGATCGACGCCCTGATCCTCAACGATCAGGCGCAGAGACTGCAAGAAAGCAAGGAGGAATGACCGTGAACCAGTACAAGAAAAAGATGTATGACCTCTCCGGCCCAAAGACCGTGGAGGCGCTGAACAAGCGCCATTTCGAGGCGTACTACTGCTCCACCGCCGCCGAGGCTGTGGAGAAGGTGCTGGAGCTGACCCCGAAGACGGATGTCGTGTCCTGGGGCGGCGCCATGACCGTGGACGAGCTGGGCATCAAGCAGCGCATCGCGCAGGAGGGCTATACCCTCCTTGACCGCGACACCGCCCAGACGCCGGAGGAGAAGCAGGCCATCATGCGTCAGGCGCTGACCTGCGGCACATTCCTCATGAGCAGCAACGCCATCTCCAAGGACGGCCAGCTGGTGAATATCGACGGCAACGGCAACCGCGTGGCGGCCATGTGCTTCGGCCCCCGTCAGGTGGTGGTCGTGGCGGGGATGAACAAGGTGCTGGGTACGCTGGACGACGCCGTTGCCCGCGCCCGCAACGTGGCGGCGCCCGCCAACGCCCAGCGGTTCGGGGTCAAGACGCCCTGCGGCCTTACGGGACAGTGCGGCGACTGCACCAGCCCCGACTGCATCTGCTCCAAGCTGGTCATCACCCGGTTCTGTATGCCGGAGCGCCGCATCAAGGTCGTTCTGGTGGGCGAGGATCTGGGTCTGTAACTAAACTGCCGAAAAGAGGAAATTTCCTTGGAAACCAAGATATTCCATCCGGAACAGGATAAAAACGCCGTGGCGGAGGCGGCGGCCATCCTCCGCCGGGGCGGTCTGCTGGGCATCCCCACGGAAACAGTGTACGGTCTGGGCGCTGACGCGCTGAACGAGGACGCGGTGCGCCGCATCTTCGAGGCCAAGGGCCGCCCGCAGGACAACCCCCTGATCATCCACGTCCCCTCGGCGGACTGGCTGGCGCGGTACTGTCAGAACGTGCCGCCCGCCGCCTACCGGCTGGCGGAGCAGTTCTGGCCCGGCCCGCTGACCATGATCCTGCCCCGGCGGGACATCGTACCCCTGCGTACCACCGGCGGCCTGGAGACGGTGGGCGTCCGCTGCCCGGATCACCCCGTGACGCTGGCTATCATCGAAGCCGCCGGTGTGCCGGTGGCAGCGCCCAGCGGCAACACATCGGGCAGGCCCAGTCCCACCACCGCCCAGCACATGATGGAGGATATGATGGGCCGGATCGACGGCATCGTGGACGGCGGCCCCTGCTCCGTAGGCGTGGAGAGCACCATCATCGACCTGACGGTGCAGCCGCCCCGTCTGCTGCGTCCCGGCGGTCTGCCGCTGGAGGAGCTGGAGCAGGTGCTGGGCGAGGTGGCCGTGGACGACGCGGTGCGCCGCAAAATGGGGGAAGGGGAGCGTCCCCGCGCCCCCGGCATGAAGTACCGCCACTACGCGCCCAAGGCCGCCGTCACGGTGGTCACCGGCCCCGCCCGCCGCAGCGCTGCCTACATACGGGAGCATCTGCCGCAGGGGGCGGGCGTCATCTGCTTTGATGAGTACGCCCCGCAGTTTACCGGCCATATCGCTCATCGGCTGGGATCTGTAGACGACAAGCTGGCGCAGGCACAGCACGTTTTCGACGCGCTGCGCACCTTCGACGATACGGATGTGACGGAGATCTACGCCCAGTGTCCCGATGAATCCGGTCTGGGTCTTGCGGTGTCCAACCGCCTGAAAAAGGCCGCCGGCTTCCATGTAGTGGATGTGTCGCCGCTGGTCATCGGCTTCACCGGCCCCACCGGCGCGGGCAAGACCAGTGCGCTCCGGGCACTGGAGCGTTTGGGCGGACTGGTGCTGGACTGCGACGCCGTGTACCATGAGCTGCTGCGCACCGACGAGTCCCTGCGCGGCGCCATCACCGGCGCCTTCGGCCCGGTGTTCGGCGCAGACGGCGCGCTGGATCGGCAGAAGCTGGGCACCGCCGTGTTCGGTGACCCGGCCGCCATGGAAAGGCTGAACGCCATCATCTTTGACCGCCTGCCCCGTGAGCTGCTGCGCCGCATCAACGACAGCGACGCGCCGCTGATCGGTATCGACGCCATCAATCTGGTGGAGAGCGGCCTGTCCCGCCTTTGCCGCCGCACCGTGGCGGTGCTGGCGCCTGCGGAAACGCGGGTACGCCGCATCATGGCCCGGGACGGCATACCGGAGGACTACGCCCGGCTGCGGGTGCAGGCCCAGAAGCCCGACGACTTTTACCGCGCCCACTGCACCGACGTGCTGGTGAACGACGCCGCCGCGCCGGATGCATTTGAATCCATAGCCTATCAGAGATTACAACATATTTTTGAGGAGGAAACTGACCATGAGTGAGGAACTGAAGAACCTGAAGAAGCAGCTCCTGAAGGACGAGCGCAACGGCTACGACGTGCTGAGCGCCTCCGAGCTGGAGAAGATGGAGGCGTACTGCACCGTCTACAAGGCATTTCTGGATGCCGGTAAGACGGAGCGCCTCAGCGCCCGCGCCGCCATCGCACTGGCGGAGAAGCACGGCTTCGTGGCCTACAAGCGGGGCATGGCGCTGTCCGCCGGCGACAAGGTCTATACCTGCAACCGAAACAAGGGCCTAATGCTGGCCGTCATCGGCCGCCGCAGTCTGGCGGAGGGCGCCCAGATCGCTGCCGCCCATATCGATTCCCCCCGTCTGGACCTGAAGCCCAATCCCCTGTATGAGGACAGCGAGCTGGCCTACTTCAAGACCCATTACTACGGCGGCGTCCGCAAGTACCAGTGGGTCACTATTCCTCTGGAGCTGCGGGGCACCGTGGTGCTGACCGACGGCACCGTGGTGGATGTCTGCATCGGTGAGGGCAACGAGCCCAAGCTGGTCATCACCGACCTGCTGCCCCATCTGGGCGCGGAGCAGAGCAAGAAGCCTCTGAGCGAGGCCATCCCCGGCGAGACGCTGAACATCCTGCTGGGCAGCCGTCCTCTGGGCGACGACGAGGACAGCGACCGCGTAAAGATGCAGGTCCTCAAGCGCCTGTACGACAAGTACGGCATCACCGAGGCGGACTTTGCCTCCGCCGAGCTGGAGACGGTACCCGCCGTCAACGCCACCGATATCGGTCTGGACGCCAGCCTCATCGGCGCCTACGGCCACGACGACCGCGTCTGCGGCTTCGCCGCTTTGCAGGCGCTGCTGGACATCGGCACGCCGGAGAAAACCGCCGTGTGCGTGCTGGCTGACAAGGAGGAGATCGGCTCCATGGGCGTCACCGGCATGCAGTCCGCCGCCTTTGATACCTTCATGAACGACCTGTGCGACAGCCAGAACGTGGCGCTCCGCGTCTGCTACGAGAACGCCTTCTGCCTGTCCGCCGACGTGACCGCCGCCTACGATCCCAATTTTGCCGACGTGTACGAAAAGCGCAACGCCTCCTTCCTCAACCACGGCGTGGGTCTGTGCAAGTACACCGGCGCACGGGGCAAGTCCGGCTCCTCCGACGCCGACGCCGAGACGGTGGGCTATGTCCGCGGCGTGCTGGATAAGGCCGGTATCCGCTGGCAGATCTGCGAGATGGGCAAGATCGACGCCGGCGGCGGCGGCACGGTGGCCCAGTTTATGGCCAACCGCAACATCACCACGCTGGATGCCGGTGTGCCTGTGCTGAGCATGCACGCCCCCTTCGAGGTGGTGGCCAAGCTGGACTGCTACGAGACGTACCGCGCCTGCAAGGCTCTGTACGAGGCCCTGTAAGCAGCCAAGTCCTACAAGCAAAAAAAGAGAGACGGCGCAGCCGTCTCTCTTTTTTGTTTATTTTTCCGGGGTGTCGTTGTCCTCGATCTTCCCTGGCATAGAGGGGAACATGGCACTGATGAAGCTGGCCATTTTGCTGTGCTCGGCGTACCACTCGCCGTGCTCCGCCTCCAAGCGCTCCTTGTCGCCGTAGTTCTCCAGCGCGTGGCACGTCTCCACATAGGCTTTCTGCATCTGGCGGATGCGGGCGCTCATGTGCTGCAAAAGGCTCATGACCTTGGCGGGGCGGTCGCGGAAGTATTTCCCAAAGTTGTCGAAGGAGATCTCACTGACCACCAGCGGCTCCAGCGCCACCACCGTGGTGTTCCGGGGCCGGGATTCCAGAAAGCTGATGACGTTGAAGAAGTCGCCCTCCCGCAGCGTCACCACCTCCACCTCGTCAGGCTTGCCGTAGTCGGTGTATATCCCCACGCTGCCGTAGAGGATGTTGTACATATTCATCTCCATCTCGCCGGGTCTGCAAACGATCTGACCCTTCTTGAACCTGCGCTCTCCTGTGTTGGGCATATGCCATACCTCCTGCCATTTATCATTTTACTTACTCTGCCGTTATTTTATCATATCCGCCTCGGCCTTGTCGATACTTCTTCTTGCCAAACGCGCCGGAAAGTGGCATACTGTTGCAGGTAAATACGCACAAAAGGAGATATTTCCGTATGGATCACTTTCATATAGCCCTTTCTGAGGATCAGCTCCGCGCCGTCAGCTCCATCGGCCTTGCCCATGTGGGCGATGCCGTGTACGAGCTGCTGGTGCGCACATGGCTGTGCGCCCACGGCAAGGCCACCGGCAAGGATCTGCACCGCGCCGCCATCGCGCTGGTCTGCGCCCCGGAGCAGGCCCGACGCGCCCAGCGCATCCTGCCGCTGCTGACGGCGGAGGAGGAGACGGTGTTCAAGCGGGGGCGCAACGCCGCCGTCCACGCCATCCCCAAGAACGCCACCACCGCCCAGTACCACCAGGCCACGGCGCTGGAGTGCCTGCTGGGCTGGCTGTACCTGCGGGGAGACACCGACCGCGTCAGCGCGCTGTTCGACGTGATGATGGAGGAGGATTGATATGCCATTAGACGCTATCTGTCTGCAAGGCGTGGTGGGGGAGCTTACCCCCCAGCTCACCGGCAGCCGCATCGAAAAAATACAGCAGCCCGCACGGGATCAGATCATCCTCCTGCTGCGGGGCAGTCGCCGTTTGTTCCTCAACGCCGGCGCCAACCAGCCCCGCATCCACCTGACGGAGCAGCTGCGGGATAACCCGTCTCAGCCGCCGATGTTCTGTATGCTCCTGCGCAAGCACCTGTCCGGCGGCATCATCGAGTCCATCCGGCAGGAGCCGCTGGAGCGTGTGGTGACGCTGACCGTGCTGGCCTCCGACGATCTGGGGGAGCGCAGCCGCTTTACGCTGGTGTGGGAGGGGATGCCCCGCCGCGCCAATCTCATCCTCTGCGACAGGGACGGCCGCATCATCGACTGTCTGCGCCGTGTGGATCTGGAGGCGGAGCAGGACCGGCAGGTGCTGCCGGGGCTTTTTTACCGCCTGCCCACCCGGCAGGATAAGCGCTCGCCTTTGTCCATGACAGAGGAGGAATTTGCCGCTCTGCTGGGGCGCGCCGCACCGGACGCGCCGCTGGACGGCTGGCTGCTGAACACCTTCACCGCCATATCCCCGCTGGTGGCGCGGGAGCTGACAGTCCGCGCCTGCGGCAGCACCGACGCTCCCGTATCGCAGGGGAGCGCCCTGTGGGAAGTGTTCTCCCGGTGGCAGAGAACTGTGCATGAAAACGCCTTTACACCAACGCTTATCAAACGGAATGGGTCGCTGGCGGACTTTACCTACGGCCCGGTTACCCAGTATGGCACCTACGCGGAGACGGAGGTCTACGACAGCTTTTCCCACCTGCTGGACGACTTCTATGAAAAGCGGGAGCAGGCGGAGCGGGTGAAGCAGAAGGGGCGGGATCTGCTGAAGACCGCCACCACCGCCCGCGACCGTGTGCGCCGCAAGCTGGCGGCGCAGGAGAAGGAGCTGGCCGCCTGCTTGGACAGAGATCACCTGCGGATCTGCGGCGAGCTGATCACCGCCAACCTCTACCGCATGGAGCGGGGGCAGAGCCGCCTCACCGCCCAGAACTACTACGACGAAAACTGCGCCGACATGGATATCCCGCTGGATGTCCGGCTGTCGCCGCAGGAGAACGCCGCCCGGTATTTCAAGCAGTACGCCAAGGCCAAGACGGCGGAGAAGTACCTGACCGCCCAGCTGCAAAAGGGCGGGGAGGAGCTGCAATATCTGGAGAGCGTCCTGCAGGAGCTGGTGCAGGCCGAATCGGAGCAGGACTTCAACGATATCCGCACAGAACTGACGGATGGCGGCTACCTGCGGGGACGGGGCAAAAAGCAGCCCGGCTTTCAGCGCGCCTCCAAGCCACGGGAGTTCCGCTCCTCCGCGGGAGTGCGTATCCTCGTGGGACGCAACAACCGGCAGAATGACCGCCTGACCACCAAGGACGCCGACAAGCGGGACATCTGGCTCCATACCCAGAAGATCCACGGCAGCCATGTGATCCTCTGCACCGGCGGCGCGGAGCCGGACGAGCAGAGTCTTATGGAGGCCGCGTCGCTGGCGGCGTACTTCTCCCAGGCGCAGGGCAGCACCAAGGTGCCGGTGGACTATACGCCGGTGAAATTTGTGAAGAAACCCGCCGGCGCCAAGCCGGGCATGGTGGTCTATACCACCTACCAGACCATGCTGGCCGACCCGGACGAGGAATTGGTCAAGCGTCTCGCGGGGAAATGATATTTGCACAAAAGACCGCCTGCGCGCCAGTCGCGCAGGCGGTCTTTTGCCATCTTACAGCTCCACGGTCTTCGTGGCGATGTTCTCACAGAACACCCGGTCGTGCTCCACGAACAGCAGGGTAGGCCGGAATGCCTGCAGCAGCTCCTCGATCTGGATGCGGGAGAGGACGTCGATGTAGTTCAGCGGCTCGTCCCAGACGTACAGATGGGCGGACTGGCACAGGCTTCGGGCCAGCAGCACCTTTTTCTTCTGGCCGGCGGAGTAGTCGCCCATATCCTTCTCGAACTGCACCCGCTCGAAGCCAAGCTTCCGCAGGATCGTCAGGAACAGGCTATCGTCGAGACCGTACCCGGCGGCGTAGTCCCGCAGCCCGCCCCGCAGACCGGAGGCGTCCTGCGGCACGTAGGAGATGACCAGCCGGCTGGCTGTCTCCAAAGAGCCGGAATAAGGGATATCCTGCCCGCACAGCAGCTTGAGGATACTGGACTTGCCGCAGCCGTTTGCTCCGCACAGCGCCACGCGGTCGCCCTGCGCTACGGTGAAGGATACGCCGCTGCACACGGCTCCACCGCCGTAGTCGATGGATACCTCCCGCAGCGCTGCCAGCCGCTGGGCGTGGTGGGTCAGCGGATGCAGCTTCAATGCATCGCTGCGCTCGATGTCCTTCAGCAGCGCGGACTTCTCCTCAATGGCGTTTTGCTGCCGCCGTTCCAGATTTTTCCGCCGCTGCTGCATACGCCGGGACTGCTCGGCGATGAAGTCGCGGCCACCCATGGCGTCTGCGAGACCCTTGACCTTGGCGGAGTTTTTTCCGATCTTCGTCCCCTCCACCCGGTCGGCCCAGTCGCTGGACTGCCGCGCCGCCTCCTTCAGCCGTCCGATCTCCTTTTTGAGCCGCTCATTCTGCGACAGCTCAAAGGCATCCTGCCGCCGTTTGTTCTCGTACCACGAGGAAAAATTTCCCTTCTGCACCTCGATGCTGCTGCGGTTGATGGACAGGATGTGATCCACACAGCCGTCCAGAAAGGCACGGTCGTGGGACACCAGCAGGAAGCCCTTTTTGCCGCGGAGATAGCGGCTCACCAGCGCCCGCCCCACCTGATCCAGATGGTTGGTGGGCTCGTCGATGAGAAGAAAGCGGTTTTCCCGGGAAAAGAGCATGGCCAGCAGGAGCTTGGACTGCTCGCCGCCGGACAGCGTGGAAAAGGGACGGCACAGTGCGTCCTCCGATACCTCCAGCGGCGCCAGCTCCCGCAGGAACCGCCACGGGGCCACGTCGGGGCAGACGCGCTCCAGCAGCTCCATGGGACACAGCGACGGATCCTCCACGGCGTAGGGGAAGTAGTCGAAGCCCACACTGGCGTGTATCGTACCTTGATAGGGATACACTCCCTCTAAGAGCCGCAGCAGCGTGGTTTTGCCGCGCCCGTTACGGCCCGTCAGTCCCAGCCGCCAGTCGGTGTCCAGCTGAAAGCTGACGTTTTCAAAAATGTTGTCGTAGCTGCCCTCGTAGCAGAATGTAAGGTCGGATACTTTAATAATGGACATGGTCATGCCTCCTATACGAAAAAATGGCTGCGGGAAACAGCTCCCACAGCCAAAAACGCACACCACGCCCGCCGATAGGCAGGCTATGACCACGTACAGAGCCGAGAGATACGCCAATTTCCCGCGAAAGGCACAACGAACAGGACGGTCAGCGCCGCCCGATACAATGTCGTGCCGTAGTTCAGCAGGAAATCAGGTTCATCCTCTCAACTCCTCTCTTATTTTTTCTTATCCTACCACACGCGCCGCAAAAAAGCAACCTCTGCCGCCGTATTTGCCCCGCGCAACCTGAAGTTGCCTGAAATTTCCCGCATTTTTCGCCGCGCAACCTGAAGTTGATAGACATTTTCTTCACCATCTGCTATGCTGTGACCAGAAAGGGGGTAACACGATGCGCAGAGTGATCCCGTTCGCGCCGTGGCAGACGGCGTATTTTCTCCGCTGGCTGCGGGACATGTCCCGCAGGGGATGGGAGCTGCAAACGATCAAGGGCGTAAAAGCGGTCTTTGTCCCTGCCGCGCCCGGCGGCCAGATCTACGCCCTGTTCCCGGAGGGCGCGGCCCCGCAGGAGTTGGACGAGCTGTTCCGCCGCCTGGAGGAGGGCAGCCTCACGGCGCCCCCGGCGCTGGACCGTCCCATGCCCGGCAGCCTGACCCTGCCGGAGGACCCGCGCCTTGCCGGGCTGGTGGGGGAGATTGGCCCCTATAAGTACATCCAGCTGCTCTACCAGCTTCGCCGCGACAACGGCTGGGAGGAGGTCTGCGATTGGGGCGGCCTGTGCGTCATGCGCAGCACCCGTCCGGACGCCGTGCCGCCGCCCCGCCTGCCGGAGTTGGCCGGAAACGCAAGGCTGCACCGGAAAGGGCAGACGCTCACCGCCTCCCTGAACCTGGGCTTCCTGCTGTCGCTGCCGTTTCTGGCGGCGCTGAAGGACACCGGCCTGCTGTTCTGGCAGAAGCTGGCGGCCGCCGCGGCGCTGGTGGCGGCGGCCTGCTTCGCCGTGGATCGCGTGCTGTTCCATGGCGTCCTGTCCCCGGAGAAGTGGGACGATATGTCCTACGAGGAGTGCCTGCACCGTGCCGTCGGCCGGACGGTGCTGCTGTACGTCATCGTCGTCGCCGCGCCCATCGCGGCCCTGCTGTACTCTTTCCTGTCGCTGCTGCGGACGTGAACCCATGCAAAAAGACCACCCACGGGCGGTCTTTTTTGCGTGGATGCGGGTGGGATGCTTATGTGGTCTCCGTCCCGTCCTCGCGGAACAGCAGGGTGATACACCACAAGCCTGCGATGCCCACCAGCGTATAGATGATGCGGCTGACCGCGCCGGTCTGTCCGCCGAACAGAAACGCCACGCAGTCGAAGCTGAAAAGCCCCACGCTGCCCCAGTTCAGCGCGCCGATGACCACGAGGATCAGCGTGATACGGTCTACGATCTTCATGAAAGTCCCTCCTTGTGTGCAAGACTGCTTTCTCCCGTAGTCTTTCCCGGCAGCCCGGCAGATATGCACAAAAATTTGTCAGCTGACCTGAAATAATTTGAAAAGCGATTGCAAACGCCGGGGATTTTTGGTACTATGACCAGTAGGAACAAGACCCCGCACCTTTTGATCAAAAACAGGAGGAACACCATGAACAAGAAATTCGAAAAGCTGGGCTTTTATCCCGCCGACATCCTGCTGCCCAAGGGGCAGGACATGACCAAGTGGGCCGTGGTGGCCTGCGACCAGTTCACCTCTGAGCCGGAGTACTGGCGGGCGGTAGAGGAGCAGGTGGGCGATGCCCCCTCCACGCTGCGTCTCATCCTGCCCGAGGCCAATCTGAAGGCACCCAATGTGGACGAGTATATTGACGATATCAATGCCGCCATGCGCAAGTACATGGCAGACGGCGTGTTCGAGACGCTGACCGACTCCCTGCTCTACATCGAGCGGCAGCAGTCCGATGGCCGCATCCGCCACGGCCTTATCGGCATGGTGGATCTGGACGCCTACGACTTCACCCCCGGCTCCGGCGCACTGATCCGCGCCACCGAGGGTACGGTGCTGGATCGCATCCCGCCCCGCGCCCGCGTCCGCCGCAACGCCCCCATCGAGCTGCCCCATGTCATGCTGCTCATCGACGACCCCGGCAAGACCGTTATCGAGCCGCTGACCGCTGCTGCCGACACCATGGAGAAGATCTACGACTTCGACCTGATGCAGAACGGCGGCCACATCGTGGGCTACAAGCTGTCCGACAAGCAGATCGACGCCGTGGCCGCCTCTCTGGAGGGTCTGACCACCGACGAGGCCATGCAGAAGAAGTACGGCGTGTCCGGCGTGGCGCCGCTGCTGTTCGCCGTGGGCGACGGCAACCACTCTCTGGCCACCGCCAAGGCCTGCTATGAGGAACAGAAGAAGGGCAAGACCCCCGAGGAGTATCTGGCGCTGCCCGCCCGCTATGCGCTGGTGGAGGTGGTGAACAACCACGACGACGCCTTGCAGTTCGAGCCCATCCACCGGGTGCTGTTCGGCGTGGATCAGAAGAAGTTCATGGACGCCTTCCGCGCCGCCTATCCCAACGCCTACGAGGGCAAGGGCGACGGCCACACCATCGAGTTCGTCTGGAACGGCGAGAGCCACTTCATCACCGTCCCCGATCCCAAGGTACAGCTGGCGGTGGGTACGCTGCAGGGCGTGATCGACCAGTATCTGAAGGACAACGGCGGCGAGGTGGACTACATCCACGGCGACGACGTGACCCGCGAGCTGGGCGGCAAGCCCGGCAACATGGGCTTCCTGCTGCCCGCCATGGGCAAGGAGCAGCTGTTCAAGACCGTCATGGCCGACGGCGTGCTGCCCCGCAAGACCTTCTCCATGGGTCACGCCCAGGACAAGCGCTACTACATCGAGGCCCGCAAGATCGTCAAGTAACAAAACGTTTCGCAGAAAAGCGCCCAGCGGGCGCTTTTTTGCCGGGAGGAGCTATGGAACTGACCCTTCACGCCCCCGCCAAGGTGAACCTGACGCTGATCGTCGGCGCCCGCCGCGACGACGGGTACCACGATGTGTCCACCGTCATGCAGACCGTGGGGCTGTACGACACCCTGACGCTGACAGAAGGCGGCAGCGGCCTGACGATGACCTGCACCGACCCCGATCTTCCGACAGACGGCTCCAATCTGGTGCTGCGCGCCGCCGCGCTGTTCTGTCAGGAGCTGCACCTGCCTGTGCCTGACCTGCACCTGCATCTGCAAAAGCGCATCCCGTCGCAGGCGGGACTGGGCGGCGGCAGCAGCGACGCCGCCGCCGTGCTGCGGGCGATGCGTACTCTGTACGCGCCCGAGGTACCGGATGCGGAGCTGGAGCGAATGGCCGCCGCGCTGGGCAGCGATGTGCCGTTCTTCATTCGGGGCGGCACCGCGCTGGCTACCGGCAGGGGGGAGCAACTGACGCCGCTGCCCCGGCTGGCAGACGGCTGGTTCGTGGTGGTCAAGCCGCCGGAGGGCTTCTCCACACCGGCCATGTACCGCCGGTTGGATGAGCTGCCGTCCCAGCCGCCTCTGTCGGACGGCATGACCGCCGCGCTGGATGCAGGGGAGCTTCGCGCCGTAGCGGCGGCGCTGTGCAACAGCTTCGAGCGTGCCGTTCCACCGGACAGCGCCGTGTGGGTGATCCGGGAGGCGCTGCGGGCGCAGGGAGCGCTGGCCGCCATACTCAGCGGCAGCGGCAGCGCCGTGTTCGGCCTGTTCGACCGGGAGGACGCCGCCTATGCCGCCGCTGAGGTACTGCGGGAGCGCTGGCCGCTGACATTTGCGGCACAGCCTGTATAAAACGCAAAAACACCGTCCAAAATGTAGGAAATTCCTACATAGGACGGTGTTTTTTATGCGTAAATGTTCATTTCTGATATTGGAGCTGGCACTCCTGCTGGCGCTGGCAGTCACGCTGCTATGGGGGGCGTGGTCCCTCCACCGGCAGGACGACCTGCAGGAGAAGATGATCCGCCTCCAT
>Ga0129312_1001650_pt1 | contig 12537 bp, 10 predicted proteins | sample O827metagenome_FD_94434 | JGI IMG/M metagenome (GOLD analysis project Ga0129312, IMG submission 94434) | Orangutan group fecal microbial communities from Wisconsin, USA - O827 metagenome | ecosystem: Host-associated > Mammals > Digestive system > Large intestine > Fecal | place: USA: Wisconsin... | reverse complement strand
CTTATTCATGTTTACTGTTACCCCTTCTGCTTCATATTTGCAGCAAATAGTTTCTGTTATCTTCGCTGCATTTTTATGGATCAATTCGTTCAACGCACTAATCACAGTTTAACACGTTAGATTTAAAAAGTCCAGTGTTTCCGTGTAAAAAAGCAGAAAGAGTTATGGCTGCTATATCCTCTTGGAATATAAGCAGCCATTATTTACGCCAGCATAAATTTCTCCACAACCAGGCCCACACCGTCATCATTGTTGGAGGCCGTGATATAATCTGCCGCATTCCGTACCGGCAGAACCGCGTTCTCCATGGCAACGCCGAGACCCGCGTACTTGATCATCGTGAGGTCATTGTAGCCGTCCCCACAGGCGATCATCTGCTCTTTCGTGAGTCCCAGGACTTCCAGCAGGCGCTCCAGGCTCTGGGCCTTATCGATTCCCTTCGGCAATACCTCGAGGAAGAACGGATCTGAACGGTAGACACTGAAATTCTTACCCATCGCCGCCTTCACCTTCGGCTCCACCATCGCCAGGTAATCGCCGTCCTCCATCATGAGGAACTTCGGGACCTCAAAGTTCACATACGCCTTCATGTCCTCCGGCTTCCAGAGTTCCATCCCGTTGATCCGGCTCTCCAGCTTTCCGTAAGGGGATTCCGGGTTCGAGGAGATGATCCTGCTGCCCTCGTATGTCACGATATCCACCTGATGTTCCTCAGCGAGGCCGATGATCTTTTTGTTTGCGGAAACCGGCAGCGATCTCGCGAACACGGTCTCCCCGGTCTTGCAGTTGATGATTCGTCCGCCGTTGAAGGAAAGAATATATCCGCTGTACTCGTCCAAGTGTAATTCCTTCGCAAGCGGCATCACGCCCTGAGTGGGACGCCCAGACGCGAGAACCACCTTTTTTCCGCGCTCCTGCGCCTTCATAAGCGCCGCCTTCGTCCGGGGTGTGATCACCTTGTCCCGGTTCGTCAGCGTGCCGTCCAGGTCCAGGACGATGATCTCGTACGGACCTGCCATCTGTTTTTCTGTCTGCATATATGACTCCTCTAAGCGCAGGACGCGCTGTCTTTTACTTTGTAAGATCGGTCTCCCTGATCTTTTTTCTCACCTTCAAAAGGAAGGACGGGGACACTGAAAGTTCATCGATTCCCATCTTTAAAAATTCTTCCGTGAGTTCCGTCTCCGCGCCCAGCTCGCCGCAGATTCCAACCATGCAGCCATGCTTGTGACCGCTCTCTGCCACAAACCGGATCAGTCTCAGGACTGCCGGATGTTTCGGATCATAGAATTCGTCCAGCTTTTCATTCTGACGATCGATGGCTAACGTATACTGCACAAGGTCGTTTGTTCCGATGCTGAAGAAATCCACCTCTTTCGCAAGGTCCTCGCTGATGATTGCAGCCGCCGGGGTCTCGATCATGATACCGATGGCCACATTGCCGAAGGGAACGCCCTGTTCCGTCAGCTCTTCCCGGACAGACGCCGCGATCTCCTTCGCCTTCTGAACTTCCCATAACGACGCGATCATCGGGAACATGATGGAGATCTTTCCGAAGGCGCTGGCGCGGTAGATCGCCCGAAGCTGGGTCCGGAAGATCTCCGGTCTCGTGAGGCAGATCCGGATCGCGCGGTAGCCCATCGCCGGGTTCTCTTCCTTCTTTAATTTAAAGTAATCCGCCTGTTTGTCGGCACCGATATCCAGGGTACGGATGATGACCTCTTTTCCCGCCATCATCTCCGCCACCTGGCGGTACGCCGCAAACTGCTCTTCCTCCGTCGGGTAGGTCTTCTTCTCCAGATACAGGAATTCACTCCGGAACAGGCCGATTCCCGCCGCGTTGCTCTTTAAGACTTCCGCCACATCGGAGACATCCCCGATATTGGCGTAGAGCTTCACCTTCGTTCCGTCCAGGGTGACGTCCTCTTTGTCCTTTAATTCCTGCAGCAGGCGTTCCCGCTCTTCCTCCGCCTGCTTCTTTTTCTTCATGGCAGCCAAGGTCTCCTCGTCTGGATCCACATAGAGGGTTCCCGTCTCGCCGTCGATGACCGCCGTCTTTCCATCCCAGGATTCCTTTACCGCCACGGATACCAGTGCCGGGATATTCATGCTCCGCGCCAGGATCGCTGTGTGGGAGTTCGGGGAACCCTGTTCCGTGATGAATCCAAGGAGCATGTCCTTTTCTAACTGCACGGTCTCGCTGGGCGCAAGGTCCTCCGCCATCAGGATCACCGGCTGTGTCAGAAAACCTGACTCCACCGCGTCACCGGAGAGAATCTTTACAAGCCGGTCTGTGATATCCTTCACATCCGCCGCCCGCGCCCGGAAATATTCGTCATCCATATCGGCAAACAGACGGTAGAAATTGTCTCCCGTCACCGCCGCCGCGTACTCCGCGTTTGTCTTCTGGTTTCTTATGATGTTTAACACGGAATCCCGGTAGTCCGCGTCCTCCAGCATCATCATGTGGACCTCAAAGACTGCTGCGCCGGTCTCACCGACCTGCTCACAGGCTTTCTGGTGGAGCGTTCTCAGCTCATCCTCCGCACATGCCACAGCGGCCTCGTACCGTTTTACTTCCGCCTCGGCGTCCTCCACCGTGCGGCGCTTCACCTGGCTCTCCGTCTTCCTGTGGTAGAGGATCGGTCCGATCGCTACCTTATTTAATATTGATTTTCCTTTGATGATCTCCATACTCATATATCCGCCTTACAGTTTTGCCTCAAAAAACTTCCGAACCGCCTCCGACGCCTCTTTCTCGTCCGCGCCGTCGATCTCCACGGTGACCGTCTGTCCATGATGGATCCCGAGGGCCATCACCGCCATCAGTTTTTCGGCATCTGCCTGTTTTGTCTCTGTCTTTAACGTGATCTTTGACTGGAATTCCTTTGCGAGTTTCGCAAGTTCCCCCGCCGGTCTCGCATGAATTCCGATCTCGTCTGTAATTGTATACTGAAATGTCTCCATAATCAACCCACTTCCTGTTTTTCTTTTCCTGCCTAATGGTTTCCTATCACAGGTTTCTTAATGCTTTCGATTTATTTACAAAACTTCAAAGAGGAATTTTGTAAATTTTCTAATTTATTCGTATTGTTTACTTCTATCTGCTTTCAAGCTCAGTTTCATGAGTGGTTCTCCAGCCCGGATCCTGCCTTGTTTCAGAATGTTCAGCTCCATGTTTTCCGGCAGGTCCGTGAAAAGAACTGGTGATACCAGTGACGGAACTCTGTCTTTTATTTTTTGAATCTCTACTTTCAAAAGCTTGTCTCCCGCATGCACATGATCTCCATCGCGGACAAAGGATTCAAAGCCGTCTCCAGATAGCGATACCGTGTCGATTCCAACATGGATCAGCATCTCCTGTCCATCATCTGTCTGGAATCCGACGGCATGCTTTGTGGGGAATACAAAGGTCACCGTCCCATCCGCTGGCGCATACACGTATTCGTCATCCGGAATCACCGCCGCGCCGTCTCCCATCATTTTTCCGGCAAATGCCTCGTCGGGAACTTCTGAGAGTGGAATCACAGTGCCGGTCATCGGGCTTTCTATTATCGCATGTCTATCTGTTTCAGAGTCAGCAGGTTTGCCGCTTTTCTGTTTTTGCCTGCTTTCGTTTTCTGTTATTTTTCCTTCCGACGCCTCTTTTCCCTGTTGTCTATGATCCTCTTCTAAGGTGTCTTCAACCTTCTCATCCCCATGCTTTTCCATATACTCTTCCAGGTCCGATTTGATGACCGATACCTGCGGGCCGTAGATGATCTGGACACCTTTTCCTTTTTTGATGACGCCGGACGCTCCTGTCGCCTTTAATACAGTCTCATCCACTTTTTTCTCATCTTTTACAGTACATCGAAGTCTTGTGGCGCAGCAGTCCACATCGGTAATATTGTCCAGTCCGCCGAGTCCTCTTAAAATCTCCCTGGAACGTGTTCCCATCTTTCCCACAGAGTTTTCCCTGCCATCCTGTCCGAAACCCGGTCCTTTTTTCTCCTCTTTCCTCCGCTCCACATCGCTTCTCGTATAAAGCTTCGCCGCGGCTCCCATCTCCCGCCCTGGCGTCTTATAGTCGAGCCTGCGGATCATGATCAGGAACACCGCGTAGTACACAAGAAAATAGAACACGCCGACCACCACGATCCAGAGCCATCCGGTCTTTCGATTTCCCTGTAAAATTCCAAACAGGAACAGATCGATGAGCCCGCCGGAAAACGTCATCCCAACGCCCACGTTAAGCATGTGCATCAGCATGTACGCCAGACCCGCAAACACGCAGTGAATCCCGTAAAGTAACGGGGCCGTAAACAGGAATGTAAACTCCAGCGGCTCCGTGATCCCGGTGAGCATGGAGGTCAGGGCAGCGGAGAGGAGAAGTCCCGATACTTCCTTTTTCTTCTCCGGCAGCGCCGCCTGGTACATGGCGAGAGCTGCGCCCGGAAGTCCGAAGATCATCAACGGGAATTTTCCTGCCATAAATCTCGTGGCTTCCACGGAAAATCTCGTATTTCCCGGGTCCGCAAGTTCCGCGAAGAAGATATTCTGGGCGCCTTCCACGATTTTTCCGCCGATCTCCATGGTACCGCCCACCGCGGTCTGCCAGAATGGGATGTAAAACACATGGTGCAGGCCGAACGGGATCAGGGCACGCTCCATGAAGCCGTAGAACCATGTTCCGGGATACCCGGACCGGAGTACGAATCCGCCGACTCCCGAGATCGCAGCTTGGACCGGCGGCCAGACAAAGTACATGAGGATCCCTACGAGAACATAGAACAGGGCGCTGACGATCGGGACGAATCTTGTCCCGCCGAAGAAGGAGAGCACCTGGGGGAGCTCGATCCTGTAATACTTATTGTGGAGCCATGCGGTCCCAAGTCCCACAAGAATTCCGCCGAACACGCCCATCTGCAGGGACTGGATCCCCGCCACCATGGCACCTGCTCCCTCTTTTAAAGCGTCCGTCCCGCCGTTTACCGCGATCATCGCGCCGATGGCGGCATGCATGACGAGAAAGGAGATGACCGCCGCAAGGGCCGCCACTTCCTTCTCCTTTTTTGCCATTCCGATGGCAACGCCCATGGCGAAGAGAATCGGGAGGTTCGCAAACACGATGTCTCCCGCCTGGCTCATCACCGTAAACAGCGCGTTCCAGAAGGTTCCCGGTCCCATGATCCGCGTGAGCCCGTATGTTTCAAGCATCGTGGTGTTCGAGAAGGAACCGCCGATCCCGAGCAGCAGTCCCGCCACAGGCAGCAGCGCGATTGGCAGCATAAACGACCGTCCGATCCGCTGCAGGACACCAAAGACCTGATCTTTCATGAATCTCACCCTTTCGTTTCTTTGTTAAGAAAAAAGTTCCGGAAAGTGGTACCGGAACTTTCTGCTTGGGTTATTATGGGGAGATTTCTAGGATTTTATCCATGTTTTATATCTCTGGCTGCCCTGAATTCTCTGCACGTTCTGCTTCCCCCGGAATTCCTGGGTCCTTCATATTATAGACTCTCGTCCACTCCTTCGTCCCTTCCACCTTCACCGTCTCACTCTGGTTCAGCCGCAAAAATTTCACGATCTCGTAGCAGTTGATCCAGATCTCGTTATTTCCTTCTTTCTGCGACTCATCAAAAATGAGCTGGATCCCGAAATGAAGATGCGGGGTCGTGATATTGTTGGTGTTTTCCGTGGTACTGTACCCAGTCCGTCCGAGATATCCGATCACATCGCCTGCCGTCACGATACTGCCTTCTTTTAAATTTGACTGATACGGGTAGTTCTGGCGCAGATGGGCGTAATAGTAGTACCGCTTTTTGTCAAAACTTCTTATCCCGATCCGCCAGCCGCCATACTGGTTCCATCCTAACGCCTCCACGTATCCGGACTCCACCGCGATCACCGGCGTCCCCACCTGCCCCATCATGTCATGCCCCAGGTGTTTTCTCTTAAAACCATAGGATCGGGACGCGCCGAAATCATCGAAGTCACTGTAGGGAAAGTTCTTTGCGATCGGTGAGAACACCTTCAGACCGTATTTTCTGAGCCAGACCTTATTGTCCCCTGTTTCTGCAGTCTCCTGCTCAAAATACCCCACCATGCCGTCCAGGATCGCCCCATATGCCTCTCTATAATAGGCATAATATTTCATGTCCTTCGCGATCTCCTCCATCGCCGCCCCGGACTTTAATTTCTCCACCACAGCGTCAAGATCCGCCTGCCGGAACCGCTCGAAATCCCCGCCATACTTCGCTCCCAGATACGCCAGCAGTTCCACCCAGTTCAAATGCACCTCCTCCTGCACCGTCCCTAAATCCTGCCGGAACGCCTTCGTCATCACATCCGACGGAACATTAAATTCCACCCAGTGAATATACTTCTTCTTTTGTCCGTCCCCTGTCTCCCCGGCATTTCCAGACTCCCCCGCCGGGTCACCTGCTCCGCTCTCCTCCATCACCGCGTATGTATTCTCCGCCGCCGCTTTCCTGCTCTGGACACACAGGGAAACCGTCAAAATAAAAAGGATCACCAGCTGTGCCCCGATCACTGCTGCCGATCCCGAATGCTTATTTTTCCTCATGGCACACTCTCCTTCCCACATACACCCCAGTGTATGCGGACAGGCAGAGAATTATGCCTTTAAACCTATATCTCCCCACGGCGGATCTTCAAAACTTCCTCCACCGCAAGCTTCACATAATCTCCCATAGAAACGTCCCTGCAGCCCACAACAAAGTGCTGGCAGCGGTTCACGGGGATCAGAACCTTTTTGGCCGGACTCTGGCCGATGGCTACGGCCATCTTTGGGGTGATCTCGCCCATGAGTGAATCGGCGATGACGATTCCCATGGGGCCGACGATGATATCGGCGGTGCGGCTTGTGACCACCGCCGGGTTTTCCCCTGTGGCACCGGCATCCGCGCCTGCTTTCAACATCGCCGCCGTGGCGATGCTGTTCGTTCCGATCGCCAGGATCTCATCCTCCGGGCAAAGTTTCTTTAACTGTTCCACCAGGCCTTTTCCCATCTTTCCGCCCTGGCCGTCGATTACCATGATCGTCATCTATTCCGCAGCTCCCTCTAATTCCTTCAGTTTCTCATATAAAAACGTATTCACTGGAAGAGAAAATCCCTCTTCCTTCGCGATCTTAAGCATCGTTCCCGCGAACAGGTCCACCTCCGTCGGACGGCCCGCCAGAACATCCTGGCACATGGACGTATGTCCCTCCGGGTTTAAGGTGGCGAGAAGCTCCAGCCAGTAATCGATGTCCGCTTCCGTGAGATCGATATCCTGGGTGTCCGCCACACGGAGAACCTCCCGCATGGCCTCGATCATCATGGTACGCGCCTCGCCCTCTTTCTGGATCAGGCTGTAGGGCGCGCCGTAGACCGCCGTCACCTGGTTGACGCCGGTGTTTAACATGAGCTTGTTCCACTGTTCCCGCAAAATGTCTTCCGGGACCTTGTACGCGAGACCCGTCCGGTCAAAAAGATCCGTCACCGCCTTCAACTTCTCATCATGGCTCTTATCCTTATTTCCGATGGTGATATATCCCATATTTTTGTAGGTGACCTCACTGCCGTCCTTTCCGGCGTCCATACCCTGGACACAGGCGTAGAGCACATGGTCCGCGCCGTAGGCTTTCTCGATCATCTCCTCGCTGGAGATTCCGTTGAGCACCGATAAAAACAGAGTATTTTCCCCCACAAACGGCTTCACGGTCTGGAGTGCGCTCTCCATTCCCATAAATTTCACCGCAAAGATAATGAGATCCGCCGTCACCGCCTCTTTCGGGGACCGGTAGGAGAATCCGCAGGATTCCCCGTTGCAGATCGTGTCCGTACTCCGGTAGCGGTTCACGCGGCCTTCATCCGCGATAAAAAAGACGTTCTCATTTCCAAGCTGTTTCTTCAAATGATTTCCGTACATGACGCCAAGCGCGCCCTGTCCGATAATTCCGATGGTCTTGATCTCCATAATTTAAAACTTCCTTCCTCCGCCGCCGTGGCTTCTTCCCCCGTAACTGTGGGTGGATGACCTTCCGCCGCCGGAAAAACTTCCTCCGCCTGAACTTGGGCGGTTATTCCTCTGCGTCTGGATCACCTGCTGTGTGATGTATGAGGTCAACAGGGCATCCGCAAGAACATTCCCCATGGTGAACCGGCTGTCTTTCCGGTATGACAGCTTAAAGTTCGATGCCATCCGCTTATCTTCCCCGTGAAGACTGTAGCTTCGAAGCACCGAGGCCACCGCCGTGCCGCCGCAGACCGCCGCAACACCGAGGGCGATCAGGATCTCGTACCATTCCAGATGATGATAACGGCTAATCTTTCCGGTCTCTGTGTCGTAGTTGTACTGATCCTTCGAGATCCCATTGGAATAGCATTTTTCCGTATCTGTCAGAAACGCCGATGCCGCGCCGTAGTAATCGGCATCCGCCGCGTAATTGTAAACATCGTCCAGAACATCCTCGACGCGGCTGTCCGTCATATAGCGGATCATCTGTCCATTCGTGGATATGTAGAGTTCCCGGTTATCCATGTCGATGAGGAACAGGATTCCCGAGTGGTCGGAGCCCGTTCCGAAGTCACCTTCCATGTAGAATCCGTCTGCGAAGACTTGGGCGGAATCGGAATTCTCCTCGGTGGTGACGATGACAGCTTCCATCTTCATGGTATCCGAAAGAGCCTGCGCCTGTTCAGAAAGCTGTTTTTCTTCCTCATCGGTAAACAGGTCTGCCATATCGTAGACATCCGCGTAGCTCTCCGTTCCCGCCGCCATCTGGTAGGCATCCTCGCCGGACGCCGCAAAAGCGGTACCTGTCAAAAAGATTCCAATTGCTCCTGCCGCTAAGACAGTTCTCATCGCCGTCTTTGCAGCACGAAAAACACTTTCCGCCGCACTTAATTTTCTTCCGCTCTCCAGGCTGTTTCCTGCCATAATTCCAGCCATCATCCTCATTTTCATCACAGGAACCACCCCCCGATCATCAGAATCGCCGCAACCGGCACAAAGATCTCTAAGAACAGTTTCACAAGTTTTCCCTTCGCAACCGGAAGTTTTCCACAGATCTTTCCAGTCTGTCCATTCATGGCAAAGTAGTAGATTTCATCTTTTCTCGCCTTATCCCGGTAAGTCAAAATCCACACCGGAAGCAGTGCGTAATGCCACTTCGCGTCCCGGATATTTGTCTGACTCTGATCCACCCGGACCGCGGAATACTGTCCCATGACATCGGCCTTCAACTGGTCCACCGTGTACTGCTTGACCTCGCTCTCCACCTCCGGAGTCAGGGATTCTTTCTCCATATCCCGCTTCTCCGCCTGGAATCCAGAGAGATATCCCATGTCAAAGTTCTTCATCTTATCCATATCAAAGGGCAGGACACCTTCCACGAGGGCGCTGTTGTTCTTCTTAAGCGCGTTTCTCGTGACATTCTTTACGTCAAGCTGTCCCTCGCGCTCCATCCGGTATTTTTTGTGTTCCGTATAGCGGATGTTTCCCGTCACCCAGGTCCGGTTCTTCTCGCCTTCCGCCTGGATCTTTCCGTCAACCTTGCAGCTGTACATCAGATACGGGAAGTATACGCCGGAAAACTTCTCGATCTGGTCTTTCGAGAAGAAGTCGTCCGGGATATATTTTTTCTTTTTGATCCAATCAAGAAAGATCCCTGTCGCCCGCTTTTTATCCATGGCAAACGGAATCACATAGTCCGGCAGGAATTCCCCGGAAAGCTTTCCCGAGAACACCACCGGGTTGTGGCAGTAATAACAGAAGGTCGCAGCCGTCGTTGCGTCCGTCACGACCTCCGCGCCGCAGCTCGGGCAGATGTAGACGAGGGCGTCCTCGTTCTGCTTTGTACCGCCCGCGTTATTTTTCTGTGCTGTATCCTGCGCATTTCCGGTCCTGTTTTCCGCGGCAGTCTGCGTCTCTCCGCTTCCCGCAGCCCCCGCTGCACCGCTCTCATCCGCTGCACTCTCACTCTGGGTGCTGCTGGTCTCCGTCGACTCTAACGCCGCGGCTTCCATCTCTTCCTTCGTAAATTCCGACATACAGAACTCACAGCAGAACTTCTGCTTCTTCGGATCAAAGACTACCGAGCCGCCGCAGTTGGGGCATTTATAACTTACAAGTGCCATTTTCGTTCCCCCTGTATCTGGCTTAAGCTCCCCATCTGCCCTCAAAGGCAGCCAGGGAGCTTATATATTCTATGGTCTCGGCTTTCCGCAGTTTGCGCAGAAGTTTCCTTTATTTTCCTGTCCGCAGGAGCAGGTCCATACAGCGTCCGGGCGTTTCTTTCCGCAATTAGAACAGAAATTTCCGATATTCTCCTGACCGCAGCTGCAGGTCCAGGAACCGCTCTCCTCTGGTTTCTTCTTTCCGCAGTTGGAACAGAAATTTCCGGTATTTCCTTCCTGTCCGCAGGAACAGGTCCATCCGCCGGATAACGGTGCCATCTTCGCCGGACCGCCGGCTGCCTGTGCCGCCTGGTTTGCCATAGCCAGATTTCCCTGCTGACCCTGTCCTGCTGCCATATCAAACAGGCCCTGGGCGTTGAATCCGCCATTCTGTGCCGCCATATTCATTCCAGCAAAGGCCATCATCGGGCCGGTGGAAGTATTCTTCGCCGCGCTCTGCATCGCCTCCGCCTGTGCGCTTACTAAATGCGCCGCTGCCATTCCAGGATTTCTGAACGCAGCATTTCTCTGAAGCTCTTTGATCATCGCCTCGTCTTCCTCGGAGGCCTTTACGGAGCTCACACCGATCTTACTTACGGTGATTCCGTAGACATCATCCCAGCTGTCGGAGAGGATCTCGCGGAGCGCGTTCGCAAGCTCCACTGTATGTCCCGGAAGCGCGCTGTAGCGGACTCCCATCTCGGAGATCTTCGCGAAGGCCGGCTGCAGGGCTGTCAAAAGCTCGCTGCGAAGCTGGGAGTCGATCTTATCTCTCGTGTAATCTTCCTCGACGTTTCCGCAGATGTTCTTATAGAACAGGATCGGGTCCACCATCTTGTAAGAATACTCGCCGTGGCAGCGGATCGCGATATCCACGTCAAGGCCGATATTCTGGTCCACAACACGGAACGGAACCGCGTTCGCAGTGCCGTACTTGTTTCCTACGATCTCCTTCGTGTTAAAGAAGTAGACTCTCTGGTCTCTCGCCGTGTCGCCGCCCATGGTGAAACGCTTTCCAAACTGCTTGAAGCTGTCCCCGATGCTCTTTCCGAGGTTTCCGTAGAAGATACTCGGCTCCGCGGAGGTATCGTAGACGAACTCTCCGGCTTCCGCGCACACCTCAACGATCGCGCCCTGGTCAACGATCATCATACACTGTCTCTCGTTGACCGCGATGATGGAACCGTTGGAGATCAGGTTGTCGCTGCCCTTTGTGTTGTAGCTTCTTTTCGATCTTCGGTTCTCACCTTTTGTTACAAGAACGTCCGGCTCCATCGCCGGGCAGTAAAAATACTCACGCCACTGGTCTTCCAGCACACTCTTTAACGCGCCGACACCGACTTTTAAAATACCCATATCCCTGTTCCTCCTTTTATTACTTACCGGTCGGCTTCCTAAGCGGCAGTTTTCACCGCCTATTCCCGCCAGTCTGAATTTTTCCGAAAATTATTCAATTCTATGTTCTTTCAAGAACCGTATCTCCTCCGCATACCCCGGAAGCTCATTCGGAGTCTCCAGGCAGAACGGCAGATTCCTTAGCGCCGGATGGTTGATCACCCTCACAAGCGCCTCCGCCCCGATCTCGCCTTCCCCGATCCGCGCGTGGCGGTCTTTTCTGGCTCCCCGGACATTCATGCTGTCATTTAAATGAACTGCTTTTAGTCTCCCAAGCCCCACAACACGGTCAAATTCCGCCAGCACACCGTCGAGGTCATTCACGATGTCATACCCGGCATCCCAGACATGACATGTATCCATACATACTCCCATCTTATCAGAAAGTTCGACTCTGTCAAGAATTTCCCGAAGCTCCTCAAAGCTTCTCCCGACCTCACTGCCCTTTCCCGCCATGGTCTCTAAGAGCACCGTGGTGTGAAGCTCCGGCTTTAAGATCTCGTTCAGCATCTCCGCGATATAGGCAATTCCGACCTCCACGCCCTGTTTTACATGGCTTCCTGGATGGAAATTGTAGAGATTTCCGGGAACCGCCTCCATCCGCTCCAGGTCATCCGCCATGGTCCGCTTCGCGAAATCCCGGATCTTTTCATCCGCGGAACAGCCGTTTAACGTGTAGGGCGCATGGGCCACCAAAGTCCCCAGTCCCAATTTTTCTTTTAATTGTAAAAACGCCGCGATATCCTCATGGTCCAGCGGTTTCGCGCTTCCGCCCCTCGGATTTCTCGTAAAAAACTGGAACGTCGTCGCCCCGATCTTCTCCGCATCCTTTCCCATGGCGAGGAATCCCTTTGCCGAGGAAAGATGGCATCCAATATAAAACATGTCTATGACCTCCGTCCTGTTCCCATGGATCTTTCCGGGGAACCTGCTTTTCCGAATCGCTCCGGTTTTAAGAAAAAGACTGCTCCCCAGG
>Ga0129312_1001647_pt1 | contig 12554 bp, 10 predicted proteins | sample O827metagenome_FD_94434 | JGI IMG/M metagenome (GOLD analysis project Ga0129312, IMG submission 94434) | Orangutan group fecal microbial communities from Wisconsin, USA - O827 metagenome | ecosystem: Host-associated > Mammals > Digestive system > Large intestine > Fecal | place: USA: Wisconsin... | reverse complement strand
CCACTTGTGACAGATTCAGACGTAAAATAAAATTTTGGCATAAAAAAACCCTTTCCTTTCGTTTGTCTTTTTAACGTAGAATGAAAGAGATCGTTTTTACTCTTTCTTAATCGTTACCAGCTGTACCACCTTATTTCCTTTTTTTGAAAACAGGTTGGTATGAGGCTTATAGAGCTAGTCCTCTAACCTCATTCTTGATTAAAGACATGTATATTTAAACATGATATGTATATTTAATCAAACGACATATTATGCATTGTGTATTTCATTTAAGATTTTTTATATCAAAGAAATGGTATAATCTTTTCCATGGAGGAACATATGAATATTCATTTAAAGTCTGAAACAAGAGAAGCAATCAAAGCTCTTTCAATATCTGGAATCATTATTGTTTTATTTTATTTAATTATTTCAAATTTAGATATTCTTGGTGGTGCTATTGGATCTGTTTTCCATGCATTGCTTCCATTTATATTTGGTATTATTCTGGCATTTCTTTTAATGCCATTAAGAAATCTTGCGGAAAATAAACTGTTAAAAAATACAAAGTTTTCTAAAAGAACAAAGAGATATATCGCTGTTGCAATATCGATTGTTGCATTATTAGGCATATTGATTGGTTTCTTTTCTCTACTTGTTCCACAGGTTATTTCTTCTATTTCCATGTTTGTTGGCAACTTATCCAATTACATTACAAATGCATCAAAGCTGATTCAACAGCTAGGTGGTAAAGATACAGAACTGATCGACACATTAACAAACCTGTTAATGGATGGCGCAAGTCAATTAGCAAAATGGATGACAGGGGCTTCTGGTGGTTTCACAAAGCTTGTCAGTTATGTTGGTGATATTGTGACACAAGTCATTAATTTCTTGATTGGTATCATTATTGCATTATATCTATTATTAGATTCTGAAAAATTTATATTACAGATGAAGAAAGTGACATATTGTATTGTTCCTGAAAATGTTGCTTTAGATCTTACCACAATATTCAAACTGACAGCGGATATGTTCTATAAATTTATTTCTGGTAAAGCAATTGATTCATTGATTATTGGAATTATCTGTTATGTAGGATGTAAATTATTAAACATGCCATATTCTGTATTGATTGCCTTGGTTGTTGGCGTAACAAATATGATTCCGGTATTTGGACCATTCATTGGTGCTGTTCCTTGCTTAGTGATACTTGTTATGATTGACTGGGTGAAGGCTGCAGAATTCCTTGTATTTGTGGTAATTCTTCAACAGTGTGATGGAAACATCATTGGACCATATATCTTAGGAGATGCGGTTGGCTTACCTACATTATGGGTAATGTTCGCAATCATTATTGGTGGTTCTATGTTTGGTGTTGTTGGTATGTTTATTGGTGTTCCAACATTCGCAGTCATTTATACATTAGTCAAACAGGCAGTACATCATAAATTAAGACAAAAACGATTGAATTTTGATCCAGTAAAATAAAAGACGCAAGTGCGTCTTTTTTCATATCAAAAAACAGAAGGGGATATCCCTTCTGCTTTAGTCAAAATCAAATAACATTTCTTCGTATAATGGCAGTTTATAGAAATTACGTGAAGCAATCTGTTCATAACGATCAATGTATTTACGAAGTTCTAACATTGCAGGAACAACTGTATAGTAGATCTTCTTTCCACATTCAAAGTCATCACCAGTTTCATTTGCTTCTTTCCAGAGTGTTGTCATTTTCTCTGTAGCACTGTATGTGTTATCAATGAGTTCAGATAACTGTTCCATTCTTGTTTCAAAGAATTTAGGACATTTCTTTGCTTTTGAAGCAGCTTCAGCATAGAAATCAAATTCAGCACTCATTGCTGGAAGGATATCTTTTCTTCCCATTTCAATTAATGTTCTTACTTCAATATCCATCATACGATCATACTGTTCTGCCATGATGAGTCGATTCGCATGAAGTTCCTTTTCAGAATAAACACCATTGCTTGTAAATAAATGAATGACTTTAGGATCATTTAAGATTTCTGTTGCTTCAATGTAACTGCTGACGTTTGGAAGACCTCTTCTAGCAGCTTCCTTTTCCCATTCTTTAGAATAGCCATCTCCAGAGAATAAGATACGTTTATGTTCATGAATTAATTGACGGCAGATATCTAATGCCTTTTCACGAATATCTGCTAAGTATTTAATACCTTCTAATTGATCAGCAATATCATTCAGGCTTTCAGCCATGATTGTATTCAATACTGTATTTGTAAAGGAAGCAGACATGCTTGATCCAAGCATTCTGAATTCAAATTTGTTACCAGTGAATGCAACAGGGGAAGTTCTGTTACGGTCTGCATTATCATGTGGAATATAGGATAGACCACTGACAGGGTTGAATTCTGTATTTTCTTCTTTGGAAGTTTTGATCTTCTGGTTTGTATAGATAGAATACAGGATATCTTCAATATAAGAGCCAAGGTAAATAGAGATGATTGCTGGTGGAGCTTCATCTGCACCTAAACGATGGTCATTTCCACAACAGGATGCAGAAAGTCTTAATAGAACAGGGTATTCATCCACTGCACGAATAAATGCACTGATGAATGTTAAGAAACGAATGTTCTCTGCTGGTTTTTTACCTGGATCAAATAAGTTTTGACCATTGTCAGTAATAATAGAATAGTTATTATGTTTTCCAGAACCATTGATACCTTCAAATGGTTTTTCATGTAAAAGACAAGCAAAACCATATTTCTTTGCAGTCTTTCTTAAAATATCCATTGTCAGCTGGTTCTGATCAACTGCGATATTTCCTTTTGAGAAAATAGGTGCCAGTTCAAATTGTCCTGGAGCAACTTCATTATGTTCAGTCTTTGCATAGATGCCAAGTTTCCATAATTGTTCATTCACTTCTTTCATGAATGCCTGGACTCTTGGTGGAATTGCACCAAAGTAATGGTCATCTAATTCCTGACGTTTTGTTGAAGGTGTACCGAACAATGTTCTTCCACAGAGTTTTAAATCTAAGCGTCTCTGGAAGTATTTTAAGTCAATTAAGAAATATTCTTGTTCTAAGCCGACGGAGATATCGCAGCTCTTGACTTCTTTATCTCCTAATAAATTAACAACACGTGTTGCGGCTTTTGAAAGTACTTGTAAAGATTTGAGAAGTGGTTCTTTTCGATCTAATGCTTCACCATTGTAGGATACGAATACTGTAGGAATGCATAATACATTGTCTTTAATGAAGACAGGGGAAGTAACATCCCAATATGTATAGCCTCTTGCTTCAAATGTAGCTCTTAAACCACCGGATGGGAAACTGGATGCATCTGGTTCACCCTTGATCAGCATTTTTCCTGAGAATCTTGAAATTGGCTGTCCATTTGCACCTGGTTCAATGAAAGCGTCATGTTTTTCAGCTGTGCCGCCTGTTAATGGCTGGAACCAGTGAGTGAAATGTGTTGCGCCATGTTCCATTGCCCAGCGCTTCATCGCATGTGCAATTGCATCCGCAGTTTGACGGTCAAGTTGTTCTTCATTTGCCTCTGTTGCTTTCCAGGAATCATAGACTGGTCTAGGAAGTCTTTCTTCCATTTCAACTTCAGTAAATACGAGTGATCCAAAATCTTTGTAAGTATTTTCCATGAAAATTCTCCTTTTCCACGAAAATTTTAAAGAAAAAATTAGTTTTTTTCAATAATTTTATAAAAAAGCGCAAAAAAATATAAAAAAAGCAGAAATTTTCTGCTTTTTGATTAGAAATTTATATTTTCGTAACCGAATGGTGTAGATTCAAGTAATTTTACTGATCTCACTTCCTCAACTTCATCAATCAAGATTGCCTGAACACCTTCTGAAATATCTGCACTAGCCATTAAGCATCCAGCACATGCACCTGTCATTGTAACTGTAACGACACCATCCTGGAAGTCTACAAATTCCACATCACCACCATCTGCCTGTAAATATGGACGAATCTTATTGAGTGTATGATTAATACGACGAATGAGATCTTCTCTTGCGGGCGTTTCAGCATTTAACATTGCTTCCTTGTTTTCTTCACTTACTTCTGTAAAGTTATTTTCAGGAGCTGGAATCTCATGACCTTTGATATTGTCTTCGATTTGCTTGTTGATTCTTTCTTCTTCACTCATGTTTATGCCTCTTTTCAGAGAATAGTTTACCAAATTATGAGTGGCATGCAACTGATATGATTTTGAATGTGCTATACTTAACCGTGGAGAAAACATATGAAGTATAAAACAGGAATGATTGTTGAAGGAAAAGTAACTGGCATCCAGCCGTATGGTGCATTTGTGAATTTAGATAATCAAAATGCTGGCTTGATTCATATTTCTGAAATTAGTGACGGGTTTGTTAAAGATATCAGTAAATATGTACAGGTTGGAGATCATGTGAAAGTGAAAATCATTGATTTTGACAAGAAACACCATCAGGCACGTCTTTCTTTAAAGGCTTTAAGTAAACCAAGAGTTAGAAAAGCAAGGAGACAACATGTCTATCAGGCACCATCTTTACCATCAATGAAGCTTGGCTTTCAATCCATTGCTTCTCATATGGATGCATGGGTGAAAGAAGCTGAAGTTAATATTTTACAGAAATAATGAAAGGGCAAATGCTCTTTTTATTATGCTTTAAAACAACATAAATAAATCAATAGCATGCTATTGACAGTACGCTATTGAAATGCTATATATTACAACGAGGTGGTTATGGCAAAAATAGTAGATATCGGATTTCGTATCAAAAAAATCAATGATTTACTGTGTAAAAAAGCAGATGAAACGATGCAGAAGATGGGCGTAACATTTTCACAACATCATGCACTTGTGTATTTGCATCATCAAGAAAATCAGACAACGTCATTGAAGAATATGGAACATCATTTTCATGTTTCACAGGCAACAATGGCAGGAATTGTAAAACGATTAGAAGAAAAAAAACTAGTCGATGCATTTACTTCAGAAAATGATAAACGCGTCAAGATGGTTGTATTGACAGAAAAAGGGGAAGAGATCTGTCAAAAAAGCAGAGCCTTGATGCAAAAGAGCGAAATGAAAATGCGTTCTTTGTATTCAGAAGAAGAGATGGAGCAGTTTGATATCTATCTCGATCGACTATTAGAGCAATTGAATCAGGAGGAGAAATAATGTTAAAGACATTTAAATCATGTATTGGACAATACAAAAAAGCAACGATCTTAACACCAATCTTTACGTCTTTAGAAGTATTGATGGAAGTATTGATTCCTTTTATTACAGCTTCATTAATTGATAAAGGAATTAACAGTGGAGATATGTCAGCTGTCATCAAATATGGACTCATTATGCTTTTATTAGCATTTGTTTCTTTATTTTGTGGCTTTATGAGTGGAAAGTATTCTGCAGAAGCTTCTACAGGATTTGCGGCAAATCTAAGAGAAAAGATGTACAAGAATATTCAGACATACTCATTCTCTAATATTGATAAATTCTCAACAGCAGGACTTGTTACTAGACTAACAACAGACGTAACAAACGTACAGAACGCATTTATGATGATCATTCGTATGGCAATTCGACCACCGCTGATGCTGACAATGTCAATTATCATGTGTTTATCAATTTCACCATCCCTTTCTATGGTATTCTTAGTCGCAATTGTTTTTTTAGCAACGATGATTATTTCTATTCTTCCACGTGTCAATAAAGTGTTCTCAGAAACATTTTCAAAATATGATGATTTAAACGCTGAAGTACAGGAAAACGTTACAGGTATTAGAGTAGTGAAATCCTATGTACGTGAAGAGTATGAAAAGCAGAAATTTTCTAAGGCTGCAAATACGCTGAGAAAATTATTTGAAAAGGCAGAAGGCATGATGGCTCTTGTTGGACCAATCATGAACCTGGCTGTGTATGGCTGTATCGTAGCATTGAGCTGGTTTGGGGCACATCAGATCGTTGGTGGAACATTAACAACAGGTCAATTGACATCGATGTTCTCCTATATCATGGCAATCTTAATGTCATTGATGATGTTAAGTATGGTCATCGTTATGATTACAATGTCATTTGCTTCCGCAAAGAGAATTGATGCGGTAATCAATGAAGTAGCTGATATTCAAAATCCTGCACAGCCAGTGATGCAAGTTGCAGATGGTTCCATTGATTTTGATCATGTGAATTTCTCTTATGCTTCTGGCAGTGGAGAAAATGTATTGAATGATATCGATTTACATATTCATTCTGGTGAAACGATTGGTATCATTGGTGGAACGGGCTCTGGCAAGAGTACATTTGTTTCATTGATTTCTCGTTTATATGATGTTACGAAAGGTGATGTCAAAGTTGGTGGGGTCAATGTCAAAGACTATGATATCGATACATTGCGTAATGAAGTATCTGTTGTTCTGCAAAAGAACGTTCTATTTTCTGGTACTGTCTTAGATAACTTAAGATGGGGCAATGAAAATGCGAGTGAAGAAGAATGCTGGAAAGCCTGCGAACTTGCATGTGCGGATGAATTCTTGAAAAAGAATCCAGATGGATTGCAGGCACGTGTTGAACAAGGTGGTAATAACTTCTCTGGTGGTCAGAAGCAGCGTCTATGTATTGCTAGAGCATTATTGAAATCACCAAAAGTATTGATTCTCGATGATTCTACAAGTGCTGTTGATACCGCAACAGATGCAAAAATTCAAAGTGCATTCCAGACAGAAATTCCTTCTACAACAAAGATCATTATTTCTCAAAGAATTTCTTCTGTGAAAAATGCTGATCGTATTATTGTGATTGATAATGGTAAGATTTCTGGATTTGATTCTCATGAAAACTTATTGAAGACAAATACAATCTATCGTGAAATTGAAGAAGCACAGAATAAAGCTGGTGGCGATTTTGATAAGCCACAGATGGACTAGGAGGTGAAATGGTATGCCAAGAGGACAAATGAGACCTGTAAAGAAGGTTAAAAAAGGTACATTTACACGTGTTGTTAAATACATGTTTCAAGATTACATGCCACAGATGATCTTAGTTGTTGCCTGTATCTTTATTTCTGTATTTTGTACATTACAAGGAACATTATTCCAGAAGACTTTGATTGACTCCTATATTCTTCCAATGCTGAAGAGTGGTTCTACAGACTTTGCACCACTTGCTTCCGCAATTCTGAAATTGATTGGAATTCTCTCAGTTGGTGTTTTAGCTAGTTTCTTCTATAACAGAATCATGGTAACTGTATCACAGGGAACAATGGAAAAGATGCGTGAAGAAATCTTTTCACATATGGAAACTTTACCAATTCGTTATTTTGATACACATTCTCATGGAGATATCATGTCTGTATATACAAACGATGTAGATACAATGCGACAGGTTATTTCTCAGACAATTCCAAATGTCATTTCTTCATCAATTACAATTGTTTCTTCTTTTGTATCTATGATTCTTTTATCCATTCCATTAACACTTGTTTCTTTAATGATGATTGGATTGATGATGATTGTAGTCATGAAAATTGGAGGAAAATCTTCTAAATACTTCATGGAACAGCAGAAATCACTAGGTCAGCTGAATGGATATGTAGAAGAAATGATTCAAGGTGTCAAAGTTGTTAAAGTATTCTGCCATGAAAAAGAATCTGTGGAAGGATTTGAAAAGAACAATGAACAACTAAGAGTTAGCGCAAATAATGCAAACAAGTTTGCGAATATCATGATGCCTATTATGGGAAATCTTGGAAATATCTCTTATGTATTGATTGCGGTCGTTGGTGCTGGATTATCCTTGAGTGGACTAACAGGATTGACACTTGGAACACTTGTATCATTCCTGACATTGAACAAGAACTTTACAATGCCAGTGACACAGATTTCTCAACAGGTTAACGCGGTTGCGGCAGCAATGGCAGGTGCAGAAAGAATCTTTGATCTGTTAGATGAAAAGAGTGAAGATGATGATGGTTATGTAACGCTTGTCAATGCAATTGAAGATGCTGATGGAACACTGCATGAAACAGATCATAGAACAGGTGTATGGGCTTGGAAGCATCCACATCAGGCAGATGGTACGATTACATATCGAAAGCTTGAAGGAAAGATTACCATGGATGATGTTGATTTCTCATATGATGGAAAGAAAACAGTACTCCATAATGTAACGCTATATGGCATGCCTGGAGAGAAGATTGCCTTTGTTGGCTCAACGGGTGCTGGTAAAACAACGATTACAAATCTGATCAACCGTTTCTATGATATTGAAGATGGAAAAATCAGATATGATGATATCAATATCAACAAGATCAAGAAATCTTCTCTTAGAAAATCTTTGGGTATTGTTTTACAGGATACACACCTGTTTACAGGAACAATCATGGATAATATCCGTTATGGAAGACTCGATGCAACGGATGAAGAGTGTATTGCGGCTGCAAAGCTTGCTAATGCAGATGGTTTTATCAGAAGACTTCCTGATGGATACAATACAGAAATCAAAGCAGATGGCGGTACACTTTCACAAGGAGAAAGACAATTGTTGTCTATTGCTAGAGCTGCAGTAGCAGACGCTCCAGCAATGATTCTAGATGAAGCAACTTCATCCATTGATACGAGAACGGAATCTCTTGTACAGAAGGGTATGGATGCTTTGATGAATGGAAGAACAACATTTGTGATTGCTCATCGATTATCTACTGTTCAAAACTCTGATTGTATTATGGTACTTGAAAATGGACGTATCATTGAAAGAGGCAATCATGATGAACTTATCGCAAAGAAGGGTAGATATTATCAGTTGTATACTGGAAATGCAATTGGAGAAGAATAACTGCACGAATTTCGTGCAGTTTTGCTTTATAATGGAAACATGTTAGAAATATTTTGTGCAATATATCCAGAAGCAAAGCCTTTGATTGAAGCATTTCATCTAAAGAAAGAAATGAATACAGTATTTGATCAGTTCAGTAATGAAGAACATACAATACGATGTACATTAACTGGTGTGGGAAAAGAAAATGCCAGTGCTGCTGTAACAATGACATTGATGCATTCTTCGCATCCATTTGTTCTTTCTTATGGATGCAGTGCGTATTTAGATCCAAAAGCAACAGGTTTATTTCAAGCTTGTTCGATCTGCGATATCGATACAGGAATTGCATATTATCCTGATCTATTGATTTCAACAGGATGTAAGGAATGTGGCTTTTTTACAGGGAGTCAATTATTGCAGGATGATATCAATCCAAGAAGTACATTACCTGCACCATTTCATTTAAAAGAGTATTTAGAAGATATGCATTGTAAATATCCATCCTATTGCTTATATGACATGGAATCCAGTGCTGTCTATCAAAGTGCAAATCGATTTGTGGGACCTCATGAAATGATGTTTCTTCGCTATACTACAGATCAGGATGCAAGAAGTATTCATGCAGATGAAGTTTATAAAAGATCAAAAGAAAATATTCCGGTTTTAAAAGAAATCATCCAAAAGATTTTTGTATTTCACAAAGAAGAACAAAAAGAAATGGATGTAGTGGTACAGCAGTTCAAAGATAAGATCCATGCCTCAACAACGCAGGCAAATCAGATTGATCAAATCGTTCTGTATTGTATGAGTGCAGAGATTGATTATGTATCGATTCTACATGAACTTTTAAGACAGGATATTCAAGAAAAAGAAGATGGAAAGAGAGTATTGAATGCATTTCAAAGAAGATGTTGTGGTGAATAAATTCTCACATATTTATATTGAAGAAGAAATCAAAGACAGTGCGATGACAAAAAAGATTACATCGTTTTTTCCACATGCTTCAAAGATTATCATTCATGATTATCGTGATGTATTTAATCGCAAGAAGCAGTCGCATGCACAGCAGAAATCTTCACAGAATCTGATTCTAGCTAAAAAAAAGAATGATTTTCTATATTCTGCTTCTCCTGTATGTCAATCGTTTGATTATGCAAATTTCTATTACACAACAACAATGATGAATTGTATTTATGATTGTGAATATTGCTTCCTGAAAGGTATGTATCCTTCTGGTAATTTAGTAATATTTGTGAATATTGAAGATTTTCTGAATGAAATTGAAAATCGTTTAAAAGAGCATTCTATTTATTTATGTGTATCTTATGATACGGATATGCTTGCATTGGAACCAATCACACAATATGCAAAGATCTTAAGTGAATTTACAGAAAAACACCCTTCTCTTTGTATTGAAATACGAACAAAAGGAACATATTCACAAGACTGGAAGAATGTATGTGTGAGTGAACGTGTGATTTTAGCTTTTACGCTTTCTCCAGAATATGTTATATCGCACTATGAACATGGAACACCAGCATTAACAAAGAGAATTGCAATGATTCAGGAAGCAATGGCGTTAGGATATCCTGTACGCTTATGCTTTGATCCGATTATTGCTTTTCAGGGATATGAAAAAGAATATTTAGAAATGGTAAGACTTGTGAAAGAAAGTATTGATTTGAAGCAAGTGAAAGATATCAGTATTGGATCATTCCGTATATCCAAGAATTATCTCAAAGATATGCGAAAGCAATATCCTTCCAGCAGTGTTTTACAATATCCATATGTCTGTGATCATGGATTTTATCATCTAAGAGATGATATCCAGGAAAAAGTGGAACATACGGTCTTAGATGCACTGGAGGAAGTCAAAGATAAAATTTATCAATGGGAGAATGAATAAATGAAAACGGCAATCGTAACAGGAGCATCTTCAGGAATTGGCAAAGCCATTGCGGAAGTACTTGTAAAGAATGGATATGAAGTATATGGCATTGGTAGAAACTTTACAGAAGGTGTAAGGTTTCATGCTGTTGTATGTGATTTACTAGATGAAAAACAATATCAGGCAATGATGCATTCTTTGCCAAGAGAAATTGATGTTTTAGTGAATAATGCAGGATGTGCATACTATGGAATGCATGAAACGATGAGTGATGCTAAAATTCACGAGATGATCAAACTGAATCTTGAGATTCCAGAACGGATGAGTCAGCACTATATAAGAACATTGCGTCTTAGACAAGGGATGATAATCAATGTTGCAAGTATAACAGGAACACACCCATCACCACATGCTGCGTGCTACGCAAGTACAAAAGCAGCCTTGATTTCCTTTTCAAATTCTATATTTGAAGAAAATCGGAAACATGGTGTCAAGGTAACGTGTTTGATTCCAGATATGACGGAAACAAATCTATATCGAAATGCGGATTTTAAAGCAGATGAGAGTGATGGATGTTGTCTGTATCCGGTAGATATTGCCAATGTTGTTGAACAGATTCTCTTGCAGAGAAGTGGAATTGTCGCAAAAGAAATCATCATTCAGCCACAATTTCATCGCATTCAAAAGAAGAAATAGACAGTGTTGAATTAACATTGTCTATTTTTTAATCAAATTTAAGAAAAAATGTATTTCCTTAAAATGTTGTATTTTATCAGTAAAAAATGAAATTCTTACAGATAGAAGCGTTCACGTAGTATCTGTAAGTGCGTTTATACGTATGTTATAATAATGCAAGAAATAAAAAAAAAGGAGCGTGATCCTCTTGTCTATATATTCATTTGGTTTAACATTTTCAAATATTCGTTCATTCATTGTAATGCTGCTGGACATCTTTGTGATGTGGTTTATTTTTTTCTATGCATTGAAAATTGTTCGTTCAAATCAAAGAACGATTCAGATCTTTAAAGGTATTATCCTTGTCATTGTCATCGATGCATTAGCAAAACTGCTTGGATTAAAATCTTTGGAATACCTGGCAGATATGTTTATCAACTATGGATTTCTGGCAATTATTATTATCTTTCAGCCAGAAATTCGTTCATTGCTTGAAAAGATTGGACAATCCAATATTTTCTCTCGTATGACAACATTAACAGGAAATGAAAAGGAAAATCTTGTAGAGCAGATCGTTACTGCAGTGATGCTTTTAAGTAAAGATCAGACAGGTGCTTTGATTTCCATTGAAGAAAGTCAGTCACTGGATGCATATGTTGCGACAGGAACAAAGCTGAATTCTGATGTTACGGCAGAATTATTAACATCTATCTTTGTTACAAGTACACCATTACATGATGGTGCAGTTATTATCCAGGGAGATAAGATTGCGTGTGCTTCTGCATATTTTCCACCAACAAATGCAGATCTTCCTTCTCGCTTTGGTGCGCGTCATAGAGCTGCCATTGGTTTTTCTGAAGTTACAGATGCGGTAACAATCGTTGTTTCCGAAGAAACAGGTGCAGTATCTATTACAGAAGGTGGAAAGATTATTCCTATCAAGGATAGAGAATCACTAAGAGCATACTTATATAAAGCAATTGTTTCCAGCAATAATGATAAGTCGTCAAAGAAGTCAAATGGTGATGATGAAGATACACGTGGCATTCTTTCTATGTTGAAAGTTAAGAAACAGTCTGCACCTCAAACAAGTGAAGATATCATTCATGATGAAGTACAGAAAGATGTACAGATGATTCATCAGCTGGCAGATGAAGAAGCAAAAGCTGCTGAAATTAAACTGCCACATAAAAAGAAGCGCCCAGCACCAT
>Ga0129312_1001646_pt1 | contig 12556 bp, 8 predicted proteins | sample O827metagenome_FD_94434 | JGI IMG/M metagenome (GOLD analysis project Ga0129312, IMG submission 94434) | Orangutan group fecal microbial communities from Wisconsin, USA - O827 metagenome | ecosystem: Host-associated > Mammals > Digestive system > Large intestine > Fecal | place: USA: Wisconsin... | reverse complement strand
TTCTCCGCATATATTATGATTTACCGTTGTGCTATGTCCGAACATCCGGATAAGCTCGACCGGATCTATCGCTTCCTGCTTCTGGGATTCGCTTATCCTGATAAAATCACGGATATGCTACAGCATCCTTATGTCAGTGCCGTATTTGAATTAAGCCGAAGCGTCATGAATGAAGCTCATATATTCCGGGAAATTGTTCGTTTCCAGGCGCTTCCTGACGGAGTTCTGGTCGCACATATTGAACCAAAGTCGAATATTCTAACCCTGCTCTATCCTGCTTTTGATGATCGGATGCCTTCGGAAAACTGGCTTATTATAGATGATATCCGTTCCATTGCAGCCATTCATTCTGCCGATCAGGAAACTTATCTTACTACCTTGTCTACAGATGAGTTGCAGCGATTAAAACATACCGAAGATATGACAGATCCATTTATCGATATGTGGAAATCATTTTTTCATCATATTGAAATTGCAGAGCGGAAAAATCCAAGTTGTCAGCGTACGCATTTACCAATTTGGTACCGGAAACATGCAACCGAATTTCTTGATTAAGGTGGCTTAAAATTTACTATTTACGTCTTAATAAGAACTCCTGCTATTTTTTCTTGGCAAATGATAAAAGTAGAATGGTATAAATTGAGAAAAGTAAATTAAGCGCCAGTCAGGCAATCTTTCCTCGGCGAGCGATTGTTAGCTGCAGAGGTAAGATTGATGACTGGCGCTTTCACAACCTAAATCTTAACCACAAAAGAAGCTATTACAGACTTCTCCATGCAGTTTCAAGTGCGATCTCAATCATCTCATCAAAGGACTCCTGACGCTCTAAAGCAGTCAGTTCCTCATGACGGAACATATGATCAGAAATAGACAGAATACTTAAAGCTTTCTTATGAGAAGCTACTGCTTCCCAGTAAATTCCTGCTGTCTCCATTTCTACACAGAGCATTCCAAGATCACGGCACAGTGACGGAATATTGGAATCTGCATTGTAGAATACATCTGTTGTAAATACATTTCCAACTTTTACGCTTGCTTCTCTCTCATTGCAGATATCAACTGCATCTTTCAGCAGATCAAAATCAGCAGTCGGAGCAAGTGTTCCCGGGAAACCATACTGTACATCAAATTTAGAGTTTGTAGATGCGCTCATAGCGATAACAACGTCACGTACTTTCATATCATCACGAAGTGCACCTGCAGAACCTACACGAATGATAGAATCTACATCAAAGAAGTTATACAGTTCATGCGCGTATAATGTCATAGACGGAATACCCATACCGCTTCCCATAACAGAGATGCGTTTTCCTTTATATGTACCTGTATATCCGTACATATTACGAACAGTGTTGAATAATTCCGGATTCTCCAGATATTTTTCTGCAATATATTTTGCGCGCAGCGGATCTCCTGGCATCAGGACTGCTTTTGCAACTTTTTCCTTATCTGCAACGATGCATGCGGAAGGTGTTGAAATCATAATTGTTTCCTCCTTATACAAACTTTATTTTCGTTTATTACCTTACACACTATAAGGGATGAAAAATAAATTGTCAAACAAAAAGTATACACGATTTTATTCCTTCGCACACTTTTATATTTTCACGATTATTTATCTGAGAAACTTATTTTTCCACGTAAGCAACATGTAATCCATCACCAGTACATACAGATTCATATTGATTCCATGTTCCCATTTCGTGTCCGATCAAAACATTATCTATTTTTCCATCTGCATATTTCAAAATATCCTGCATGGTTAGAATTGACTGATAAGCACTTCCTATTCCAAATCCATTTGGCATAGAAATACCATCATCGTTTCCTCCCATAATATTTCCTTTTACATAAGCACAATCGCCTACCATGACATATTTTTTTCCTGCCGTTTCTACAATCACTATATTACTTGCAAAAGAATGTCCCATTTGTCCTACTCTGATACTAATACCTGGAAACAAATTATCTACCTCTCCATCTAATAAAACTAAGCGATTTTCTTTTATCAAATTTATGCAGTTTTCTATGGACACATTAGACATGGAAACCTTTAATGTATTGTACTTATACGGAAGACACATTGTCTTAATCCAATTACAAAGTTCATCTGATTGTATATAAAACTTTGCGTTTGGAAATAAATTTACACCTCCCATGTGATCCCAATGCGCATGCGTTAAAATAACATATTGTACATCTTCTGGCTCTATTCCAATTTTACGAAGTACTTTCGCTGGACTTCGGTATTGTGTAATATTCATTCCTTCAGCTAATTTCCGATGTTCTTCGTAGCTATCATCATAACCAGTGTCAATTACAATAATTCCAGCCTCGCCTTTAATTACATTTATTGTATAAGTAACATCCGTCTGTTCACCATTTCCATAATAACCTGAAAATACAAATGTGTTAGAAAACCCTCTTTGCACTGCATATTCTAATACCGTAATAGAATATTTTCTTTCCATTTTTATTTCACCCTTTATTTTCTAAATATTATATCCTCCAACAGAAAATCTGACTCCAACCTCCTCAAAAATCTTTTTTATTCGCTGCATATCTTCTGATTCTTGTGGTTGCAAATCCTCTGTCGGATATCTTTTTCCAATTGTTTCATACTTGGATGCTCCAAAATTATGGTATGGAAGCACATTTAATAACGGTTTTCCACGCAATTCTTTCACAAACTTTGCTGTATCGCGTACGTTTATATCATCATCGTTTAATGTTGGAATCAACGGTAAACGTATAATCAACTGTTTTCCATGTTTTTCACACCACTGAGCTGTCTTCACTATATTTTCAAGAATTATTTCATTGCCTACTCCTGTAAGTGCTTTATGTTTTTCCCGATTCATACATTTGCAATCCAAAAAAACAAGCTTTGTGTAACCAAGAATTCGTTTTAAATCTTCCCATTTTCCATAGCCACTTGTCTCAATAGCAGTGTGAATACCATAATAAACACATTTTTTCAAAATCTCGCCGACAAAGTCCGCCTGACCTAATATTTCACCGCCAGATAACGTAACACCACCACCACTACGACGATAAAACATTCTATCATCAAGAACAGCTTTTATGACTTCCTCAACTGTTTTTTCTATGCCAATCTGAGAACGTGCCTGAAAATTACATATCTGTACACATTTCAGGCACTGTTTGCATTTTTTAAAATTCTGTACAACAATATGTTTTTCATCATTCCATGCAATCGCATTTTCAGGACATACCGAAATACATTTCCCACATCCAGCACATTTCTGTGCTTTATAAGAAAGCTGTATTCTCTTTTCCAACCCATATGCATTACTGCACCATTTACAGCGCAATGGACATCCTTTCACAAATACATTGGTACGGATTCCCGGTCCGTCCTCCAACATATAATGACTGATATCAAAAATAGTACCTGTCATATATGGTGCTCCGTACGATTAATGATATCATCCTGAACTTCTTTTCCAAGATCTGTAAAATATACACTATATCCAGCTACTCGGACCATCAATGTCGGATATTTTTCCGGATGTTTTTGTGCATCCAGAAGTACCTTCTTGTCCTGACAATTAAACTGCATATGATGAATATGCTCATCACACAACGCTGTCCTGATCAATGACGCCATCTTGTTGATTCCCTGATATTTATAATGTTCTTCTTCCGGATCTGGAAGTAATGCATCTATACCAACTTTTTTTACATCATAGCATTTCATGAATAATCACCCCTTCTTATTCTGCAATTAAATCAGTTTTGCTGATCCACATATTCAAAATTGTTCCATTCGTGCATGCACTGTGATTAATTTTACCATATGACTGTATCGCTGCCAGCGGACCATTCACATCCATATGCTGTTCTGCTGAGAGTGTATCTGCTAATGGGGTTAAAGCTTTTCGTCCTGACGGAAGTGCCCAACACATCTCTCCCATTGCTACATTTGTCTGCGTTGGCTGAACTCCTGCTGAAGAATAGTTTCCGGCTCTTCCACACTTCAATGTTGCACAATATTCTGCACAATCCTGCAAAGCTTTCGATGTAAGCATATCAACCTCATCGATATTATTTCCATATTTTGGTACATTGAGGCACATCTGACGAATTTCCTCATATCCTTCAAAATCCGCTTCAACAGCTTTCAACAGTTCATCCATAGAAATCACTTTATCATCATAGACAAGTTTTTTCACTACTTCAAGGGAATCTCCCATATCTGCAACACCGGTAAGCATATAATGCGGACCTGAATTTAACATAGCTCCACCGGCAACAACATCGATACCTTTTTCAATTGCATTCGTTGCCATCATAGTAAAAAGTGGCATCTGATGTTCTTCTGCCAGCAAACGTTCCGCTACAAGCATATGCTCCTGACACAGATTAATCTGATACTTGTACTGACGCATGAATGCTTCATAAAATTCATCGAATGTTTTAAACGCACGCGGATCACCACTCTCACAGCCAATTCTTGTACCGGCTCCATATCCCGGACACCCTTCAGGCAAAATACCATTTGTCAGAGTCAGACTGACTGTATTTCCTAGATTTGTAATATTTGCATTTGTATGTCCATAACAGTAACCTTCAATCTTCGGTTCCACACAGCCTACCGTTGTTGCACGCTCACGAATCAATTTTAACGGAAGATTATTTGCCCCATTCAGACCGGCACCGTTATACTGAATCATGTTATAAACACTGTCGATGTCAAAGAATGACGGATGCCCCAGTCCTTCTGCTGCAAGTTTTACCGCTTCCATCAGGAACGATTCCGGTGTCTTACTTCCAATATGTACATGTACCGCCGGTGCTGTGGTACGTGTGTCACGTGCACTTCTCAGACAAATATAGGACAATAAATTCACAGCATCATTTCCATTTGCATCATAACCGCCAACACTATAGCCACCAGTCCAACGGTAATAGCCACCAAAGCAATGCGCCAATCCTTCCGGAAGCAGCCACGGAATGTTACAGCATTTAATATTATATTCTTCCATCCATTCCAAAGCACTCTCTACCGTTTCTACACCACTCTGAAGATCCTTCTCCAAATATGGCCATAACAGCTGATCCAAACGTCCAACATTGATACACGGTCCAGATGCTTCCACATTCAGCATCATTGTATTAAGCCATACGGCGTGTAATGCTTCTGCAAAATTTTCCGGAATATCCCAACAAATTTTCTCTGCTCGTTTTCCGGCAGTTCTTAATTCCTCTGCACGTTCAGGATCTGCTTCCTTCTCTGCCTGTGCGTCTGCTGCCTGATGCAATCGAATACCATAATCGCGAATTCCCTTGCAGACTTCCATCATTCCAATATAAAAATCCTGTTTTCTGACATTATCCGGATCGATCAAATCCAGATCTGATAATAACTTTTCGCATTTTTCATAATATCCACGATATCCGATTTTAAAAAGTTCATGATAGTCCGGTACAAAATGAGAACCCGGATTTGATATATAGTTACTGCAATCTACATAACCGGAAGATAACAAAACATCTGGTTCTCTTGTCTGTGCCCGGAATTTTGAAGTTAATGTCTTATCCTTCCAATATGGAATATGTTCATTTTTTAATTCTTCTTTATCTTTTGCGTCAATTTTCCAGGGATCAAATAATCTGGTTTCAAATGTATCAAAATCTGACTCCAGCCAATGTGCATGTGACTCAATACTGAAATTATTACATCGTATTTTTCCCCCCTGCCATCCAAGCAGCCGTTCTCCCGGTTCAATATGAATTGGTAATGTCCGATATACTTCTGCCATAGCAAAATATCTTTTGCGAATCTGAGATTCGCTTTCATGGGTTTTAAAATATTTCGTAAACACTCGCGTCCTCTGCATTTCCAGATTCGGTCTTGCCGCATGAAGAATTCCATTTAATTTGCGGATACGTTCGGTACAGCCTACCTCTGTAACCTGCCCGGTACGCATTTCCATACCGCCCTTACTTCCTACTTCTATTATCTTTTCCATTGTTTTCCCTCTTTTCCTTTTATCCGATATGCTGCGGTGAAACTGATCATTTTATCTATCCGTCTTTATGATCAGTTTCGCCATTCAGCCTGGACTTCGCTCATTAAGCCTTCTTCTCAGCACCCGCTTTTGCAACAATTGCATATAAAACAGCTGTAACGATCAATACTAAAAATGTACTCAATTTAATAGCCGGAACTAATTTCAGTGCAAAGGAAAATGCCAGACCAATTATGATACAAATAACCGGACGCGCATTAACAACCGGAAGATTTTTTTCCTCTTTTATATCAAGTTTTCCTTTATGAACAATATAGAAATCTGTAAGCATTACAGCTACTAAAGGTGCCATGATTGTTCCAATTGCAGTTACGATTGTATTAATAAAATCAACGCCTGGTCCATACATAATCACAAACGAAATCACTCCTGCAACTAATGGAATAATAATTGCAAACCATTTTCTGGTAGTATTAAACACTGCTGCAAATGAATTACTGTACATATAATCGCATGCCGGTGTTGTATTTCCCTGTGCGATCATAACGAAAATACTTCCGATCAGGAAAATTGCTCCGCCCAGAGATGCACAGATATCTGCAAGTGTATGTACTCCTGTACCCATAAATCCAACCTGACCTACTAAAAAGCAGAGTAATACAAATCCAGATCCGCAAAGTGCTGCAATAATAACAGATTTTTTATTTTTGGCATCTGTAGTCAGATCAATTGCTCCTACATAACCTGCCATCCACATACCAACCATAGTCTGTGCAATCGTTCCTATTGTGTAAGTAGTTTCTGTTGGCTGATATGCCATAAGGCCTTCCAGTCCACCGGCATGTCTGACAGATACAATATAAATAATAACAAACAGAACAATGGCGATTGGAATACTGATATTAGAAATCAATTTAACACCATCCATTCCGTAAACACCACCAATAATCGTAACAACAAGTAAAATTACCATTGCCAGTGCAAATCCAAAATTCTTATGTCCTTCCGGAAAGATATTATATACTGCCTGAGCTGCATTAAATAAATCGAAGCAAGCCCAAAATGCCATACAAAATGCTACTGCAAATGAAAAAATCCGAAAACCTTGTCTTCCAAACATCTGCTTCCAGACTGCATCTTTTTTCAATCCGGTTTTATAGCCAATCATTGTCGATAGTGCAATTAACACTGCTCCAATCACAAATCCCAGAGCCATACCTGCCAGTCCCGTGGTGAATTTTGCTCCTTGTCCCACCAGACCTCCTGTCGGCACGGCTGTAATACTGCAAAAGTAAGCCATAAATACGGCACCCAATGCCACTGGTCCTATTTTTTTTGTCTTTTCCATAGTTTTTCTCCCTTCTTTGGTGTTAATTTTTATACTTCTATCATTTGCAAATTGCGTGCCATTTTTTCTAATCAAAGTTTTTTGTATATTTTCGCAAAAAAATCCTTACCATTTTTGCACTACACCCATTTTCTTTAGTAATTATGCTCATTTCCACTACTTTTGCTATTCATATATATCTATATATTAAGAAAAGAGAGTGAAAAAACGCACACTGTGTGTGATTTTTTTCACTCTCTGATATTTACTTAACCATTCTACTCTATCTCATATCTTTTACACTTTTTCAGGAAAGTTGTTCTTTCACACCCTAATGCCTCTGATGCCTTTTTCTTATTTCCTTCCTTGAGAATGGCATTCTGAATCATTTGTTTTTCAAATTGTTCTACTGCCTCTTTTAACGTATATTTTTCTTTCTGACCTGTCGGCACACACATTCCCGCTACTCCAAGCACTTTCTGAATCTCCGAACACGTAATTCTTCCATCTTTCCCTAAAATTACCAAACGTTCCATCATATTTCTCAATTCACGGATATTTCCAGGCCAATCATAATGACGTAGTAACTGCATCGCATCCGATTCTATTAAAGTAATTTTTTTATATTTCTCATCAAACTCCTCTAAAAATCTTCCCACCAAAAAAGGAATATCCTCTGATCTGTCTCTCAGTGGTGGCAGTTCTAATGGTAAAATATTTAATCTGTAATATAAATCTTCTCTGAAATTTCCATTTCGTATTTCCTGAAGCAGATTACGGTTCGTCGCTGCAATAACACGCACATTTAACTTTATTGCCCGTTGACCGCCAATTCGATTTACTTCATTTTCCTGTAAAACTCTAAGTAATTTTGCCTGCACCTGAAAAGGAAGTTCTCCGATTTCATCCAGTAAAATAGTTCCCCCTTCAGCCTGTTCAAATGCCCCTTTTTTTCCTCCGCGCTTTGCTCCCGTAAATGCGCCTTCCTCATATCCGAACAATTCTGATTCCAACAGATCCTGCGGAATCGCTGCACAATTGACCTTTATGTAAGGTTTATCTGCGCGACAACTATATTTCACAATTACTTTGGAAAGAAGCTCCTTTCCTGTTCCGGTTTCTCCGGTAATCAAAACACTCACATCTGTCTGCGCTACCGTTTTCGCCAACGAAATCAAATCTCTCATTACATCGCTGGTATATAAAACTTCGTCATCATCTATGGTATGTGCCGGTGGTATTCCAAATTCATCTGTATTTACAGGAATCTCTCCCTTTTGTAACTGCCTCAGACGATTTTCCATCTCCATAATTGATGTAACATCCCAATCTGTCGTCATTGCATATCTTAATTTTCCGTTTTCATCCTTTACTGGAATCCCCGCTATAAATCCACGATAATCTGTCGATACCACATACCCAATGGCATTAATCGGTTTTTCCTCTTTCAACATTCTCGGAATGACATCACACTGAATGATGTTTTCTTTTTGCAATTCGAAAATCGTTTTTCCAAGAATATACTCTTTCTTTAATCCGGTACGTTCTTCATAAGCAGGATTGACATAACAAGCCCGCCCTTTATCATCCGTAACAAATAGCGTTGTATTCAAATGATTGCAAATCATTTGGAAATCTATCTGCTCCTTTTTATATTTCAAAAGTGTTTCAGACATCTCTTCCATCAGTTCAAAGACTTCTTTTTTTACATTATCTGTATCAGATAATATTGTCTGTAACTGTTCTAATTTTCTTGCCAACTCTTCTATACACAGAACCTTTTTCATACAATTCTCCCTCTCCAGATTTCATACATACTCCGCTGTAAGTTGTTTCTATTATACTAATTTCAGACGCATTCTGCAATAAAGTCACTACTTATGCAGGCAGCCCAAAAGTATATTTTGCTTTTTTTCTGTTTCAAGGGAGATTATGCTATGTAACAGGTATTTCTTCCGGATACAAATCTTTATCTCAGTCGAGAAGACTCCCACTTCTGCAAGTGGTGAGCAATAACAAGTCTTTCTCAGTGGGAGTTCAATCTCCGACTGAGATAAACGCTCCGCGAGGGCGCACATTGTCTGGGAGACCAATGGTTAGCGCCGACCGAGGAGGACTTTAGGTCCTCCGATACCTCGAACAGGATTCTCTGAATCCTGTTTGAGCCCGTCAGGGCTCTTTTCATGCAAAAAGGGATATCCTCTCGGATATCCCTTTGCATGAAAAAAGCGCGAGACGGGACTCGAACCCGCGGCCTCGACCTTGGCAAGGTCGCGCTCCACCAACTGAGCCACTCGCGCATTTCTTATTTTGTTATGCTCTTGCTGAACACAAAACATACTATACAGGATAAGCACGTATCTGTCAACGCTTTTTCTACGAAAAATTAAAGTTCGAAATTATATGTATTTATCTGAAAATTCACACATTTTATTCGTAAAGCGGACATTCGCAATCCGCTTTCGCTACTTGCTCATGCATCTGGTCGCATCCTCGCGGAGCGTTTGTTTGATAGGAAATTCATCGTAATTTCCTATCAAACAAAAAGACAGCACCGATTACAGAATCAATTCTATAATTCATGCTGTCTTTTCATTTACACCGTATTTCTTATTTCTGTTCCCGCATCTGAATTTATCTGCATGTTTACTCTACAGTTACAGATTTTGCAAGGTTTCTCGGCTTATCTACATCCAGACCTTTTGCTACGCTGACATAGTATCCAAGTAACTGTAACGGAATGATAGCCAGACTTGTTGCAAAGTGTGGATCTGTCTTTGGTACATAAACAGAGAAATCTGCCGTATCTTCAATGCCATAATTGCCATATGTGGTCAGTCCCATCAGATATGCACCACGGCTCTTTACTTCAACCATATTGCTGATGGTTTTCTCATAAAGACCACTCTGTGTCAGCACTCCGACAACCAATGTATTATCCTCAATCAGACTGATAGTTCCATGTTTTAACTCACCTGCAGCATAAGCCTCTGAGTGAATATAGCTGATTTCTTTCATTTTCAGACTGCCTTCCAGACTGATAGCATAATCCAGACCACGTCCAAGGAAAAACATATCTTTTGCATTTGCATATTTGCTAGCAAACCACTGAATACGCTCTTTGTCATCCAGAATCTTCTGAATCTTAGCCGGCAGTGAATTTAATTCTGTGATCATATCTGCACAATCTTCCTCACTGAGCAGACCTTTCACCTGTGCCAGACGCATTGCAAACAGATACATTGCGATCAGCTGTGTGCTGTACGCTTTTGTAGTTGCCACAGAAATCTCCGGGCCCGCATAAGTATATAAAGTGTAATCACTCTCACGGGCAATACTGGAGCCTACTACGTTTACAATGCCGAGCACGGACACACCTTTTTCTTTTGCAAGACGCAGCGCTGCAAGACTGTCTGCTGTCTCTCCGGACTGGGAAATGATCACTACCAGTGAATTTTTCACCAGGATCGGATTACGGTAACGGAACTCAGAAGCAATATCAATCTCAACCGGAATCTGAGTCATATCTTCCAGCACATATTTTGCAGCCATAGCCACATGATAAGCAGAACCACAACCTACAATATAAACACGCTCAATACCAGCCAGGTCCTCATCTGTCAGGTCAATCTCGGAAAAATCAATGGTATTGTCTTTTACATAAGCTCCAACTGTATCCTGAACGGCCTTTGGCTGCTCATGGATCTCTTTCAGCATAAAATGCTCATAGCCGCCTTTTTCTGCTGCCTCAGCATCCCATTTGATCTCAACCATTTCTTTTTCGATTTCTTCTTCATCTGTATTGTAGAAATGGATCTCATCTTTTGTCAACTCAGCAATTTCCATATTTCCAATGTAATATACTTTACGTGTCTGATCCAGGATGGCCGGTACGTCAGATGCGATCAGAGAACCAGTTTCGCTTTTTCCAATGATCAGCGGGCTGTCTTTTCTTGCTGCAAAAACTTTGCCCGGGTAATCTTTAAAAAGAACGCCAAATGCATAAGAACCTCTGATGTGAAGCATTGCTGTCGCTATTGCTGTCAGCGGAGATGCTGTCTTTTTGTAGTAATGATCAATTAATTTTACTGCTACTTCTGTATCTGTCTCAGAATAAAAAGTATAACCGCGTTTTACTAATTTTTCTTTCAGTTCCTGGAAGTTCTCAATGATACCATTATGTACGAGAACAACATTTTTTCCCTCAGAGCAATGCGGATGTGCATTGTTCTCTGAAGGTTCTCCGTGCGTAGCCCAGCGGGTATGACCGATACCACAGGTTCCTTTTACGGAATGTCCTTCGTCCGTCTTCTCAATCAGGGTACGAAGACGACCTTTCGCCTTTACGATCTCGATATTTCCAGTCTCTTCATCACGGACAGAAATACCGGCTGAATCATAGCCTCGATACTCCAGTTTTGCAAGACCTGCAAGTAAAATCGGGGCTGCCTGCTGTTCTCCAATATAGCCTACAATTCCACACATATATTGATAATCTCCTATCTATCTTACTTTTTAGTTTTTAAACGTTACATTTCATCATATCACATTACTGCTGCTGTTTCAAGATTTCCAGGGCTTTTTGAATCTGGTTGTCATATTCTACACTGTATGCTGCATCTTCCGGACCCGTAAATTCATAATCCAGCTCTACATCCGGTGTAATGCCAATTCCCTGTATACAGGTACCATTTGGTGTAAAATACCGGCTAGTAGTCAGTTTAAAAGCACTTCCGTCTTTCAGGGAGAGAATCGACTGCACAACACCTTTTCCATATGTTGTTGTTCCAACGATAGTGCCTGCTTTTCTATCCTGGATGGCTCCGGCAAAAATTTCCGATGCACTTGCACTGTATCCGTTTACCAGAACAGCCAATGGCAGATCAAGTGACTTTTTATCTGTGGAATTATAATCCTCACGTTTTCCACTCCGATCCTCCGTATATACCAACAATCCTTTTGGTAAGATATCATCCAGCATGTCACATACAGATGTCAGCATACCACCAGGATTAGAACGCAGATCAACAATCAACGATGTCATTCCCTGATTTTGCAAGGTCTGCAATGCTTCTTCGAACTGCTCTGCTGTATGTTCCGTAAATTCTGTCACCTGTATGTAACCGGTGTTATTTTCCAACATCTGATTTGTAACCGTTGGAAGCACCAGGTTCTTTCTCGCAATATCAAGCTCAAGATTTTCAGATTCACCGGAACGTGCGATCACCAGATG
>Ga0129312_1001644_pt1 | contig 12559 bp, 13 predicted proteins | sample O827metagenome_FD_94434 | JGI IMG/M metagenome (GOLD analysis project Ga0129312, IMG submission 94434) | Orangutan group fecal microbial communities from Wisconsin, USA - O827 metagenome | ecosystem: Host-associated > Mammals > Digestive system > Large intestine > Fecal | place: USA: Wisconsin... | reverse complement strand
GTAAAGATGGACGAGATGGCAAAACCGGCCATCGAGGCATTAAAGAGCGGCAAGTTAAGATTCGTTCCGGAGAGCTTCGGTAAGACATACCTCCACTGGCTCGAGGGAATCCGCGACTGGTGTATCTCCAGACAGCTCTGGTGGGGCCACAGAATCCCGGCTTACTACTGCGAAGAGTGCGGCGAGATGACCGTTGCGAAGATGATGCCGGAGAAGTGCCCGAAGTGCGGCTGCACACACTTAAAGCAGGATGAGGACACTCTTGATACATGGTTCTCCTCCGCGTTATGGCCGTTCTCCACACTCGGCTGGCCGAAGGCGACAGACGAGATGAAGTACTTCTATCCGACAGACGTTCTCGTTACCGGATACGATATCATCTTCTTCTGGGTTATCCGTATGGTATTCTCCGGACTTGAGCAGACAGGCGAGTGCCCGTTCAACACCGTTCTGATCCACGGTCTTGTCCGCGACTCCCAGGGACGCAAGATGAGTAAGTCCTTAGGAAACGGTATCGATCCGCTTGAAGTTATCGATAAATACGGCGCAGACGCTCTCCGTATGACTCTTATGACAGGAAATGCACCGGGCAACGACATGCGTTTCTACTGGGAGAGAGTTGAGGCCAGCAGAAACTTCGCAAACAAGGTATGGAACGCAAGCCGTTTCATCATGATGAATATCGAGAAAGCGCCGGCAGGCGAGGCAAAACTCGAGGACCTTACGGCAGCAGATAAATGGATCCTCTCCAAGGTCAACGACCTTGCGAAGGAAGTAACTGAAAACATGGATAAGTACGAGCTGGGAATCGCTCTCCAGAAAGTCTATGACTTTGTATGGGAGGAATTCTGTGACTGGTACATTGAGATGGTAAAACCGCGTCTCTGGAACGATGAGGACCAGACAAAGGCAGCAGCGATCTGGACATTAAAGACCGTCCTGATCAACTCCTTAAAGCTCTTACATCCGTTTATGCCGTTCATCACAGAAGAGATCTTCTGCAACTTACAGGATGAGGAGCCGTCCATCATGATCTCCTCCTGGCCGGTATACAAGGAAGAGTGGAACTTCGCGGCAGACGAGCACGCTGTTGAGGTCATCAAAGAGGCTGTCCGCGCGATTCGTAACGTGCGCACATCCATGAACGTTCCGCCGAGCAGAAAGGCAAAAGTATTCGTTGTGACTGAGGACGCTGATCTCACAGATATCTTCGAGAACAGCCGCGTATTCTTCAGCACACTTGCTTCCGCAAGCGAAGTAGTGATCCAGAAAGATAAGACAGGAATCGGCGAGGACGCTGTATCCGCAGTGATCCCGAAGGCAGCGATCTACATGCCGTTCGCAGAGCTTGTGGACATCGAGAAGGAGACCGAGCGCTTAAAGAAGGAAGAGGAGCGCCTCACAAAAGAGCTTGCCCGCGTAAACGGAATGCTCGCAAACGAGAAGTTCGTAAGCAAGGCACCGCAGGCAAAGATCGACGAGGAGAAGGCAAAACTTCAGAAGTACACCGAGATGATGGAGCAGGTGAAGACTCGTCTGGCTCAGCTTGGAAAGTAGTAGGATTTGAATGTGCTGGTATAGGGGGCAGCCGCAGGCTTTATGGCCTGTGGCTGTTCCTCTTTTGTCGAATCTTTCCGACATGTTCCAGTTGCAAAATAGACCGTGAACAGGTATCATAATTGGAAGAAGAAGGTCACGACAGGAGGAGATTTCTTGGAGTACATAACGATGCAAGAAGCATGGGATCAGATCGAGGAGATTCCGGGTTACGCGAGGAAAAAGAGCAGTCTTTTAAAGGTGCGGGAATTTCTTGACCTTTTGGGTGATCCGGACCGGGAATTCCAGGTGATCCATGTGGCTGGAACAAACGGAAAAGGTTCCGTCTGCGCATTTCTGACATCCATGATCCGGGAGGCAGGAATCTCCTGTGGGACATTTGTGTCGCCTCATCTTGTGGATATCAAGGAGAGATTCCTGATCGATGGAGCGATGGTCTCTGAGCAGGAGTTTGTCAAGGCGTTCCTGGAAGTACAGCATGCCTGCGAGGCATGGATGAAACAGGGAGAGATCCATCCGACCTACTTTGAATTTTTATTTTACATGGGATTATGCATATTTCGGAATGCAGGCGTGAAGGTGCTGGTTTTAGAGACCGGCATGGGCGGAACTTACGATGTGTCGAATGTGGTGGAGGAACCGTTGGTGTCGGTCATCACGTCCATCAGTATCGACCACACGGCGTTTCTGGGATCCACGATCCCGGAGATCGCGGCGCATAAGGCAGGGATCATAAAGGCGGGGCGTCCGGTGGTATATGACGGAAGTTCGCCGGAGGCAGCGGCTGTAATCTCTGCGAAAGCGAAGGAAATGGAGTCTGAAGAATTTCCTGTGATGCCGGATGAAGTGCGTCGCGGGATTCGAACCCGTCTCGTAAAAGATATGGATCTGCCGGATCTGGACGCAGCAGGACATCAGAAAATAAGTTTTTCCTACCGCGGTGAGGAGATCTTGTTCGAGATCCCATTTGCGGCACCGTACCAGCTCATGAACGCGGCGCTGGCGATCCGGGCGCTGGATGTTTCCGGACTCTCCGTGACACCGGAACAGGCGGCAGCAGGAGTAAGAAAAGCGAAATGGCCCGCGCGGATGGAAGAGATCATCCCTGGCGTGTACCTTGACGGGGCCCACAACGAGGACGGGATCCGGGCGTTTCTTGACGCGGCGTGCAGGTTAAAGGAACTTCGGAAGCCGGAACATGTGCGGATCCTGTTTGCGGTGTCCGCGGATAAGGACTATCACAGGATGCTTGGTGAGATCGCGGAGCGGCTGAAACCGGATCTCTGGATCTTATCGAAAATGGAGTCACACCGGACGCTTTCCGTGGAAGACCTGGAGGCGGCGGCAGAAAAGCTGCGGGCGGAATATGGGAAAGAGACGGAGTACCGGGTGAGCCGGGATGTGAAACATGCCGTGAAAGAGCTGCTTGACCTGCATGGGGAGCGGGATCTCACGTTTATCGCGGGATCATTATACCTTGCAGGAGAGGTAAAGGCATTAAAGGAGGAATAAAAATGATCAACTTTGAGGAAGAGATCGAGCGCTTCAAGCCGAGTCTTGAGGTGGAGGCGGTCAGTGACGCCATCGTAAAGAGTGATCTCACAGATATGGCGGACATCATGATGGATATTATGAAGGATATCAAGAAGGATAAGTAATATATGGATGAAATGCAGAAGATCCAGTACGCGGCCAACAGCTACTACAACCGCGGCCTGGAAATGGCGAAGGAGAGAAACCTTTCCGGGGCGGCGAGATTCTTAAAGCGCGCCCTGCAGTTTAATAAATACCACACGGATGCCAGAAACCTTCTGGGACTGATCTTTTACGAGATGGGTGAGACGTCGGACGCCCTGATCCAGTGGGTCATCAGCATCAACCTCCAGCCGGAGGGAAACCGGGCGGACTACTACCTCGACGAGGTCCAGAGGAAGCCTGGACAGCTTGAGATCGCGAGCCAGATGGTAAAGAAGTTCAACCAGGCGTTGTTTTACGCCCAGAACGACAGCGATGACCTGGCGGTCTTACAGCTTAAGAGGATCGTTGACGAGAAGCCGAATTTCGTGAAGGCGCACCTGCTTTTAGCGCTCCTCTACATGGAACACGGGGACTACACGAAAGCAGGAAAATCCCTGTTCAAGGTGCTTCAGATCGACAACAACAACGAGAAGGCCACCCGTTACATGGAGTATGTAAAGAGCCGGACCGGCAAGGCGGAGGTGGAGAAGCGGAAGATGAAGAACGCGTTCTCCCATAGGGAAATGCAGGACGATGATGTCATCCTGCCGCCGACCTACAAGGAGAACACGGGATGGCAGTCCATCATCAACATCGGTATCGGCCTGGTCCTGGGCGCGGTCATGGTGGTGTTCCTGATCATGCCGGCGAGGGAGCGGGCGTTAAATTATGAACATAACCAGGAGATGCAGTCCTATACGGACAAGTTAAATCTCGCCAACCAGGAGACGGACAAGTTAAAGCTCCAGGTGGAGGATTACCAGAAGCAGAAGGAAGACGCGGAAGGCCAGCTGAATGACCTTAAGGGCGATTCCGGAAGCACGGTGAACCAGTACGCGACCCTTGTGAAGATCCTGGAGGCGTACCGCCAGGGAGATATGAACACGGCGGTCTTGAGCTACGTGGACATGGACCAGTCGAAGATCACGGATGACAGTTCCGTCGCGATCTTAAACGAGATCAAAGCGGACATGGACACCAACGCTCCGGCAGTCCTCATGGCGGCAGCGGCCCAGTCCACATCCGTCGGTGATTATGATACGGCGCTCCATTACTATGAGAAGTACATGGAGATCGATGATAAGAACCCGGAAGTCATCTACAACATGGGTATGGTGTACAAGGCAAAGGGCGACACGGACACCGCAAACCAGATGTTCGGTCAGGTCATCATGAACTTCGCGGATTCGGAGTTTGCGGAGAAGGCGAAGGAAGAGAGAGGATACTAAGGAGCGCTTCTGCTTCTTGATTCGCAGAAAATTCGTAGGAATTCATAGAAGAACATTACATAGAAAAATTTTTAAAAGAGACTTTACAGAAGAAAAAACTGTGAGGTCTCTTTTTTATTGTTTTGGACAGAAAATATACAGGAGAGTGGACTTAGAAAACTGTTTTGAGGAGAAGAAAAGGTGCAAAAAGCGGCTTCATATTGAAATGTAGGATGCGGGCTGGTTTTAGCTGCAAGATTTTGAAATGAGAGGAGAAATTTATGGAAGATTCATTCGTATACGAGGCGAAAGGCCCAACACTTATCATTCACCTGCCGAAGGAGTTCGATCACCACAACTGCAGAAATCTGCGGTATGAGACGGATCTTCTGATGGCGGAAAATTATGTCTCCAGGATCATTTTTGACTTTACGAGGACACGGTTTATGGACAGCTCTGGTATCGGTGTTCTTTTGAACCGCTATAAGCAGATGAAGGCGGGGCATACGAGTTTTTACGGCGCCTGCCCGCAGGTGATGCGGGTCTTGAAGGTTGCGGGAATCCTGGGGCTGATGCGCCAGTATGAGTCGAAGGAAGAAGCGATCTACAGCAGGGAGGTGTAAAGATGGAAGAGACAGTGCAGAACGTACAGGAAACACAGAATGTACAGGCAGGGCAGATAGAACAGGCTGGAAAACATGAGGAGATGCCGGAGTGTGAGACCATGGAACTCATCATGGAGAGCCGGTCGGAGAACGAGGAGTTCGCGAGGGTCGTGGCGGCTGTGTTTGCGAGCCGCCTGGACCCAACGCTTGAGGAGCTTGACGATATCAAGACGGCGGTGTCGGAGGCGGTGACGAACGCGGTGATCCATGGATACCGGGGGATTGCGGGGAAGATCTGGCTTTCGGCATCGGTCTGGGAGAAAGAACATCTGTTTTCAGTGACCGTCCGGGATGAGGGCGTCGGGATCCGGGACGTGGAGCAGGCCATGGAACCCATGTTCACCACGTGTCCGGAGGACGGGAGATCCGGCATGGGATTCTCCTTTATGGAGGCGTTTATGGACCGGGTGGAGGTAGTCTCCGCGCCGGGAAAGGGAACCTCCGTCACCATGAAAAAGAAGATCGGCAGGTGACGGGATGGCGGACACTGCGGAACTTTTACGACGTTCACACGCAGGGGATAAAGAGGCGAGAGACCGCCTCGTCATGGAAAATACGGGGCTTGTCTGGAGTATCGTGAAGCGGTTTATCGGCAGGGGACCGGAGCCAGAGGATTTATTCCAGATCGGCAGCATCGGGCTTTTGAAGGCCATCGACCATTTTGATATGGAGCTTGGCGTGCGGTTTTCCACCTACGCGGTCCCGATGATCACCGGGGAGATCAGGCGTTTTTTACGGGATGACGGGATGATCAAGGTGAGCCGCCCGCTAAAGGAACTTGCTGGAAAGGTCGGGGCGGCAAGAGAAAAACTGGAAGCGGATCTCGGGCGGGAGCCGACGGTGGAGGAGATCGCGAGATCTGTGGGGGCCAGCCGTGAGGAGGTTGCGGCATCCATGGAAGCCGGGGCGAGAGTCGGGTCCATCTATGAGCCCTTTGACGCCGGGGATGAGTCCGGCGGGTGTCTGGCGGATAAGATCGCGGAGAAAACTTCCGAAAATGAGAAGGTGCTGGACAGGATCGTTTTGACGGAGCTTTTGTCGGGACTTGGGGAAAAGGAACAGCAGATCATAAAGATGCGGTATTTTGAAAATATGACCCAGACTGTGATTGCCGGGCGGCTTGGAATCTCCCAGGTGCAGGTGTCGCGGCTGGAGAAGAAGATATTGAGGGAGATGAGGGAGAGGCTGACTTCATAAAAAATAATTCTGACGCATGATTATGTATAATGTCCATTCATTCGGAACATTCTATTTGTAAGGAAAACCATATGAGTTTTAAAGCATGGAGCAGATGCTGCGCCTTGAATGTGTCCGTGGGCGCGGTGCAGCAGCTTTTTGAAAACAACTGTGGGAATTTCCGACGATCGAGCCAGAAGACCGGCGCGGTAAAATAGGATGAGAAGGTGGATGAATATGAAACCGTTAAAGGACTATGTGGAGATCATTTTTGCGGTGCTGGCGTTAGCGGCACTGGTGTTTGTGTTCTGGTATTTTCTTGTGGCGGTTCCGGCAAAGAAAGCGGAGCAGTCGGGGACGTTTGTGGTGGTGCCGGGAACGGAACGGGAAGTCTGCTGGGGCTCTGTCACAGGTATTTTAAAGACCATTGAGGACATGGACAGAAAGCCGTGGAGCGCATGAGCTGCACGACGGTCTACTTAAAGCTTCCCCAGGTAAAGGAAGTCTATGAGCCAGAAGTGTACCTGGGGATGATCGCCGATGTCCACAGCAGTGACAGAGCGGCGGAGGCGAAGGCGAAATCCGTGAAGGTCACCTCATTTTCCGGGAAGGGAAAAGAGGCGGCCTTTGTCGGAAACGTTATGGATCTCGTAGAAAAGATCGAGAAGACCGGCCAGAATATCCAGGTGGACAATATTGGGGAATCTGATTTCGTGGTCACATACCGGGCTGGGAAGAAGAAAAGTCTGGTCTGGGAGTGGATGAAGACAGCCATGGTGTCCGCCGTGGCATTTTTCGGTGCGGCCTTTGCCATTATGACCTTCAACAACGATGCCAATGTGACAGATGTGTTTGCAAAGCTCTACGAGATGATCATCGGGACCCGGGCGGATGGACCGACGATTCTGGAGGCATCCTATTCTGTGGGGCTTGCCCTTGGAATCCTGATCTTCTTTAATCATTTCGCGACATGGAAGATCACGGTGGATCCGACGCCTATTGAGGTGGAGATGCGGCTCTATGAGGAGAATCTGAACAAGACGCTCATCAAGAATGGCGGGAGAAAGGAGTCTGGGGTCGATGTATCTTAAACTTGGGATCCTGGCCTTCGCAGGCCTGGGCGCCGGGGCGGTGATCGCTGCCGGGATCTTCGCCTTTCTCGCTATCATCGGCGTGTTCCCGAGACTCATCGGCGTGACCCACACGGCGGAGCATGTGATCCTTTATGAGACACTTCTGATCCTCGGGGGGACGTGGGGGAATCTTGCGGACCTCTACAGCGTGCCGTTTCCGTTTCCGGGAAAAGCGGTGCTTGCGGTGTGCGGGACGGCTGTCGGGATCTTTGTTGGATGTCTCGTGATGTCGCTTGCGGAGACGTTAAAGGCGCTGCCGGTCCTGAACCGGCGGATCCAGCTGGCGGTGGGGCTGCAGTATGTGATACTGGCGGTGGCGGCAGGGAAGGCATTTGGATCTGCGGTGTATTTTTTATGGGGATTCGGATGATAAGGAAATATCGGTGACAGTTGAGAGTCTCGGCAGAAAATACGATTCGAGAAGAATGCTGGAATGGATGGCATGAAAATATATATATCTATGTGTTCTTATGGTCAGGACTGTAAATGTGAGTTTTGCAGAATGAATGTAAGATTGCTTGAAAAGTACATGGAGGAATTTATGGAGATCGATAAGAAAGAGTACGGAAAATATGTAAAACAGGTGACCCCAGTCCACAATACATGGAAAAATCTCTGGCGGGCATTCCTTGTCGGCGGGCTGATCTGCATGCTGGGACAGGTGTTCACGTCCATCTATATGTCTTTTGGAATAGAAAAAGAGAGCGCGGCGGCGTGGACCACGTTAAGTCTCATTGGACTCAGCGTTATCCTGACTGGATTTCATGTGTACCAGAAGATCGTAAAATTCGGCGGCGCGGGGGCGCTTGTGCCGATCACAGGCTTTGCGAATTCCGTGGTCTCCCCGGCGATCGAGTACAAGGCGGAAGGTCATGTCTTCGGGATCGGCTGTAAGATCTTTACGATCGCGGGACCGGTGATCCTCTATGGGATCTTTGCGAGCTGGGTGCTGGGAATGGTGAAATATTTCTGGAGATTTTAGAAATAGGGGACAGCTTTTTGGATGCGTCAGGAACGTTACGTGAAAGAAAAGCTGTCCCCCTTCTGCGCTCAGCGGGAATATTAAGATCTGGAAATCATCGCCGGTTATCTGATATTAAGATCTGCACTGCGGAATTAACCTTTACATTTTACAGCTGCATTAGACAAAAAGTCTTGACTTAAACCTAGGTTCAAGTTTTATAATAATACCAAAGAATGAATTTCTGCGGCTGTGTGAACTTCAAGACGGCTGCAAATATTTTATTGTAAAAAGGAGGATATTATGGCACAGAAAATTTTACCGGGAACCGGCGGAGACCATTATATTCCGTATGAGGAGAGAACAGGAGAAGAGTCTGTTGTTTACTTTACAAGAGATCTTTCCCCGGAGGGATTGAGAAAGATCTTCGCGCGTGTAAATGAAAATATTGAAGGAAAGATTGGAATCAAGCTTCACACAGGTGAGAAGAACGGTCCGAATATCATCCCGCGTCCGTGGGTAAAGGAACTGATCGAGAAGGATCTTCCAGACGCAAAGATCGTTGAGACAAATACATACTATGAGGGCGACCGCTATACGACGGAGCAGCACAGAGAGACCTTAAAGGTCAACGGCTGGACATTCTGCCCGGTGGATATTCTCGATGAGGACGGAACGACCATGTTCCCGGTAAAGGGCGGAAAATGGTTTACCGAGATGTCTGTAGGTAAGAATCTTGCCAATTATGATTCTCTCGTTGTCCTGACACACTTCAAAGGTCATGTACAGGGCGGTTTCGGTGGTTCCAACAAGAACATCGGTATCGGATGCGCGGATGGACGCATCGGTAAAGGAATGATCCATACCACACCGGGCTCCGATAATATGTGGGATATTAGAACAGAGGAACTCATGGAGCGTATCGCAGAGTCCACAAAATCCGTTGTAGATCATTTTGGCGACCATATCACATTTGTGAACGTGCTCCGCAACATGTCCGTATCCTGCGACTGTGAGGGCTGTGCAGCAGCACCGGTCGTAACACCGAATATCGGTATCGTTGCTTCTCGCGATATCCTCGCGGCTGACCAGGCTTCCGTAGACCTTGTCTACGCGTTAAAGGAAGATCAGCACAAGGATCTCGTAGAGCGCATGGAGACCCGCCACGGTCTTCGTCAGCTTACTTACATGAAAGAACTCCACATGGGCAATGACAAATACAAACTCATCGACATCGACAACAACGACCAGGAGATCAAACCGAAGGAAGCTGTTAAGGATGTAAAGCCGTTTGAGGGCTGATTGGAACATGAAATAAGATCGTGAAATGCCTTTCCGCGTAAGGGAGATGATTCCTTTGCGGGGAGGCATTTTTGAATTGCGCAGCGTTTAGTTCTGTGTTATGATAATGCCAGACATATTTTCTAAACTTTGTGGCTGTATGAATGATTTATAGGCTACAAAATTCTAAAATTCTAATTTATCATGGCCGTCTGGCCGTCGGAAAATCATTGTCTAAATAGTATCCTGAACACACTTGTAAAAGAAATACGGGAATCGTATAATGAAAGGGGAGTTTTTATTGACAAAAACAACAAAAAGACCGTCGATTTTTCAGACGGCGAAGAGGGAATGGGATCGTTGGAGAGTTCGAAGAAATTATAAAGACCATCTGTTTATAAAACTGTTCCATGAAAAATCAGCACTGTTAGAGCTGTATAATGCGCTCAATGGAACGAATTATCAGAATCCGGATGATCTGACGATTACGACGATCGATGATGCGGTTTATATGGGAATGAAAAATGACTGTTCATTTTTGATCGGAAATGATATCAACCTTTATGAACATCAATCGTCATTTTGTGCGAACATGCCGGTGAGGGGAATGATCTATCTGGCGGATGCGTATAAGAGTATCATTGAAACGGAAAAGCTGAATATTTATGGAACAAGACTGATTAAGCTTCCTACCCCCAAGTATATTGTGTTTTACAATGGTACAGAAGAACATCCAGAAAGAGAAACACTTAGAATTTCTGACGCATTTGAATCTGAGGATGGATGTCTTGAGTTTACGGCTACGATGATCAACATAAACAAGGGCAACAATCAGGAACTCATGGAAAAATGCAGGACATTAAAAGAATATTCGCTGTTCATTGATAAAATCAGAGAATATCAGAGAAGGGGCATGGATCTAAGAGAGGCGGTAGATTCCGCCTGCGTTTACTGTATTCAGCATGATATTCTGCGAGAGTTTCTGATAAAAAATAGGAGTGAGGTGACGAAAGTGTTCTTGACAGAATTTGATGCAAAAAAGCAGAGAGAGATGGACCGCAGGGATGCGAGAGAAGAAGGACGCGAAGAGGGAATTCGTGAAGAAGGCTTGCGACGAGATAGGATTCAGATGATGGAATTGATACGGATTATAATAAAAAAGGTAAAGAAAAATCAATCCTTAGAGCAGATCGCAGATGCATTAGAAAAAACACCAGAAGAATTAGAGGGGATGTACCAGGCGGTTATTTCGGCTGGACCGGAATATGATGAAGAAAAGATCTATCAGGCGGTAAAAAAGTGAAATCAGTATCGATCTACACGCTTACAAGAAATCAGAATATTTCCTGCGTCCAGAAGCTGGAGCGGCAGATGTCGGGGCGCGGGTACTTTTTGAAGGTGCGGGAGTGGGAGCTTGACAGTATGAAAGCTTTTGTAAGGGAATTGGAGACGCATATGGATGAGGTGTATGCGCTGCGGTTCTTTTACTCGTTTCAGATCCCGAGACTGGGGAAGGAGTTTGACCTTTTACAGATCCGGGAGGACCAGATCGTGAACGTGGAGTTAAAGAGTGGCGTTGTCTCTGACGAGGCGTTGCGGAAGCAACTGATACAGAATCGGTATTATCTCGCGGTACAGGGAAAAACGATCCGGTCGTACACATATATCAGCAGTCAGAACCGTCTTGTCCGTCTGACGAACCATGACAGGATCGTGGAGGCGGACTGGGGACAGCTATGCGCGGATCTGAGGGATGGCGGAAAAGATTATGAGGGCGATGTGGAGGAGCTGTTCCGGGCGGAATTGTATCTGATCTCGCCGATCATGGAGCCAGAACGGTTTTTAAATAAGGAGTATTTTCTGACGGCTCAGCAGAGGGATATCGAGCGCCAGATCTTAAAGAAGATCCGGGCGGAGCGGACCGGGGCGTATTGGTTCACGGGACTTCCTGGGACGGGAAAGACGCTACTGCTCTATGATATCGCCATGAAGCTTTCCGGGAAGCAGAAGGTCTGCATGATCCACTGCGGGGAGAGCAGAAAGGACTGGAAGCGGCTTCATGAACGGCTCCGGAGAGTGGAGTATCTGCCGGATTCGGAAATTGGACCGGGGTGCGGACTGGAAGCGTATTCCGCGGTTCTGGTGGATGAGGCACATCTTTTAAGGCCTGGGACATGGGAGCTGTTAGCAAAGATCAGCGCCGGGCGTCCGGTGATCTTTTCCGGGGACTGTGAGGATGCGATCTCGCCGGATGAGATGGATCAGGGTGTGGAGCAATTGCGGAATGTGATGCCGGAGGTGCAGATGTTCCGGATGACGAACCGGATCCGGACGAACGCGGAATTATCGATATTTATCCAGAATATGATGCATCTGGAGAGAGGAAAGGGAAAACGGCTGTATCCTCATATTTCGGTGGGGTACGCGAATGATGACGGGGAAGCGGAGAAGATTTTGAAAAGTTATCAGGAGCGGGGATATCGGTATTTTGAGGAAAATGATGGAATCGGCGAGGATGTGGACCGGCTGGTCGTTTTGCTGGATGAGAGATATTTTTATGATGAGACGGGATATCTGCGGTCTGGGGACCGGAGTGTGCGGAAGCTGTTTCACAGGCTCAATCAGGCGAAGGAGGAGCTGGCGTTTGTGGTGAAAGCGAATGAGGCGGTGTATGCGGTGATGCTGGGGCTGCTTCAGGCGATGTGAGTGAAAAATAGTATGTGAATAATTGGAAAAGATGCAGAAATTCGAAGTGTACTTTGGATTCCTGCATCTTTTTGTTTGTTATGGGAATTATATTTGTATGGAGACCTTAAGTTTGGTGAACCTGTGTGAGGGTGC